>JACCEA010758230.1_pt1 | contig 31618 bp, 51 predicted proteins | sample 7449851 | NCBI WGS metagenome assembly JACCEA01 (sample SAMN15323453, study PRJNA562643) | freshwater metagenome | isolation source: river surface water | place: USA:Blue River Watershed | collected 2017-08-18
AGAAGTTAAACAAGAAATAGAAAAGCTATGACAGAAAAAGAAAAATATATAGGAGCTTTTTTAGATGGTTACTTTTCAGATAAATGTTTAAATTACGGATTTACTTATTTTAATCAAGTTGAAAAAGCACAAAAATTGGCTAATAAAAAATGGAGACAATATAAAAAACAAAAACTATGACAGTACAAGAAATAAAGAGCATATTCAAATTAGATTTGAAAATTAATAATCGCGAGCGTTTTAACGTTTTTGTTAAGGCCGTTTATATCGACAGACAAGAGGGCAAATCGTTAACGGAATTGGCCAAGGAATTGGATTTCGTTTCTCACGCCTCTGTATTTAATATCAAAAAGAAAACGCATATATATAAACAATACCCTCAATACGAAAAAATTGAGCAAGCGTTCGACACAAAATCAAAACAATTATTTGATGAGGTAAAAGTTGAATATTTTAAATACATTGATAAAAAAGCGAAGTTGACAAAAAGCCGAAAGGCTCCGATCGATTACTCGAGTAAAATATCAAAAGGTAACATTCCCCCAGCGAGGGACCGATGGCCGTATCTTAAAATTATTGAAACGCTACGTAAAGACCCCGATCACAAACTTTGGAACAAACCAATGCCTCTATTTACGTTTAAGGACTACGAAAAACTTAACGCCTTGTTAATAACTTAATCGAATCAAATGTTGCTTTATTTTACTAATTTTGGTAAATGATGGATGAGATTATAAATAAGCACAACTATTGGGTTTCTATTGCGAAATCTTTCGGGGCGGGTTCGTACTCGGAGGATTTCGTTCAAGATGCCTATATAAAAGTTATAGGCCGTAAAAATATAAATATCGGATATTTTTATCTAACACTTTTTACGACCGTTATGGATTCAAAGCGCAAGCGACAAATCCAAACAATTGAGATCCAGGATGACATCGATACGATTGACGAAATCGAGGATCACGCCGAGGATATAACAAACATACTTCAATTTATTGACACGTGGCACTGGTACGATAAACGCATTTATTTAGAATACATCGAAGAGAAAACCTCTTTTCGAAAATTCGCTAAAAAATATAATTACGACTACCAGGTAATATTTAGAACAATAACAAAGTGCAATAAAATGTTGCTAGAGTATGGAAAACGAAGAGTATAAGATTGGGGATATTGTTTTTTTATTAACCGATCCAAACCAATTTGAGAGAATAATCACTGGCATTTTAATTCGGCCCGATGGAATAAAATATTATATTTCATTTGCAACCGAGGAGACGATCCACTATAATATAGAAATATCAAAAGAAATAAATCAAATAATTAAATTATTGTAATATGGCAAAAAGACAACCGAAAGGACTAGGAGACACAATCGAAAAAATCACCGCTGCAACTGGAATAAAAAAAGCAGTTGAAACTTTCAGCGCTGCAACTGGAATTGATTGCGGATGCAATGAGCGTAAAGAAAAATTAAACGCTTTATATCCAAACTTTAAAATCGCAAATTGTTTAGATCAACACGATCACGAATTTTTAAAAGAGTTTTATAATTCAAATCAATTGTTGACACTTACAACCAAATATATTTTAAACAGTATTTATTTAAAAGTTTTCGGGGTGAATCTTGAAATTGAGGGTTGCCAATCTTGTTGGAGAGATTATACCTCTAATCTTAAAATCATTTTCGATGCCTATACCGAAGAGTAAAGAAAAACCCGAGGCTTTTATTAATCGATGTATGGCCGACGCCGTAATGATTCAAGAGTACCCCAACGAACAACAACGCCTGGCGGTATGTGCGTCGAATATTAAATTAGCAAAGCAAAAGATTTCTTTTGATTACGATGGAACGATCTCAACTAAAAAAGGGACCGAACTTGCAAAACAATTGATTGAAAATAACGTTGTTTATATAATATCGGCCCGCAGTTCAAAAGAGGGGATGTATTCAAAGGCCAAAGAGTTAGGCATTCCATTTGGTAACGTTTACGCAACGGGATCAAACGAGGCAAAGATTCAAAAGGTAAAAGAGTTAAATATTAACAAACATTACGATAACAATCCAGATGTAGTTGATAAATTAAAAGGCATCGGAATAAAATTTTAAAAAAAAGTTTGTGGTTTAATTATTTTTTATATATTTGCGGTATAATAATAACAAAAAAAAATATTATGAAACCGTCAGTTAAAAATATAAATTACGAAATAGGCCAAAAAGTTTATTATTCAGATGGTGTTGAGGATAAATATTTCAGAGGTACAATTGTTGAAAATTTAAAAATTTCAGTTAGAATCTTAACCTTAAACGGTAAAAAAGAAACTTTAGAAAAAAGAAATTTGGGAATTGTAGTTTAATATTGAATAAACAAAACAAAATCAAAGATGGAAAACACAAAAGGAGGGGCGAGACCTGGAGCGGGTCGCAAACCAAAAGACGAGGAAAACAGAATTAGGGATTTAATGAAACCGCACTCGATGGAGGCGATTCTTTGTTTGGCTAAAATTGTCACAAGTTCACAAGCTAAAGACTCGGACAAAATTAGCGCGGCAAAATTAATAATTGCATACGCTTACGGAAATCCAAAGGACACAGTTGAGACAACTCTTAACGTTAACGATTTTAATTTAAAGGAACTTGTTGCTTTTAAACAATAAATATAAACCTCTTTACGAGAACGATACACGTTTTTTTGTAATAACTGGGGGGCGTGGATCGGGCAAATCATTTGAGGTTGGAATGTTTTCCAGCCTTTTGTCGTTTAACACTGACACAAAACACAAGATTTTGTTCACTCGTCAAACGATGACCTCGGCGCACCTTTCAATTATACCAGAGTTTAAAGAAAAAATCGAGATGCTCGGGGCCGAGGAGATATTCAATATAAACAAAACCGAGATAACAAATTTGTTGACTGGTAACCAGATTATATTTAAGGGGATCAAAACATCCTCGGGAGATCAAACGGCAAATCTTAAATCGTTGCAAGGGGTTGACACTTGGATACTCGACGAGGCCGAAGAGTTAACCGACGAGACGACGTTCGATAAGATTAATTTATCTATACGTCAAAAGGGCGTACAAAATCGCGTTATACTTATTTTAAACCCAACAACAAAAGAGCATTGGATTTATAAACGTTTTTTCGAACGCGAGGGGGTCCAGGAGGGATTTAACGGCATAAAAGGAAATACGACGTACATTCATACAACGTATAAAGATAACGCCGATAATTTGGATCAGTCGTTTCTCGATGAGATTGAGAATATCAAACAAATAAATCCTAAAAAATATAATCACGTTATTCTAGGGGGCTGGATGGACAAAGCCGAGGGGGTTGTTTTTTCAAATTGGAAGTTTGGCAAATTCAATCCAGATGGTTTGCAGAGTTCGTTCGGACAAGATTTTGGATTCTCAATTGACCCCACGACTTTAATAGAATGCGTTTTAGACACTAAAAATAAAAAGTTATATGTTTGTGAGCATTTATATAAATCACGTCTCAAAACGTCTGAAATTGCGTTCATCAATAAATCAGTAGCGCAAGAACGTTTGATTGTTGCGGATTCGGCCGAACCGAGATTGATTGCAGAGATGGCCGCCAACGGATGTAATATAATCGCGACCGCAAAAGGACCTGGTTCAATTAGTGCGGGAATTGCTTTGATGCAAGACTACGAAATAATTGTCGAAGAGAATAGTCACAATATAGCCAAGGAATTAAACAACTACGTTTATAGCGATCGGAAGTCGGGATTGGTAATTGATAACTGGAATCACGCACTCGATGCAATTAGGTACAACGTGTTTTTCAATTTGTCAAATCCAAACAAAGGGAAATATTTCGTTTATTAAAAAAAATGCGTTTCTATACCCCCCCTCTTAAATAATATTATTTTTTTATAGGGGGGGGGTCAAAAACACTAAAAAAAAAGAAAAAAAGTATATAAAATATATATATAATAGTAAGTAGTTGATAATCAATATAATAGTAAGTAAGTAAATTCCTATAAAAAAAGTACAAAAACAAAAAATAAATAAAAACGTTATATAACTATGAGATTGGATATAAAAATACCTACCGATTTAAACGAAATTACTTTGCGCCAGTATCAAAAGTTTTTGAGCATTTGCAAAGATAATGACGACGAGACGTTCATTAATCAAAAAATGATACAAATATTCTGCAACGTGGAGTTGAGTCTTATTGTTCATTTTCCATTTAATACCGTTAACGAAATAGTTGGTAAGATAAACGCGTTGTTTGATTTTAAAGATATTAAACTTACACAACGATTTGATTTCAAAGGAAAAGAGTTTGGATTTATTCCTAATTTAGACGATATTACATTTGGGGAATATACGGACCTGGATACTTATATCGTTGACTGGGATAATATGAATAAAGCAATGGCGGTTTTGTATCGACCAATTGTACAAAAATCATTTCGTAAAACTTACGAGATCGAGAGATACGAGGGGAGCGATAAATATTCGGAGTCAATGCTCGACTTACCTCTGGGAATTGTATTTGGTGCCAATGTTTTTTTTTACAATTTAGGGAACGAATTGCTTCAATCTACTCTGAATTATTTGGAGGCGAATCAGGAGGTAGCCAAAATTCTCGAGCAGCACAATTCGGTAAAAAATGGGGATATTATAGTTTTATCTATGCTATCGCTCAAGGAGACCTTGCAAAATTTGATGCCGTTACGAATTTAAAATTACACGAGTGTTTGATGTATTTAACATTTGAAAAAGAAAAAACATCTATTGAATTAGAAATGATAAAACCAAAATAAATGATTGGAATATTACAAGTTATAGACAAAATAAAAGCAAAGTTAAAAGAGGATTTATTTTGCAAAACCGTAAGCACGGGATCGATATTTAATATCGCTTTGAACAAACAAGATATTTATCCTATTTCACATATTATAATTAATACGTTTGTCGATAACGGTAACGCGTTTAATTACAACGTCTCTGTTATATCTATGGATTTGGTAAACGATGACGACTCAAACGAAATGTTTGTTATGAATACGCAATCTATGGTTGGGGTTCGTTTAATTGAGGAATTGAAAAGAGGGGATCTATTCACCGATTTATACCAATTGAATGGCACGCCAAACTATGAATTTTTCAGAGATCGTTTTGAGGACAAGGTTGCGGGATGTACAACGACGTTTGATATTTTAGTACCAAACGAAATGACCGTTTGCTAATGGCTAATAATTTAGAGCAAGTTAATTTAGTTTTGCGTCGTTTTCGTGATTACGTAATACAACAGTCCAGGAGCAATTTAACAAAGGGGAGAACCCCGCACGGTAGTTATAAAAACTCTGGCGATTTATATAATAGTTTGAAAGGTGAAATTCTTACCGAAGAAAAATTTTCGATCATTGGTTTCTCGATGGCGGACTATGGTAAATTTGTCGATCAGGGGGTAAAAGGAAAAACAAGTTCAGAGAGAGCGCCAAACAGTCCGTTTAAATTTGGGAGCGGTGGCGCAAAGGGTGGACTATTAAACGGTATAAGAAAATGGGTAAAAGACAAGGGGATCCAATTCCGCGTTGCGAAGAGTGGAAAAAGTGGCAAGGGAGGTACATTTATGACTCACGAACAAACGGCCCGACTTATTTCTCGATCCATTTTTCACAAAGGAATTAAAGCAAGTTTATTTTTTACAAAACCTTTTGAGGCTGGATATAAAAAATATATCGATGTGGATTTGATAAAAGCATTCGGCCAAGACGTTGAGACAATGATTGATTATAACATAAAATAAATGATAGTAATAAATACACGCAGTCCGTATTTCGTAACAATAAACGAAACGGGTCAAAAAGGATCGAGAATTGAGTTATTCATTTGGAACGCTCCAGGAACAATTCCAGCAAATCCAAATTATACTTTTAGTAAACCAATCGCCTCGGATACTCAAACCGAAACTAATTACAATATCAGTTCATTTGTAAAAGAGTATATCGATAACGTTTCAACGAGCGACAATACAAATTTAATGTTTGCCAACGTAAGCGTTAAAAAATATAAATTAAATAGCGATAATACCTATACACTTTTAGAGACAGATACATTTATCGGAGTTAATGGGTACACTAAATTTTTAGATGGACACAATAAAACAAATACAAATACAAATATTGTATTATTCACTAATAACAATAAACCGATTTATTACGATCGCTCAAAAAGCGATCTCCCTTATCTTAATTTATTTATAGATTCAGCAACGGGAGATAAATTCGAATTAAATTATAGTGATTTAAGGGGCCGAAATGTTGTAAACGATATAATTGTTGAGACAACTGATTCAGCGACTAAAACAATGTTAAAAATCCCATTTACGACAACGTTAAACAAATACGACAAAGGGAATAATATCGAATTGAAATTTACCAAAGCCGACGCGACAGTTTATTCGTATTCGTTTAAAGTGCTACCAATTTGCGAGCCTAAATATACTCCGATTGTTTGCACGTTTATTAATCGTTTTGGAGGGTGGGAATTTCTTACTTTTTTCAAGGCCCAAATGAGCAACTACAATGTAAAAGGTACATCGTACAATTTACTCCCTAGCGCGATCGATTACAATCCAACAAAGGGACAAAGCAAATCGTTTAACATAAACGGAATGCAAACAATAAAATTAAACTCTGGATGGTTGCCCGAAGAGTACAACGATACAATCCAGGATTTACTTTTGAGTGAGGTTGTTCTTTTGGATAACGTACCCGTTGAGGTTAAAACACAAACGCAAGCAATCAAAACAAGTTTACAAGATAGAAATATAAATTTCGAAATCGAATTTGGGTATTCATTTAATTTAATTAATAACGTTATATAATGGTTGTAGTTGGTTTATATATTTATATTAACGATATAGCTAGGCGTGTTGAGTTGTTTGACGACGAAAAAATTTCGATCACATCATCGGTTCAAAACGCCTCGGACATTTCAAAAGTTTATACTGATTTTAGTCAATCGTTTACTATACCAGCGAACGAACACAACAACTCTATTTTTTCGCATTGGTACGAAAACTCAATCGACGATGGCTACGACGCACGTAAAAGAAAAAAAGCGTACATCGAGTTGGATACAATTCCTTTTCGTAATGGGAATATCCAATTGGAAAAGGCCACAATAAAAAACGGTAAACCAGAGAATTATACAATAACTTTTTTCGGTTCGTTAGTTTCTTTAAAGGATACATTTGCTGGGAAAAAATTATCCGAATTAGATTATAGCGCTTATACAATTACGTACACGGGGGCCGAGGTTATCGATAGGGTAAAAGGCGAAGTTTTAAACGATGTTAAATTCCCTTTGATTACTTCAAATCGAGTTTGGCAAGATACGGGAACAACTGAAAACATAACAACAACGGGAGGGGCGATTTTAACCTCTGAATTATTCCCAGCGTTGAGAGTTAGCAGAATATTCGACGCCATTAAATCGAATTACGGTATAAGTTTTACGGGTGATTTCTTAAACGATTTAAGGTTCAAAAACGCGTATCTTTGGTTAAAGAATGCCGATGTATTCAAGGCCAAAACAAATGACGTTCAAACTGATTTTATTAGCTATAATTTTCAAGGACAATATCCAGTTAATGATTTGATAACGGTTGACGTAACCGCAAACACTTTCGAGTATTTCGGTTTATTTGACGCCAATTATTGTAACGTTTTATTTTATCCAACGTGCAACGTTGCGGGGATTCAATGTAATTTTAACGTTTATAAAAATAACGTTTTATTATATACAGTCCCTTTTGTATCCTCAACAACTGAAACACTTGCGGGCGCAATACTTCACGATGCGGTAGGGGAAAGCGCGTTTGGTACTGGAGTTATAAAGGTAACCGTTAGCAGTGACACGCCGATCTCGTTTACCTCTAGAATTAGAGTCGTATTAGAATATGATAGCGGAAGCGGGACAACATTTTCTGGGGATAATTATATTGTTTGTGCTACTCAATCGACAACGGCAAACTTGGACTTAAAACTTTATATGCCAGATATGAAAGTTGAGGATTTTTTCAGCGGCATTTTAAAAATGTTTAATTTAACGTGTATAGGTTACGAGGAAAATATTTACACTATTGAGCAAATCGAGGATTGGTATAACGCTGGCGAGATTATCGATATAACAGAGCATACGATTTCGGATGACGTCGATATTAGTAAACTAGAAACTTATAAAAAAATTAATTTCAATTACACAAAAAGCGAGAGTTTACTTAACGTTTCATTTTTATCGAGCAATGGTTTTGAGTATGGCGATTTAAAAGCCGATCTAAATTCAGAGGGGAGCGAGTATTCGGTACAACTACCGTTTGAGAATTTATTGTTTAATAAATTTACGGGTCAAAACTTGCAAGTTGGATATTCATTGAAAACGGATTTAAAGCCTTACATTCCAAAGCCGATAATTTTATACGATTACGGAACTTTACAAAGTTGCAATTTTTATTTAAAAGGAACGGGTTCGGCGGTGAATATAACAACTTACAATGCATTCGGACAAGATACTTTAATTACTGGATTTAACCATTCGTTAAATTTTGGACTCGAAATAAGTAGTTTATTATTGACGCCTATAAATAACAGTTTATACGCTGACTATTATCAAAATTATCTAGAGAATATTTATAATCAAAAAGCTAGAAAATACAATATAAAAACATTATTGCCTATTAGCTTATTGACGTCTATTAAATTAAACAATCGTTTGATAATACGAGACAAAAGATATATTATAAATAATATGAATATCGATTTAACCTCTGGGGAGGTTAATTTTGAATTGATAAACGATTTTAGAGCATTAGTTGCACCAGTGGCACCCGTTCCAGATTACTCAACAGATTACTCAACAGATTACTATATTTAAAATAAAAAAAAATGACAAAAGCAGAAATCCAGGCCTTAATCGATTCAAATTTGGCAACCGCTTCAACAATAACGGCCGTAAAACATCGAGAAGTAGAGACGGCTTTATTAAACTTTATCGACGATTATTCTTTAAAAGCTCCGTTAACAAAAGGGACTTTAACAATTGGAAACCTTACAAGCACAACCGCAAGTTATACGGCAACGTTTCCAGAGGCTTTGAGTACCGCAAATTATTTAGTTTGTGCGACTATTATTTCGCTAGGAAATGGGCAAGCCGATAACGAGGTACAATTTGCAATCGGAGCAAAAACAGTAAATGGTTTTACTTTATATATAAGAGAGACGGCAAACGTAACTCAAAATATTAATTTGGACTATGTAATTTTCCCGCAATAATATGATAAAGCAAATTTTAGAGTTATTACTACTCGACGCCCACTACGGGCAAAGTGAGAATATAGATATAGCAAAAGGAAAATATTCCATTGCTAGAAACTGGAGCGACGCAATCAAACAAATAAAAAGAGAATGGCAGAAGATAAAACAATAAATTTAATAATTAAGACCAATATCAACGACGTTTCAAAAAATGTTGATACTCTTAAAAAAGGCTTACACGACGTAAAAACAGAGACAGACGGAGTTGCGGAATCAACAACGAAAGTTTCAAAAGTTGGTGACGTTTTCAACCAATTAAAACAAGGCGCCGAATCTTTGATCCCTGGATTGAAAGGAGCGCAAGGGGCCGCCTCTGGTTTGGCGACTCAATTTATGGCGTTATTGGCAAACCCTATCGGGTTAATGATTACGGCCGTTGTAGTGAGTTTAAAATTTCTTTACGAAGCGTTTCAAAGTTCTGTCGCTGGGGGTAAGGAATTAAAGGCAATTTGGGCAGCACTTGAGGGAGTAGGCGCACAAATTAAAGACGCCGTTTTCGGTTTGGGCCGTGCGTTTATTAGCACCGCCGCCGCCGCTTATAAATTCATAACTTTGGATTTTAAGGGAGCAGCCGAGGCAATGAAAAACGCAAACAGAGAGGCGTCAAATTCTTATAAACAATTAGGCGACGCGGTAAGCGGTACAACTGCTAAAATTTTATATGGTTTGGCCAAACAACAACAAGCCGTTGACAAAGCCAGAAAACAACAAGCCGTTGTTCAATCGGAGACCAACAAATTATTGGTCCAATCCCGTGAGATCTTAACAGACGAAACCGCATCGATAAACGAAAAGAAAAAAGCGCTTGCGTTGGTTACAAAAGCCGAGACCGCATCGAGCGCCGAACGTGTAAGAATTGCCAGAGAGGATTTAAAAATTGCACAAGCTAGAGCCAAAGCAATAGGCGGGGAGGCCGAGAAAAAAGCCAAACAAGAGTTGAGAGATTTACAAATCGCATTAAATGAGGCCGAGACCGACAACGCAACGACTGGGATCAAATTAAACAAACAAAGAAAAATGTTAAATCGTCAAGAGGCAGCCGACGCAAAGGCAGCAGCAGACGAGAGAAAAGCAGCACAAAGAGAAGCAGCGACCGCAGCAAAGGCCGCAGCAACTGAAAAATACAACGCCGAAAAATTAAAGATTGACGAGATCGTAAAAGACGAAAAGAAATCTTTTGAAGAGAGACGAAAAGCCGTAAACGATGACGCCTTACTTACAAAGCTAGACAAGCAAAAATATTTAAAGCAAATAAATGACGAGGAGTTAAAAAAACAAGAGGAACACAAAAAAGCGATTGCCGATCTTGAAAACAAATATAAAATTGAATCAGAAAACGCGGCAGCAGTTACCGAAGAGCAAAAAATCAATTTAAAGAATCAACGTAATATTGACGAAATTCTTAAATTGGCTCAAACCGAAGAGGAGAAAAAAAATCTTTTACTATTAGCCGAACAACAATATCAATTTGAACTAAACGCTTTAAAAGATAAAAACAGACAAGAGGCTTTGACAAAAGAGGCGACCAAAGATTTGGAAGACGCCAACAATACAAAATTAAGTTTTGACGCTAGACTTGCAGCAGTTGCAGCGCGTGAGGCACTTGAAAAAGATATTGTTTTTAAAAACCAAGAAGAGAGAACCGCATTTGAAAAAGCCAACTCCGATGCAAGGATAAAAATCGGAGACGAGGAGCAAAAAGCAAAAGAGGCCCAACTTTCAGCCGTTGGAACTGCCTTACAAGGATTGAGCGAAATCGCTGGTAAGGAAACCGCAGCGGGTAAAGCCCTTGCAACGTCTGCCGCTTTAATTAACGTTTACAAAGGGATTTCTGAAGTATGGGCCGCGAAATCAATGGGTAACCCTATCGTCGATATGGCCGTGAAAATTGCATCGACGGCGATCGTAGCCGCACAAGGTTTTGCAAACATTAAAAAGATTATGGCCGTAAAAGTTCCAGGGTCATCGGGAGGCGGAGCCGCTGGAGGAGGTGGAGCAATGAGCGCACCAGTTGCAGCCGCACCACAATTTAACGTTGTTGGGACAAGTGGACAAAATCAAATTGCCCAAACAATAGGGAACCAACAACCAGTTAAGGCTTACGTTGTAGCAAATGACGTGAGTACCCAACAAAGTTTGGATCGTAATATTGTTAAAACGGCAACGATAGGAAACTAAAAAAAATGCTCTTTTATACCCCCCCCTCTTAAATAATATTATTTTTTTATAGGGGGGGGTCAAAAGTAGTAAAAAAAAGAAAAAAAATATATATAAAAAATAATAAAACAAAATTGTTAAAATTACGTTATACTAATATGGGCAAAGTATTTGAACTTTTACTGGATGATGACGCAGAGGGAGTATTCGCTATTTCATTAGTTGATCGACCAGCGATAATGGAGAATTGGATTGCTTTATCAAAAGAGCATAAAATTGAATTTAAAGAAATACCTACTAAAAAGAATATCTTATTAGGGGCCGTTCTTATACCAGATTTAAAAATTGATCGAATCGGAAAAGATGGCGAGATTTTTCAAGTTTATTTTTCGGGTGAGACTATTGTCAAAACCGCTCATAAATTTATGAAAGATGGGAATCAGGAAAACTCAACACTACAACACAAATCAAAAATTGATGGAGTTACGGTTGTTGAAACTTGGTTAAAAGAGGATATGGTCAACGATAAATCTGTTTTATACGGATTTGATTATCCTATTAATACGTGGATGGTTGCTATTTCGGTAGATAACGAATCTATAAAAGAGAAAATTAAGTCTGGCGAGGTAAAGGGGTTTTCAATTGAGGGATTTTTCGCTGAAAAGCAAGAATTTTCTCAAGACGAGAAACTTTACAACGAATTGCGAGAATTACTAATTAATAATTAAATAAATGGATTACAAACAAACACTAAACAAAGTTAAAGCGTTGTTGTCAATTGAGGTTCAATTGGAACAAATGAAACTTGTTGACGGAGTTACTGTTTTAGAGGCAGAGTCTTTTGAACCAGGTTACTCGGTTGGTATTGTCACTCCAGAGGGAATCGTTCCAGCGCCAGTTGGAGAACACGAAACCGCTGACGGGATGATTATTGTTGTAGAAGTTGAGGGTCAAATTTTGGAAGTAAAACCAAAGGTTGAGGAAGAAATGGAACCCGAAGTTGAAGCACCAGAAGCCGAGGCAGTAGCTGCGGAGCCAAAAATGGCAGAAGTTAAAAAAGTTGTTGAAACTGTATCGAAAGAGACTTTTTTCAGCGAAATCGAGGAAGAGGTTAAGGCTTGGAATGAAGACTTGAAAAGTACAAAACTTGAATTGTCGGAAGCCAAAAAAGAAATCGAAAACTTAAAAGTTGAACTTGCTGCCGCTGGTGCAAAAGCAATTTCATTTAACCCAGAGCCAGCACAAACAAGACCAATGACCGCATTGGAAAAATTCAGAGCAATCAAAAAAAATCTAAACTAAAAAAAATATGGCTATTTCATACAGTCCAGTTGACATCAGAGGGAAAGCGGTTGAACCGATCCTAGAAGAAGTATTATTCGCGAACAAAACAATCGCTGACGGATACGTAACATTTAATACCGACATTAAAGCGGGTACAATTTTTACAGAGGCTTCGGTTGATGTAACTGCTCAACTTTACACGGGTGCAGCACTTTCTTCAAGTGGTGCAATGAATATCTCGGATAGAGTTATTACTCCAACAAAATTGGAATACAAACAAACATTTTTGCAAGAATCATTGAGAGCGGCGCGTTTTGGTCGTTCAATGAATCCTGGTGCTTTTAACATTGAATCAGACGAGTTTGCTTCTACTGTTTTAGCAATGGTTGCTCCAAACGTTTCACAAGACGCTGAAAACATTTTCTGGGGTGGAATTACTGCTGCAACAAAAACTGCAATCGCTGCCTTAACTCCAGGGAATGCACAAGGGTCAATGACTGCTGCAACTCAAACTGCCGTTGCTGGTTTAACTGCTGGTTTGGTTGATGGTGTATTTGCTAAAGTTCTTTACGATAACGCTGCAATCGGTGGATATATTAAAGTAATTGGTACAACTGTTACCTCTTCAAACATTGCTGCGGAATGTGCTAAAATCTACGCTGCAATTCCAGCTGAATTGTTGGCAGACACTGTTTCGCCAGTTGTTATTTATGCGCCACGTTCTTGGAGACAATTAGCTCGTATCGCTAACAACGCAGTCGGAGCGGCTCAACAAATCAACTTCTTGTTTGATTCTGCTGCTAATGATTCAAAATGTTACTACAATGGAGTTGAAATGTTATTCGTTCCAGCACCTACAAGTAATATGGCTTACGCTCAAAGAAAAGCGGCCGTATCTTGGAACACTGACTTGTTAGATGACGTTAACCGTTTCGAAGTTGGTAAATTGGTAAACGATGGAGATACTCAATTCGTTAGAAGTATCTATACTTTAGCTGCTAACGTAGGACAAGCATCAAAAGGAGTTCTTTACGGAGGATAATAAATAATAATAGGGGGGATTAAGTTTCCCCCTTAATTTAAAAAAAAATATACTATGGCGTGCGATTTATCTTTAGGAAGATTGGAGCCTTGTAAATCTAGCAACGGAGGTTTAAAATCCGTTTACTTTATTACAAGCGGTTTGATCAATCCGAGCGACGTTGTTTATGATGCTACAAATACAGATGCAATTGCATCTATTACTGGCACTATAACTGGCGTAAAATATGATTTAAAAGGAACAAACTCTTTCGAGCAAACTTTCGTTACTTCTCGTGAGAATGGAACGACTTATTTCGAACAAAAACTTTCTTTATCTTTAAAGAAATTAACAGTTAAGGACCACAAAGAATTGAAGTTATTGGCTATGGGCCGCCCTCAAGTTATTGTTGAGGATAACAACGGAAACTTTTTCTTTGCTGGGTTAGTTCACGGATTGGAAGTTTCTGGAGGTACAATTGTTACTGGGACTGCCCTTGGCGACCTCTCAGGGTACACTTTGGAAATTTCAGGACAAGAACCAGTTCCAGCGAACTTTTTATCAGGTGCAATTTCAACTGTAATTGATACCGTTACTGCGGGAGTTTAATAAATTTGTTTTTATAATGTTAAAAACCCTCTAATTAATTTTAGGGGGTTTTTTTGTAAAACAAAAACAAAATTAAAACGTTATACTATTATGATAATACTATTAGAATCAAATCAACCGCAAAAAATTAGTTTCATTCCTTTGAGGAGTGGGGCAGTTTCTTTGCAAATTAGAAATGAATCTACTGAAGAGATACAAAATATAACTCCAAGTTTTACAACCGAAAAATATTATACAACGTGTACAACTGTTTTTGATTTAAAAGAAAACCATTTTTATAATTTAAAAGTGATAGGAGCCAATAACGAAATTATATATTTGGACAAAATATTTTGCACTAATCAAAGCACGGATTCATATACAATAAATAAAGACACTTACGTAGTGTCTGAAAATAATACCATTTTTTATGAGTAATAATATACAAATTGTTGAATTAACGGCATACAACCCGCCCAAAGCAGTTGAGACTCGCCAAGATGACTGGGTAAAGTTTGGCGTTAAAAATAATTACTATCAATTTTTAATTGATCGTTACAACAACTCAACAACAAATAATCAGGTTATAAATAATATCGTTAAATTAATTTACGGTAAGGGACTTGACGCAAAAGACGCTGCAAAAAAACCTAGTGAGTATGCTCAAATGAAAATGTTATTTTCAAAAGAGGTAACAAAGAGAGCGATCACAGATTTAAAACTTTTGGGCCAATGTGCGCTGCAAGTTATTTACGCCAAAAATAAAAAAACTATTGTTGAGGTTCAACACATACCCGTACATTTATTACGCCCTCAAAAATGTAATAAGGAGGGAATTATCGAAAATTATTACTATTCGGATAACTGGGATAATTTGCGAGATTTTCCGCCGCAATTAATTCCATCATTTGGAAACGGAAATAGAACTCTTGAAATTTTAATGATCGGGAACTATACAATCGGTCAAAAATATTTTTCAAATGTAGATTATTTAGGAGGTTTGGCATATTGCAAACTCGAGGAGGATGTGGCCGAATATCTTATTTCGTTAGTTGAGAGCGGATTTTCGCCTTTGACAGTTGTCAATTTCAACAACGGGATACCAACCGAAGACCAACAAAAAACAATTTCGGACTCTGTAAAAACTCAAGCCTCTGGGCCGAGTGGCAACAAAATAATTGTTGCGTTTAATAGTGACGAAAACAAAAAAACAACGATCGATTCAATTCCTTTGAATAGAGCAGCGGACCAATACGAATATTTGAGCGAAGAGGCAAGAGGAAAAATTTTGCTTTCTCACGGAGTTACGTCTGGTTTGTTGTTCGGTATTCCGTCGGCAAATGGATTTAGTTCAAACGCTGACGAATTGAAAACGGCATCGGTATTATTTCAAAATAATGTTATTATCCCATTCCAGGAAACTTTTTGCGATGGTATAGACAAAATTTTGGCCTATAATGGTTTTAGTTTGGATTTATATTTCAAACCGTTAAACTCTTTGGTTGATCGTTATGAAGTTGCTCAAGCGAATGCAAACGAGATCAAAATGAGTTCACACATTGACGAGATAAACCTCGACGAGTTTGGTGAGGAAATTGATTTGGATGAGTGGGAATTGATCGACTCGAGAAAAGTTGATTATAACGAAGAGGAAAAACTCGACGCTGAATTGAACGCTTTAAACAATCCAAAAAAATCGTTATTATCTAAAATAGTGAATTTCGTCTCAACTGGTTCTGCAATTCCAAACGCAAAATCGGAACAAGACGGAGAACTTTTTAAATCACGTTACAGATATAGCGGGAATTTGAGCGCAAATAGTCGCGAGTTTTGTGTTAAAATGTTAAATGCAAACAAAGTATATCGCAAAGAGGACATCGTTCGAATGAGTTCACAACCAGTAAACGAGGGGTGGGGACCAAGAGGAGCAGCGACTTACGATGTATTTTTATACAAAGGCGGAGGCGCTTGTCATCATTTTTGGACACGTGAAACGTATCGTAAAAAGGCAGACGTTAACAATCCAAACGCGGAGCAAATTACCGCAGCACAAGCACGAAAAGCGGGAGAGATTTTACCAACAAACAACCCTCTAGTATATCAAAAGCCAATCGATATGCCGAATATGGGATTTTTACAAAAATAAGATGAAAGCATTATTTATAAGTGATAAAGAGTTGAAGCAATTCACCGCTTTAAACGGGAATTTAGACCCAGACAAAACAAAGCAATTTGTTATTATTGCACAAGACACGCACATTTATTCTTATTTAGGGAGTAAGTTGTTCAAAAAAATTAACGACGATATAGTTGCGGGTACATTGGCCAATCCTTATTTAGGCCTTTTAAACGACTATATTAAGCCTATGTTATGCCAGTGGGCATTGGTAGAGATATTACCATTTAGCGCCTATACAATCGCAAACAAGGGGGTATATAAACACAATAGCGAGAATAGTACATCGGTTGAGAAATCAGAGGTTGACTATTTAGTTGAAAAGCAAAGACAAATCGCACAAAATTACACGCAAAAGTTTATCGATTATATGATTGTTAACTATGCGAGTTTTCCAGAATATTATATCGCACAAACGGGAGATCAATTGCCGTTTTTAAGTGCAAATTTTGGAGGCTGGTATTTACCACAAATGAAAAATTTATTACAAAACGACGCGGGGGACTTAAAAAGATAATATGGCACTAAATTTCACACACAAAAAAGGGGATACGTTCGACGAGGTTCCGTTTGAGTTAAAAGTTAATACGGTTGCCGTTAATTTAACGGGCGCAGTTATTAAAATGCAATTGAGAAAATTCGACAATACCTCAACGGCTGCCTTGAGTTTAACCTCGGTAAGTTCTGCGGGTATTACAATTACAGACGCAACGGCTGGAAAATTTAAAATCAATTCTCAAATTATAGATATTGAGCCTTATACATACGTTTACGATATACAAATTACTTTATCGAGTGGAGTTGTAAAAACATACGTAAGCGGGACATTCAACATCACTAATGAAGTAACAAAATAATAAAAAGATGGGCGACGATATAGAAATCAATGTTACCGAGACGACTAATATAATAGAAATCACTCCACAACCGAACGATCAAATTGTTGATATTGCGGTTACCGATAACGCTCCAAATGTAGAAATAAACGTTACTCCATCGGTTGTTGAAATAAATGTTACCCGAGGGAGTTCAACCGCTATTTGGGGAGCGATTACTGGAAATTTAACCGATCAAACGGATTTGGTTACGGCCCTAGGATTGAAAGCCGATTTAGTAGGCGGAAAGGTTCCGAGTTCACAATTGCCGAGTTATGTTGATGATGTTGTTGAAGTGGCCGATTATGCAGCGTTGCCGACAAGTGGGGAAACGGGCAAAATTTACGTAACACTAGACAACAATAAAATATATCGTTGGAGTGGTTCGGTTTATATCGAAATCGCTGCTAATAATGCAATTTGGGGAGCAATCACTGGAACGTTAAGCAATCAAACTGATTTGGTAAACGCTTTAAATTTGCGTGTCCCTTATACTGGTGCTACATCAAACGTCAACCTTGGGGAGTATGGTTTAAATAGTGGTTTTTTACAATTGGACACTACTCCAACAAACACGCCGACAACTATCGGAACTATCTATTGGGATGCTGCAAATAGAACTGCCGCTTTAATTGATGGCGATGGAGATACTACTCTACAAATAGGACAAGAACAGAGAATTTTAGTTCATAACAATACGGGGTCAACCTTAACTGACGGGCAAGTTGTTTACGTTACGGGGTCAACTGGTAATTTACCAAGCGTAAGTTTGGCGGATGCAACTTCGGAAACTACTTCGGCCGCTACTGTTGGAGTAATTACAGAATCAATTGCAAATGGTGCGGATGGGTTTATTACAACTAGTGGAATTGTAAATGGTTTAAATACTTTGGCTTTTAATGAGGGGGATTTACTTTGGTTAGGAACAACCCCTGGCGCTTTTACAAATGTTAAGCCAGCAAGTCCAGCGCATTTGGTATTGATTGGCTATGTAATTAAAAAAGCGGGTGGCAATGGTTCTATATTAGTTAAGATTCAAAATACACAAGAACTTTCGGAAAGTAGCGACGTATTATTCACGTCTTTAACTGATAAAGATATATTGACTTACGAAAGTAGTTCTCAATTATGGAAAAATAAATCTATATCTACAATATTAGGATATACTCCAGCGAACGACGCATCGGTTGTTAAATTAACTGGCGACCAAACAATTACTGGAACAAAAACTTTCGGACCAATAGTTGCGAGTACTTTAAAAGTATTAACTTTTGGCGCGGGGATGGTTTATAGTGATTCTGTTGGTAGTGTAGGAACTATGAATGGAACGGCAAACTCTTTAACATATTGGAGCAGTGCGTCTATGATTGGGTCATTATCAACTGCAACCTATCCAAATTTAACAGAATTAAGTTATATAAAAGGCGTTACGAGTGCGATTCAAACGCAATTAGATTCTAAAATATCAGGTTCTGGAACTACTAATTATTTACCTAAATTTACGGGTTCAACTGCTTTAGGTAACTCTGTTATTTATGACGATGGTACAAATATAGCAATAGGAACAACTACTGCGTTAACTGGTGGAGGAACTGGTAAATGGATAACTTTACAAGGTACCGCAGCATATAGTGGGGGTATTATTGGCTCAATTAATGGCGTTGCAAAAATGTACGTTTATTCAGAATCAGGATTTGCGAAATTACAAGGTGCTTCAGGTGAAGGTGTAAGACTTGACGTAAATGGGGGAACGGCTGCTTTAACTGCTTTATCAGGTGGAAACGTTGGTATTGGCACAACTTCACCGAGTTACAAATTAGACGTGGCGGGTGTAGGTAGATTTTTAGGTTCAACACCATTAACACTTGAAAGAAGTGGAAGTACTAAATATACTTTTTCTTTAGGTGCTTCAGATGATTTTTACATTAACAATGTTAACATAGGTACGACACCATTAACTATTTTAAGTTCGGGCAACGTAGGAATAGGAACAACAAGCCCGAGTGCTAAATTACACGTTGAAGGTTTATCTTATTTTGGAAGCGATATGTTTACTGCTCAAAATGGAGGTATATTTTTTGACGGAAATTCATCTTATGGTTCGGGTATTTTTGGAAGGAATTTTGGAGATGATTTAGCTATGAATGCGGGAGGTTTAGAACGTATACGCATAACTTCATCAGGCAACGTAGGAATAGGAACTACTTCGCCAAATTCAAACACTAATAGAACTACTTTAACTTTAAATAATAGTGCTTGGGGTGGGCAATTAGATATAAATGTAGGTGGCACAAATCACGCACAATTTGGAACTGATAATTTTAATAGCGGTTTATCTTGTAGAATACAAAGTCAGGATGGAATAGTATTTAATGCAGGTGGTGGTTCAGAACGTATGCGTATTACTTCAGGTGGTAATGTATTAATTGGAACATCTTCGTCAATAGGTAGTGGAATTTTTCAAGTAAAAACATCTTCAGCTAATAATGTTGCACATTTTCAAAATGGTACTTCAGATGCAGGTTATGGTTTAGTTTTTTTAAATGTAGCAGGTTCTGCAGTAGGTTCAATTGGTTGGACAAACGTTATGACATCGTACAACATAACTTCAGATTATCGTTTAAAAGAAGATTTTAAAGATTATTCAGGTTTAGATTTAATTTCTAAAATTAAAACTTATGATTATAAATGGAAAGAATCTGAAGATAGAATGTTCGGTGTAAAAGCTCACGAATTGCAAGAAGTAGTACCATACGCAGTAACAGGCGAAAAAGATGCTGAACAAATGCAATCAGTAGATTATTCTAAATTAGTGCCTATATTAGTTCAGGCAATACAAGAGTTACAAGAAAAAATTAATAAATTAGAAAACAAATAATATGACACAATTCAAATAGATAATTTCAGCAATGGAATGTATCAAAAAAGATGGTAATTTAAACGATGTAGTTATCACAATACATTGGAGATATTCAGCAGAAAAAGAGGGATTTTTTACCGATATGTATGGAGCAACTTCAATGCCATTACCAACTGGTGAGGATTTTACACCTTACGAGGATTTAACAAAAGATCAAGTTTGTAGTTGGTTAGAATCAACTTTGGATGTTGACGCAATGGAAGAGAATTTAGATAATCAACTTGAATTGTTAATAAATCCCGTTAACGTAACTTTGCCCCCTCCATTTGAAAATTAGTTAAATTTACGAATTAATTCTAAATAAAACTAAAAATGGAAATTCAACAAGCAACCGAGATTTTGATTCAAGTGGCACAAATGGCACAAGCAAAAGGAGTTTTATCTTTACAAGATGCAGCGATAACTTTGCAAGCTATTCAAGTACTAACTCCAAAAAAAGAGGAAGAGTCAGAAGAGAATTAACTTATAAAACCGAGGGGGTGAAAATCGCCCCCTTTAATTAAATGAAATATATCAACTATTTTTTTGCATCATTAATTTTATTATTTGTACCAATTTACGGCCTATTAATAGCGGTCGGATCAGCGATAATTCTGGATACTTTTACGGGTATTTTTAAATCGATAAAATTAAACGGATGGAAATCGGTAAGAAGTCGCAAGTTGTCGAACGTTATTTCAAAAATGGCGTTATACGAAATTTGTATTGTCTTTTTATTTTTAATTGATAATTTTGTTTTAAATGAGTTTATACAAAAAGCATTTGGATTCAATTTTATGTTTACCAAAATATGCGCTATTCTTTTGATATTTGTCGAATTAGTTTCTATAAAAGAAAACATCGAGGAGACTTTCAAAATTGATATTTGGGCCTTATTAAAAAAAGCATTCAATCGAGCAAAAGAAATAAAATCCGATTTTAATGAAATTAAACGCTAGAGGTTACGATTTAATAAAACAATACGAGGGTTATTCCGATAGGCCCTATCTTTGTCCAGCTGGTATTCCTACCATTGGATTCGGAAATACTTATTATCCAAACGGGTCAAAAGTAAAATTAACCGATAAACAAATCACCCGAGAATATGCAAACGAGATGCTTCAATTTGTAGCGGACAATTTTGCAAAGGAGGTATCGAAATCAATCAAATCTATAATTTCACAAAACCAACTTAACGCGCTCACGTCGTTTGCCTATAATTTAGGGATGACAAATTTCAGAAATAGCACGTTATTAAAAAAGGTAAACGCAAACCCGAACGATCCAACAATAAAAGAGGAATTTTTAAAATGGAACAAATCAAACGGGAAAATACTCCAGGGGTTAATCAATAGACGACGCGCCGAATCAAATTTATATTTTCAAATATGAGATATTTAATACTTTTGTTATTATTGACGAGTTGCTCGGTTCGTAAGGTCCAACTAAATAAGGAACAAACAAGCGTTGATTCAACTATGACTATCAAAATTGATAGCGTAAGCAAACAACAAAATAATATTATTACGACTAATAACTCCGAAGAGTTGGAGATTTGTCCGTTAATTGATTCGTTACCTATGGTTGTGAATGGGATAACGTACAAAAACGCCGTTTTAAAACATAAAAAAGCAAAAACTATAATAGTAGATACATCCAAAAAGATAACGTCTAAAAACGTGGTTAAAAACGTTGATGTTAAAAGAGAGGTATTTAAAAAAGAAAAAACCATCGAACGCGTTTCGTATTGGTGGTTACTGATTCCAATCGTTGGATTTGGCCTTTACTTATATTATAAATATGAATTTTGAAAAAGACGTTACTCCATTACTATCGAGATACTCAAATATTGAGATAGCCAAAAAATTAAATCCAAAAGCAAGTTATTATCAAATTGAGGGATTGCGAAAAAAAATAGGTAAATATCGCAAATCGCAAACCACGTTAAACGATGACAATATCCTAATCATTGGGGATTTGCATTGCCCGTTCGACTTGGATGGGTACCTCGAATTTTGCAAAGAACAACAAATAAAATATAATTGCGGCCGCGTTATATTCATTGGCGACGTCATCGACAATCATTTCTCGTCTTACCACGAATCGGACCCCGACGGAATGGCAGCGGGCCAGGAATTAGACAAAGCGATTGAGCGTTTGCAAAAATACTACAAAGCATTTCCAAAGGCCGACGTTATTATTGGGAACCACGACCGATTGGTTTATCGAAAAGCATTTTCGAATGGTATTTCTAAACGCTGGATTCGTGACTACAACGACGTTTTAAACGTTCCTAATTGGAATTTCGTCGAAAGTATTGAGGTATTCGATATTAATATAAACCACGGCGAGGGCGGAACCGCTAGGACCAGAATAAAAAAGGAACTACAAAGCCAAATCCAGGGGCATTTGCATTCGGATTTTTACCTTGAGTATTTGGTTGGGTCCAAATTTATTATTTTTGGGATGCAAGTCGGTTGCGGAATAAATAAAGATTCTTACGCTATGGCGTACGGTAGAAACTATAAAAAGCCAGCGATTGGCTGCGGTGTATTATTGAACAAAGGAACTCAACCTTTGATCGTACCTATGAAGATGTAATAAAAATTAATTTCCAATTTTTGACCCGATTATAAACATCGGGTTTTTTTATACCCCCCTATCAAATAATATTATTTTTTTTTAGGGGGGGGTCAAAAAGTAGTAAAAAAAAGAAAAAAAGTATATAATATAAAAATTAACAAAAAATTAACATTTATATTTAAAACACTTTTATATATTTGCAGTGTAATAATAACAAAACAAAAAAATTATGAGATATTTACACTACGTTTTAGATCAAGAGGGAAATCAAATTGAAAGCGTTTATTCTGCAAATAATACTCCAAAAATTTCTCTTGAATGTTTAGCTAAAATAAAAAAAGGAGAATACAAAATTTGGGATAGAGAATCTAAATAATAATATCAGGGGTGCGACTGTAACGCACAATTTTAAAAACCAATAAATCAAACACTATGAAAAATTTTTTATCAAAAGCAATTTGTCAACAAAACTTTGCGTATCTTGTTGGAATGTATATCTTATTTCAATTTATTTTTAGATCTTAATATTATGAAAAAAGGCTATACAATAGAAAATCAATCTTTGCACTATTTGCACAATTGTATTTTAGTGTCAAATTACGAGTATATAAATAAAATTATTAACTTGCCAGTAATGAACGATTCGTGTTTGGTTACAGAATTTAGGAATCATTCAAATAATGTTGGACTTTGGAAAATTAAAAAAAATGAATAGTTACGATAAATGGAAAATGGGAGACTATGAGTCTCAAGACGAACGTCAACAATATACAATTGAGGATCTATTGCGCGAAGACTTGAGCGTTTTAGAATCACGATTGAGAGAATCGGAAACCAGATGCGCAGCAATGAAAAAACGTCTTGAGCAATTGGCCGAGATACACGTTTCGGAGCGTACATTCGGAGAAATTACAAACGAGGAATATTTAACAAAAACCACTATATTAGCACCCTATGAAAAAAGAAACTAACGTCGAAAGATTTAACCGTTGGATGCTCGAGAGAGTTAAATCGGTTTACTATTCAAATAACGAATTAATGTGCAACGCTTACGCCAAAATTTATGAGTAATAGAACTGCAATAGAATGGTTATTAAATGAAATATCTTCAACTACAATATTAGACAAAGAAGATATTAAATTATTTGAACAAGCTAAAGAAATAGAAAAGCAACAGATTATTGAGGCGCATAATAACGGTAAAAATATTTTACCGCCAAATGAAAGCGGACAACAATACTACAACGAAACATTTAAAAAAAATGAGTAATAGAAAAAACAATTTCAAAAGCGATCAACGTTCTAACGATTGGTTTAAAGAACGTTACGGAAAATTTACGGCCTCGGAAATACATAAACTCCTGGGGGTTCGTGGACTTGGTAAAACGGGAGAGACTTACGCAATTGAAAAGGCAATCGAACAATTGCACGGAAAAACAGAGGTTCCTTTTAGTTCGTTTGATACTCAACGCGGAATTGATACAGAGCCAATTGCATTTGCAAAATTCCAAGAGTTGTATCCAGAGACAAAGCCATCGTTTATGTTTCGCTATGGTGATCACGCTGGGGCCTCGCCAGATGGCGTTGTTGGAACAGATGCAATTTTGGAGATAAAATGCCCACGAGCAAATAAATTTTTTAAGATTGTAGCCGACGAGGATATTGATCCAGAGTACATCGCACAAATGCAAATGCAAATGCTTTGTTCTAACTCAAACAAGGCCTATTTTTTCAATTATTTAATATTAAACGACAAAGAGTACCATCATACGATTATCGTCGAACGTGACGAGGATATGATCGAATTAATCAAACAACGTTTGGACCAGGCAATTGAGATAAAATTAAACTATATTAATAAAATTACTAAAAACCTACAATATGAATCCAAAAGCTAAAAAAATCGAAATGCACAAACTTTTTTGTTTATGTAATTTATTACTCGAGTCGTTAGACGATTTAAAACCTACTAACCCAATGATGTTAAAATTCAAAGACGATTTGATTGGGATGTGTGAATTATTAAATAACGAGGTTAACGATACTTTTACAATTCAAAAAAGCACTTATTTTCCAGAGTTATCAAATAAAATTGCAACTTTAATGCGCAAAAACTTTAACCCCGAAATGTAATGACAGCACCACAAATTACAATAATAGTACTATTATCAATCAATTTATTATTATGTTCGTATTTACACGGGAAGCCTAGAAAAGATAATTATAATTTTTGGCATTCTTTTTTAAATGCAATTATTTTGATTTCAATTTTATATTGGGGTAACTTTTTTAATTAAAAAAAATATGAAGCAATCACCACTCCAGAGAATAAGACGAATAATAAAATTTTATTATTTACGTGGGCAAAATAGAGAAAATGTTAACAAAGTTTACCGTAATATAATAAAAAATTCGTATATTCGTTAAATAATATTAATCGGGGCAAGGGTTGAGCCTCTTAATTTCAACTCAAAAAAAATAAATATTATGAGCAATAGAGCAAAAGCATTCGAGGGAACGCAAAAAAATCCATCAACTAAATTTTTTGATTGGAAGTCAAACGACAAACAATTCTCTTTTTACGACAGAGAAAAAGAGGCAAACGTTTTAGTACCGCTTCCGTTTAAATTTGTAGTTCTTGACGAACTTCACACGGTTAAGGGTTGGGATGACGCTAGTCAATCGGCAATCTATTCAAACGAGGTTAAATATATCTCAAAACAAGAGATGACAGTTAAACCGTTCAAAGGGAACGAAATCGCAAAAGGATTGTATTCTTTAATTAAAGAAAAAGTTCGCGCCGCTGGTGGACACTATGTAAAATCTATTTATATAATGACAGAAAACGGGCAACTTGCAAACATCCAATTGAAAGGATCAAGCACTCAAGCCTGGGGCGAATTTACAAAAGCTAACAAAAGCAAATTAACCGAAAATTGGATCGAGGTAAATTCTGCAACAGAAGCAAAAAAAGGGAGTGTTAAATATTCAACTCCAAATTTTACAATTGGTAACGCTTTGAGCGATAAAGAATCTAAACAAGCCGACGAGAATTTTGACACGTTAGAGGCTTATTTAAAACAATACCTTACAAACAATATCGAGGTAGTTGAAGAGGAGGAAATTAAAGAGAATTTGGTTTTTTAAATAGTTGTTTATTACGAGAAAAGTCCACTAATTAATTTTAGTGGATTTTTTTTTGTTTTTATTGAAAACAATTTTATATATTTGTGATGTAATAATAAAAAACCAAAGTTATGGAATACAAAATTTCAGTATTTAAGGATTTACTCAAATCCAAAGAGGTTCCGTTCAATATGACACTCGAACAAGTTCTTGAGCGTATAAGAAACGGGAAATCAAAAGAACTTATCGAGCGTATAAGAAACGGGGAGCAAATCAAAAATAAACTCCCTTGTATAATGTTTGCGGGTGAATTTTCGGAGAGATCAGGCAACGGACTTGTCAAGCATTCGGGCCTTATGGTTGTCGATTTTGACAAATATCCAAATAACGATGTAATGCTCTCGCACCTGGAATTGTTAAAACAAAACAATTATTTCCTATCGTTGTTTATATCCCCAAGTGGGAACGGAATAAAAGGCGTTATCAAAATCCCGCAATGCGATAAAATAACACATCCGAAATATTTCAAAGAATTTAACAAGGATTTCCAATACGAATATTTCGACGAGGTTACCTCAAACGTTGATCGCGTTTGCTTTGAATCTTACGACCCGAATATTTATATCAATTACGAGTCGGATCTATACGCACCGTCAATTGTCGATGAGGGGTTTTCTGTAAAAGAAAAAGTTCCTTTATTGCCAATAAATGACGAGAGCAAAATAATTGAAAAGATAATGGCTTTCAATTGGAAAAAAGGATTTAACGAGGGGGAACGCAATTCTTTTATTTTTGATCTAGCGGGTGCCTTTTGTGAATATGGAATTTCACAACCTACGGCCGAGGGGTATATTTTAAACAATGTAACAATCGGAGATTTTTCAGATAGTGAAGCGAAAACAACTATAAAATCGGCCTACAAAAAACGTCAATTTGATTGCAAGTTTTTCGAGGACTATACAAAAATCGATACAATCAAACGCGATTTAAAAAAGGGCAAAAATGAAGTTATGCGTTTGCACTCAATTTCGGAGGATACTTTCGAGGATATTAGCCAGGACACAAAAGACGCGGATTTTTGGTTCATCGAGGTAAACGATAAAACGGGCAAAGAGAAAATTCATATTGACACATTCAAATATAAAACAACTCTGGAGAACTGGGGATTTCGAAAATACTTTCAGAATGATTGCCAAAAGCCAACGTTTGTAAAAGTTACCGAGAATAAGGTCCAGGAGACATCGATCGAAAAAATAAAAGATTTCGTTCTTAAATATTTAGAAAATCGAGAAGACGGCCGACAAATTTGGAATTATTGCGCGTCGTATCAAAATTTATTTAGTGAGAATTATTTGTTAATGCTCGATACAATCGAGATGACAATGCTCAAAGATAACAGATATAAATCTTATTTGGCATTTAAAAACGGGATCCTAGAGGTAACAAAAGACTCGATAAAATTAAACGATTATATCGACGACTATGGGTACATTTGGGAGTCTCAAATTATCCAAAGAGATTGGATTGAGTCAAAAAATATCGACAACGATTATAAACGATTTATATCAAACATAACAAACGGGGAACCCGAAGCGATGGAATGCGTAATTGGTTACTTATTGTCAACGTATAAAAACAAATCGAACAATAAAGCGATTATTTTAAACGACGAAGTTATAAGCGAAAACCCAGAGGGTGGAACGGGAAAAGGTGTTTTTATCCAGGGAATTAAACAATTGAGAAAAGTTGCAATTTTAGACGGTAAAACGTTCGACGATAAAAAATCTTTTCCTTATCAAACAGTCTCAACAGAAACGAACGTTCTAGTATTTGACGACGTAATTAAGAACTTTAATTTTGAAAATAAATTTAGTTTGGTAACCGAGGGGATGACACTCGAGAAGAAAAACAAAGACGCGTTAAAATTATCAGTTGAGGAATCGCCAAAGATGGTGATAAGTACAAATTACGCAATCAAAGGAGATGGAAATTCAAACGACCGACGACGTCACGAAATGGAGATCGCACAATATTACGGGAAAAATTTAACGCCGTTCGATGAGTTCAAACGCGAATTATTTGACGACTGGAGCCAACAAGATTTTGTTCAATTTGATAATTATATGATCGCTTGTTTGCAAACTTATTTGAGCCTTGGATTGGTGCAACAAAATTCAAAAAATATTAAATTGAGAAAATTAATCGCCTCGACTTGTATGGAGTTTTACGAATTTATTCAAGAGTTAAGCGAAAACGTTCGACTTAATAAGCAAACGGTCCTAGACGATTTTAAAAGAGAGTATCCAGATTACGCACAATTTAAACTCACAAACAAACGTTTTAATATTTGGGTTCAAAAATGGTGTTCGTTTAAGGGATTGGAATTTAAAGAGGGCAACACAAACGGCGATAAATGGTTCGAAATTAATAATAAAGATAAAAAAGAAAACGATGAGTTCATTTTTTAAACTGCGAGATTATCAAATCGAAATTTCGAATAAGGCCGCCAAGGTTTTAAAAATAAACAAAATTGTTTATTTAACGATGGAGGTTCGAACGGGTAAAACTTTTACGGCCCTACAAACCGCCGACAATTTTGGAGCGCAAAGAGTTTTATTTTTAACTAAAAAAAAGGCTATCGAATCAATTCAAAATGATTTTAATCAATTAAAACCTAGTTTTGATATTACTATCATTAACGATGAGAGCTTACATTTAATTAATCAAAAATTTGATTTAGTTATACACGACGAGCATCACCGATTCGGAGCATTCCCAAAGCCTAACAAAGCGGCCGTATTATTTAAAAAACGTTACGGAAGTTTACCTATGATTTTTTTAAGTGGTACGCCTACTCCAGAGAATCACTCGCAATGGTTCCACCAGTTTTGGGTTTCAAATAACTCGCCTTTTAAAAACTACGTTAATTTTTATAAATGGGCCAACGATTACGTTAACGTCACCGAGAGAAATCTAGGCTATGCAAAAGTAAAAGTTTACGACGACGGTATAAAAGCAAAGATACTCCCAATAGTTGAGCCTTATCTTATAACATACACTCAACAAGAGGCGGGATTTACTTCAAAGGTTGACGAGTTTATTATTGAGGTTGAAATGCAGCCTATTACGTATGAAATTATTAAGCGTTTAAAAAGAGATAATATTGTTACCAACACAAACGGGGATGTTATCCTGGGGGACACTGGAGCAAAGTTGATGCAAAAAATACATCAATTGTCCTCTGGTACGTGTAAATTCGAAGACGGATCCTCTAAAATAATAGATACATCAAAAGCGGAAAAGATATTCGAACTATTTAAAAATAAAAAGATTGGTATTTTTTACAAATTTGTTGAGGAATACAAAGCGCTAAAACAAATATTTGGCGATCAATTAACCGATAATTTAGAGGAGTTTAATACAACGGACAAATCAATTGCGTTGCAAATCGTTTCGGGCCGTGAGGGTATAAGTTTAAAACAAGCCGATTGTTTAGTTTATTATAACATCGATTTCTCGGCAACTTCTTATTGGCAATCGCGAGATAGGTTGACAACAATAGAACGAAAAGAAAATTCCGTCTATTGGATATTTGCCAAAAATGGTATTGAATATAAAATTTACGACTCGGTATTGAAAAAAAAGAACTTTACCTTGGATATATTTAAAAAAGTTTATTAAATTTGTGGTATGATAAATATTTATAGAGTAAAAAATTCAAGCACTTGTTTTCAATGTATATCGTACGACGATTTTTTCAGTACCGACGTACAGTATAACATATATTTCGATAAGATAGTTTTTAAAAAGGTGGACATTGATATGAACAAACGTATAATAAAACCAAGAAACGAAAACGGGATGTATCGATTTACAATTTGTGGAGCGTCGGAAGACTTGAGCGGAAAATTTGAAATCGAGATCGAAGACGAGGAACTAATTGTTTTCTTATGTTAGAGAGTGCGAGACAAACAAAAATTAAAAAGCAACTAGAAAAAGAGGGGTATTTTGTTATCAAATTAATAAAAACATCGGTTAACGGAATCCCCGACCTAATGGCTTTAAAAAATGGAGAGACAATATTTATTGAGGTAAAACAACCAAAAGGAGTATTGAGTGAAATCCAAAAATATAGAATAAAAGAATTGCGGGAAAAGGGTTTTCTCGTTTATATATGGACCGATTATAAAACAAATTATGAGAATTAAAGACTTACCAAAAGATTTAAAAAAATTAGCGTTAGACAATCAATACAAACAAAACGGAAGTTGCGATAAAAATAAATATATACTTACCGCCTTTAATTGGTTAGATAGTCCAGAGGGTTGGGATTTTTGGGATAATGTTTTGAATAAAAATTTTTATCAACCTACAACAATAGAACAACAAAAACCGACACAATATAAAATTGGGATCGATACGTTTGAACGTGCAAAAGCCAATCTAACAAAAGAGGAACTTCTGGCTTGTTGTCGTTTTAATATTGACAAATACACGTGGAGAAAAAAGGACCAGGATAAATCGGATTTCGAAAAAATAATCGCTTATGCAAACTACGCAATTGAGAACGGGTTTTAAAGAATATCGAGGCCAACAAATCCCAATACTTGCAAAAGTATTCACGATACAATCGGGCCAAGAGTGTCGTTTGATTTCAACGTTTAAAGATGGTTACGAATATAAATGCTCGATATATGTTTTTGACACTAACGAAATAAAAATAGTTCCCTATGGAAAAGTTGAAAAATATTTATAAACAAATGCGTTTGCAAAATCAATATCCTATTAACTTTTTTTATTCTTATTTTATTGCAAAAGGTGGGACCGATATTGGATTGCAAAACTTCGGAATTGCATTTAATCATTTGGAACTTGATCCAATTATACAAATGATGGATTCGGAGTTTGAACTTACGTTTTTAATAAACAACAAAAACCAAATAATAAAAATACTATGAGACAAGCAATCGAAAAATTTATAATAAAGTTAGGTTATAACCTTAAAAAAATATTAAATTTTAATACTATAACCTTAAAAAGATGACACTAAAAGAAAAGTTACAAGAAGAACAGCCCTATATTAATGCTTATACTTTTAAACTAACAAAAGAATCATTAGAGAAGTTTGAAAAAATAGCCGATAATTACGCAATTGAGTTTTATAATTGGGTTCTTTATGAATCAGACGGACACGATTTTATAAGTAAAACTACAAAAGAACTATTGGAAATATTTAAAAAAGAAAAAGGACTATGACGCCAAAAGAAAAAGCAAAAGAGTTATTTGATAAATTTGAAGACAAATTAATATCAAGCCATACTATATTTTTAGGAGAAGCTAAAAAACAATGCGCATTAATAGCAGTTGATGAGATATTAAATTTACCTTTTGAATTTGAAGCAGAAAGAAAATTTTTGCAAGAAGTTAAACAAGAAATAGAAAAGCTATGACAGAAAAAGAAAAATATATAGGAGCTTTTTTAGATGGTTACTTTTCAGATAAATGTTTAAATTACGGATTTACTTATTTTAATCAAGTTGAAAAAG
>JACCEA011132192.1_pt1 | contig 31605 bp, 35 predicted proteins | sample 7449851 | NCBI WGS metagenome assembly JACCEA01 (sample SAMN15323453, study PRJNA562643) | freshwater metagenome | isolation source: river surface water | place: USA:Blue River Watershed | collected 2017-08-18
ATGTGTGCGTGCGCATGATGCACTTGTCGCACGCGGTGCAGTGTGGTAGTTAGTAGAAACGTGTAAATGGATTAATGCGCAAAAAAAACACACGGATGATCATCATCGATTGTTTTACACTATTACATTCATTGCTTTTATTCTATGCAGCTGACTGTGGTCTCGTTTACGGGGTGACTCCATCGTTCACCGCCATACAGAATGTGGGTCGATGCAACTTCCCACGCGCTGATCTCGGTGGCATCCGAAGAAAGAGTGTGGCGATATTTGGACTGTCGATTCTCGGTGCGGATCTGGTGGAGGATGAGGAATGGACTTGATGGCAGCAACGCTTGGTACACCAGGGGCTGGTCGCTGGAGAGGTAGTGTTTCCCCGTGATTCGGTGTTTCCATAAAGTCATCAATTTATTGCCCATGGTTGGTTGATACACGCCAACCATCTCGAATGGCGCAGTTGCATCGTGCAACAGAATATCTGTCTCGGACCATGGAGATGATGTCGGGGTGGACGATGGTTGTGGAACAGATTTCATGGTTCGAAAAAGGAGGATTGGTTTGAGATGAGTGTGCAAACGGGCAGGAAGATGGGTGTGTGTGTGTGCGCAAAGTGTGGCAACATGTGTTTAAGTTTTCATCGATGTTCTTCCAGGGGGGTGCGCTGGACACAACTCAATTGTTGTTTGCATCAATAAATCAACTGCTGTATCGCAATGTTGTTCACTGCGGAAGACTACACCACTCCAGTGCCGTCCATTCGCGATTTCCCGCATACCTTCGCGGAATATCGTCGGCGCTTTGTGTGGTGGATGGAGAAGCGGCTGCGCATCACGTCTCCGCATTTGGCGCGACATGTGTCGACCTTCGTGTCTTTTTTTCATTGGCGACCGATCTCAAATGACGAATTACGTTCGGCCATGAAACCAATGTTTGGAGTGCAGCTAATACATGGCCCACAGCACGAGGAGTGTGGACCACACCAATGGTGGGACACGAGCGAAGTCACGTCCATGTGCAATTTGTGCAGCGGGCACTGTGGAACGTCGTTTTTGTCGGAATTGCGTGTGGACCTGTGGTGCACGAGCAACGTCACGGACATGTCGGGTATGTTTCAGTATTGTACCGATTTTGATCAACCAATTGGGGACTGGGATGTCGGGAAGGTGACTGACATGTCGAACATGTTCGAGGGTGCGCGCATGTTTAATCAGCCGTTGAACAAATGGGATGTGCGGCAGCTGCAAAGAACAACAACCATGTTCAGGAGCGCTGCATTTTTCAACCAACCACTTGATGAGTGGAATGTGGCGGAGCTGATCGATGCAGAGGGAATGTTTTTGCGCGCACATTCCTTCAACCAGCCGTTGCGCACATGGAAGCCGACCCGATTGGAAAACATGTCGAGCATGTTTTTCGGCAGTGACATGTCTCCCCAGAATGCGGCAAGTGTGGTGGGATGGCACGTTCCGCGATTGCAGAAAAATTTCAATGCATTTGATTCTGGCATTTTTTGGTCCGAATGCATGCCGTCCAACATGAATTTGCGTTTGACCTGTTGCATGCATCGATGTGAATACATTGGATTCAAATGCATGACCTTTGCGGCGAAGGTGGTTGACACGGTCGTGTTGTATCCGTTGTTCGGCGTACTGTTGTGCACTACCATTTGCCCATTAAAATGCGCAAGTGCTGCATGTTTGATAGCAGACGAGCTGTTGTGTCTGCAGTGGGGAAGACCATCCTGCGTGGATACATGCACTTGTATCAAAGTGGGAGTCGAGTCGGCGATGAATCAAAGTGTGTACTGAACGAACGAATGAAAGTTTGGCAAGGTGTATGTACGTGCAGTGCAATGTATGTATGTGTGTAATGTGATTAATCAACTTATAAGTTACATCAATTTGATTTTCCGCAAATGCAAAGTTATGAGAACTACTGACAAACATACCAACAGATGAACGAACAAACAAACAAACACAACAAAACTTACACAGTGTTCTTCAATATGTCAACGAGAGTGACGAGGTTATGCGCGGCTCCTTTTTCGTGAATGTCCACGAAGGTGTTGAAGTCCGGAAGAAATCGGACATCCATCACTTGCTGTTGGACTGGCAATTGCGCGACGGCGGGGTGATCGTCGTCCGTGTCCACATTCTCTTCGTCGATCCACTCGTCCGCAGTGTCCGCATCATCATCTTCGAAGGCAGTGGAGTCACCATCGTCATCGTTGTCTGGTTCATCTTCTTGTTCTCCATCGTCGTCCGTGTTGGAATTAGAGTCGGCGTCGGAATCAGAGTCGGCATCAGAATCAGAGTCGGCGTCGGAATCAGGGTCGAAGGTGAAGGAAGCATGTGCAACCGCATGCAGGAATGCGGAAATGTTATCTCCAAGCAATGCGGCAACCATGCGTTGGGTTCGATCGTCTTTGGACAAGTCGCGATGGCGCACTTCGGCAAAGTAGGAGGTGGCTGGATTCTTCAATGCTTCAATGGCGCGGTGGAAAAAGTCATCGCGTGTGCAGCGCAAAAAGTGGGCAAGGTTCTGCAGGATGGCATCGTCAACAAAATCGGATTCGAAGTCGCGCTCGTCGAAGAAGAGATGGTTCCACTGGAGGGAAGAATTGCAATCCCAAGTGGTGAGGGATTGGCGGAACGAGTGGCATCCGACAAACATCTCGCGCATGTCCACACATTCGCGCACCTTCCACTGATCGAGCGGCTGGTTGAACAGTGTGCATCGCGTGAACATATTTCGCATGGTGCGGACTGAGCTGACATCCCACGTGTTCAGGGGACTGTTGAAGCAGCGACAGTCTTCGAACATGCCGGTCATGTCCGTCACCTTGCTCACATCCCAGCGCGAGAGATCGTCCCCGTCGTCCAATCCGCGATTGAAAAAGAGATTGGCGAACAGGTAGCTCATGTCGGCGACGTCGGACACATCCCAGTCCCCAATTGGACAGTCGGGATGATACGTGCGAAACTCGTCGCGCCGCAACACATACATGGCGACGTGCTCATTGAGGTGGCTGCTGGAGTACGCCTTGAAGGTGGTTTTGGCTCGCTTTCGGATCGACTGCGACTCACCGTTGTCCTCGGGATGGAATCGAACTTCGTCGAAGAATGCCTGACAGACTGGGCAATGAGGAGCAACCACGCCGGAGCAAAGGGTGTCCGTGATCATCAACGTTGGGGTGGTGGGCATCGTAGTGGTCATGGTTCAACAAGACAAAAGACAAGACAAAAGACTAGACAAAAGGCAAGACAAACCTGGCAGCTCAATCGAAGTCAGGAAAAAAAATAAAATTATGTGAGTGGGGGGTGAAAACACGTGTACGCCAGTCCGCCCAAACTGGGAGGACAGGACGGAGTGTGTTGTGGAACACAGATAGAAGGAGGTGTGTTATTTTCGGGTTTTCGATTTTTCGGGTTTTCGGTGGACGTTGAGCCTTGCGCAATCGGTTTCCAATGCGGCGATGGTGGTGCAATTGCGACAACGGAACAAGATTTCGATGTGCTCTTCGAACACGTAATATTGCTCGAGTTCCAATTCCTCCGCCGCTGATGCAGTGCTGCAAGGCACGACTGGCTTTCTTAGCGTGGTGGGATCAACTCTGTCGCTCAGCAGGAATTGAAAGCAATCGTGCATTAACTGCGCCGCGGGCTGGTGCGCGGTGGCAGGTTCATCGCCATCAAGCACTTTCCACACTTCCAACCACAGCGCAGCCAAGGTGGGATGGTGTCGTCGGAGACACCGCGCGCATGTTGCGCAAAAACACGTGCGACACCTTGGTGCGTTATCTTCCACCATCTCCTTGCATTGGGCACAGTACTCACGCCGTGTCATCGCGCGACAGATACAATGTGGTAATGATGATTGCGTGCGGTGGGAGGGGGGGTGTTGTTCATCTTGTTCAAGGCGCTTTGCGCATTTAAGTGCGGTTATTTTCTTCCGATCATGTATCGCGAACGAATACGGACGTTGGAGATTGCACAAATGGGCGCATTGAAGGAAGCTACCACCATTGTGCTCAGCGAGTGGATGAATGGGGTGTTGGAGACGCGTCGATTGGTGCACTCCGAGGTTCCCTTGGGACTGACTCGCCCCAGCGAAGAGATGGAAATCACGGTGCGCGTGGAGTTCATGGACACGGGCATGGTGTCGAATGAAGAGATGTCTGTGGCGGACTTCGTGCGGGATTATCTGACGTTGTCGTCGGCGGTGCTGCCGCTTGTGAACTTGGTGTTCGTCAAGTCGTTGTGCGTCGAGGACCGCGCCTTTTTCGAACGGATTGGAACGTTGCGTCGATGTGTGTGGTTCGGCAGCAACGTGCCATTGTCGCCAATGCCAACGGCGGGTCTTGCCTCCGCAGTGTCCAGGATGGTTGGCGAACGCGCATTGGCCGCGGAAATCGAAGTTGCCAAAGTCACGCGCATCGTGGGTGGCGGCCGCGCTAGAGCATACAGAACACGGCTGTGTTCGAGGAGAAGAAGAAGTCGGATCGCAGCACGGAGATCGACGAATCGCCAAACCAGAGGGCGGACAGGGCGTGGTGCAAGCCGACTTCGTGGAAGATTGGTGTACGGCACTGCGCGCAGGCGGCGACAACGACATTGAATGATGCTTCACAATTCAACTTTGATTTTCTTTTCCGCCGCTTTTTTTTGCGATGTCACTATGGCAACTGATTGCGTACGGAAGTTATTGCAACATTGATGAATCAAGGTCGTGGGAATCAATGTTACGGGAATTAAAGTTCTCGCAACGCAGGAGGGAGTTCATGCATTTGTACGATCGTATCGTTGAACGCCAGCGCGAGCTTTTTATTCAGCGTGCTGCGCAATGCATGCGGCGACGGTTGCGCATCGACAATCTGTTCTTGCGACAACACATTGTATCTTTCCTCTGGAGTCGCGTCAAACCACAATTACTGTGACTCTAGGACTCTAGGACGCAGAAGGCACCACTTCCCACCACCTCCTCTCCCTCTCACACAGCAATTCGGTGCCCTCTCCTTTTCCACTCCCCCCCCCGCACACCTGGTTACACACATTTTTGTTTCAGAGTTGGTGGGTAACACATCAAGATTGCACACTGGAAAAGAAGAAAGATGTCTCGTTTTTTCAACTGGAAAGCGGCGGGGTATCTGGATGGACAAGGCCCTCGCACAGTGCTCACGACCAAGACGACCATGCACGACATGGAAAAAGATGGTATCTTGACAGAGGACGAACAGCGACAGTATTCGCGGATGGTGGTTCGATTCTTCTCGGAGTACGAACCCAAGCATCACCGCGAGTGGCCGCATCCGGTGATCTGGATCCACCGACACATGAGTCATCGCGCAACTTATCCAACTCCCGGAAGGTACATGCAGTGTTTATACAAGCGCACGAAAGACGTGAGCGATTTGAACATCGAATCGTTTGATGACGATTCCATGTATCACGCATTGCTGCAATTGGAAGAACGAAGCATTACATCCGTGGCCGCAGCGGCGGCAAACCAGAAGAAGAACCAAAAGAAGACACAGATGAAGGGACGTGCAAAGGAACAGGACAAGGAAGGAGAGCTGCGAAAAGATGGAAGGGACGGAAGCGACGAAGGGAGAAGCAGCGGCGCCATCTGTGTTGCATACGTGGATTTGGTTTCGTCGGAGGATGATGATGATCCGGATGACAAAGATTGCGTGGCGAATGACCACGATTTGCAATCAGAGCAACGCACTTACTATGAAACCAAGAAACGTCGTTACATCGTTGAGGATGAACTGACTCTCGCGAAGAAAAACAAGTTGCGCGATTAGATGTAGTTGTGTGCAGTATGCGTAAGGTAGTATATTCTTTTGTTGCCCAGTAAATTCATCAAACGATCATCGTCTTTCCGCATCGCCGACACTGTTTTTGTTGTTTTTTGTTTGCTTTGCGGTGAATGGACAACGTGAAGGAAGAGGAAGGGGATGAGAACCACGATGGCATGCGTTGTCGCAGGACGAGGGAAGGCTGCAGATCTTCGTATTCAAAACCTCTCCATACCGTTTGTCGTGGTGGATAAATTGGGATTTCGACATTCCGGATCAATCTGTCTAACCATGGTTTCTGGGAGCCTGGGAGCCTAGGACGCAGGGAGGACTGTGGTTGGCTGGGACCCAGGGTGGGGGGGGGGCTTCGGAGATGCGATGTGTGTTCCAGACCACACTTGTGGTTTGGAGAAATTGGGGGAGGTTGGGAGAGGTGAACAGCAGTGAACTACACATCACAATTTTACATTTTACTTTGATTTTTTTGACTCCATTTTGTTTGCTTCTTTTTGGCAACTTTGACTTTCGTGTCTTGTTTCTTCTTTGTTCTTCCTGGTTGTTCCTTGTCTTCTTTCTCTTTTTTTTTGCATTTGACTGTGATTTTCAACAATGATGGCTTCTCCTGCTGCACACCAATCGAAACGGGCTCGCATCACGAACCGAATCCCCGCTCCTCACGATAAAAACGATTTGGACACATTGATATCGATCTATCGTGAACGCCACAATCCCACCCTGCTGGTGAACTCGTACGTTCAAGTGTACGGGGACACTCCAATTGGAATGTGGGATGTGTCCAGAGTGACAAGGATGGACAACCTGTTTGCTCAGTATCCGGACTTCAACGAAAACATTAACGATTGGGATGTTTCGAATGTCATCACGATGGAGGGTATGTTCAAAGGGTGTCACCAGTACAATCAGCCCATGGACAAATGGAACACGCGGAAGGTTTGTTCCACATCATGCATGTTTCTTCGTGCTGTCAGCTTCAATCAACCATTGGAACAGTGGGATGTTTCCAAGCTGTCGTACGCCGACAGCATGTTCCGCGAGTGCACCGAGTTCAATCAACCGCTGAATGGCTGGGGTGCAAGGACAGGCAAAATGAGTAATGTGTCCTGGATGTTCCGGCATTGCACATCCTTCAACCAGCCGCTGGACCAATGGGATACCAAATGCTTCAGCAGAGCCGATGGAATGTTTGAATATTGCACCGCGTTTAACCAGCCCCTAGATTCGTGGAAGATGCGATATTTGGAATCAAGTGTTGGGAACATGTTGGCATATTGTCCAAGTTACCAACAAAGTTGCTTGCGCTGGACGTGGATGCACGACAGGGTGATCCAAGAAAATGTTTTCAAGGGCAATGATCATTTGGTGGCACAATTCAACCGGGCTGCGATGTTGGTGCAATATTGGAACGACTACCCGGATGGAACGACTGAACAATTTCGATTTTTTATCATCGAAAAAATGCTATTTGATGATGCAGTGTCTGTCATGACACAGTCCAGTGGCAACCTACCTGCGGACGATAAAAATAGTTGGGCAAACCACAAACGACGATTGTTGAAATTCGCCAAGAATCATTCGTTCGTGGACCTGTTCAATGACCTTCCCATTTATGGAAGCAGTGTGAGTGTGGATGGACCAATGTCCCACTTTTTGTGTGTGGATGCATTGCCGATCTTGAAGTACTACAAGAACACCCACGAACGTTTGATCGGCAATGAATTTGATGGAACAGCCCAGGCATATCGGGATTTGTGCCGGATGGTAAATTTGTACTTTGGATTGACTGAAGGCCTAGAGAAGGTGGAAATGGTGACCCGCAGAATGCACGTGTCGTCCGATTTGATTCTCCACATGCTCAAGTACATCATTGGCGATTGGGAACTTTATCCTCAACCGTTGCGCATTTTTGCAACCGAGTTGATTGTCGGGGTTTGTTTTCCAGAGAACGACACCAATATGAAACCAGGTACGATGTCCCTCGTTAGTGATCTGCGCAAGATTCAAGTGGAACGCCGCGAGAAGCAAAAAAAGCCGCTAAGAAAGCCATCTGTTTTTTACATTTGCCGTAGATGATGTTTTGTTTAGTGTATGTGTGTGTGTGTGCAATTGTTGTGTGTTTGGTATGTAAGTGCTGCAGAATGAATGCGATGTAAAGTAAATATTAACAAAAAAACACTGTGTGTGTGAAAAGAAAAAGCAAACGATTGCATTGATGATTGTATTTAAGTTCATTACACGATACATCTAGCAACAAAAACAACATCGGACGAAAAAAACGTACTCAATGTGACTGGTACAATGACAGTCGCACACTGTCGTCCACAAACAGTCTCACATCGTCACGAGATGCTTTGTCCAACTTTGCCCGATCGGGAAGGAAAGGGGGTGGTGCATGACTGTACTTTGCACATTTCATCAAGGTGAATGCATCCAACGGATGGGACTCAAGATGCGGCAAAGGACCCCACTTGGCAATGTCCGCATTGAATTCGATGCAGCCTGCAAACATGAGAGTCAGTGTGCGCAATCGGCGCGGTCTCCAACTTGCAAGGTTCGCTTGCAACCTTTCGCAGTTGAAGAACATCATGGTTGCGCTGCACAAAGATCGTGGTTGCCACGAGGCCAATCCCTCTCCGCGAAACAACTTGCACCCCAAAAACATGCAGGTCGCATTGCACACATCCGATACGTCCCACGAGTCCACGGGTTGATCGAACGCATCGCACTGGAAAAACATGCAAGACACGTCGGAGGCCAGACGCCATTCCGCCAGAGATTGATTGAACGATGTGCAGGCGGCGAACATTCCCTCCATGGTGACACAGTCGGGACTTAGGCGCCAGCATCCAATCGGCTGATTGAAGGCATTGCATCCGTAAAACATCTTGCACGCATTGCGCAGACAGGAAACAACCCATTTGTCGAGGGGTTGGTTGAACGTTTTGCACTGTTCGAACATCCCGTGCGCGTTGCTGACCCACCGCATGTTCCACTCATTCAGGGGCGAGTTGAATTGGTCGCAGTGCGCAAACATGTGATCGGTTGCCATCAAATCCACGGGATTCCATCGACTCACGTCCGACGCAAATTGCCGACAGCCCGCAAACATGAAGCTTGCGTAGGTGAGTTCGGGCACGCGCCATGCCGACAGATCGGCATGCAGCACAGCGCATCCACTGAACATGCGCTCCGCGTGGCGCAATCGTTCCGGTCGCCAATGTTCCAATCCAGTTCCGCGAAAGCTGCGACAATTGCAAAACATCCAAGCTGCGTTCAACAGATTTTTCACCTCCCATCGTCCGAGATCGGCGTCGAACTCCAGACATCCTTCGAACATGTTGGAAGCACTTTGTGGACAGACAAAAGGACTGTCGACTGCATCGCAGTCGTCCGATGTGTACCAGGTGTCCAATCCGTCCCCTCGAAACGAAATGCATCCAGTGAACATCTCGTCCATCTTCGGCTCGGCATAAAAGCGCCATTTGGCAAGGGACCCGCGGAACGCGACACAATGGCAGAACATTCGTTCGCAGTTCAAGGCGTAGCGCATATCCCAGTCATCAAAATTTCCCGTGAACTGGCGACAGTTGTGGAACATGGAGTTGAAACACACTCCGTTGGAGACATCCCACCAGGACAAATCCATGGTGCGCAACGATGCGCAATTTTGGAACATGGCGGTGAAGGTGTGCGCATTGGACGTGTTCCAGTCTTGCAAGTTCTCGTCGAACCCATCGCAATCAGAGAACATGTTGTTGAAAGTTCTGCACTTTGACACATTCCAGTAGCGCAATCCCGTTGCGGCAAATGTTTGGCATCCTGAAAACATGTACGCCATGTCGGTCACGTTGCTGGTGTCCCAATTGCGAAACGAGAACGACAGCCCACGTGCACACTGGAACATGCCCTGCATGGTTGTCACTCGACTCGTGTTCCACCGACTGAGATCGATGGCGTGACAATGGACTCGAGTCGCGCTGGGGACGCGGAACACGGCATTCATGTTGGTCACGTACGACACGTCCCAATCGTCCATACAGCCAAACGTGGTTTCCACCGCAGCCCGAAAATCGTCGTCGGCGACGGTCAATATCCGGCGCACGGTTGAAGCAATGTGTGCAGTCGTCATTGGCATTGGCAAGAATCCACACACCAAATGGGCGACATCCGCACAACATCCAAGTTCGCCCAGAGCAGCAACCACCACCGCATCACGGTGCAGCAACTCCGCAGAAACCATAAACAAATCACTGTCCGACATTGCACGAAAGAAAGGAAAGCAAACTGGAAAAAAAGCAAACTTGAGAAAACCAAACTTGAGAAAACCAAACTGGAAGAAAAGCAAACTTGAGAAAAGCAAAATAGTGGTGTGTTTGCCCTCCACACACCATCACACACACTCCCAACTTCACACACCATTGCACACCTTCGATGATTTCTGCCCGTCCACACATTGTTTTCTGGGACTCTAGGACGCAGGCGCGGAGGGCCGTTTTTTTGGACAAAGTGAAACAACGAGGTGTGAGGGTGAGGGTGTGCAGTGTGTGTGTGTGTGTGTGTGTGGTGTGTGGTGTGAGGCTGCGCGAAGCACAACTTTAACTGAGACCTTGAAAACACTTGAAAACAAACAAACAAACCATGGATTCACATTGCGACTTTCCAATCGAATTGTTGTCGAAGGACAACGAGCGATTTCAGACCAATGGATGTGTGTTGGCGAAGGTGAGCACTGTCATGAAACCGTGGATTGAAGACCAGCGACAATTGCACTCCAGACACACTGTTGCAAACGAGCTCCCCTGCTTTCCCCTGCACACTATCAATGGCAGAACATTGGCAATTGTTCTGCAGTTCGTGGAATGCCATCACCAAACTCCGATGAACCCACTCGAAAACAAACGACTGTCCAATCGCTCCATGTTATTGGAGACAGTGGGTCACACATTTGCAGCAATGGTGGACGATTTGACTGCCACCGAATTGGTCGCATTGGCCAATGCCGCAAATTTCTTGGACATCCATCCTTTGTTGCATCTCGTTTGCGCAAAAATGGCCACCATTCTTCTGCAACAAGATTCACGAGGAATCGTGCGCACACTGGGGGTGTCCGAGAGTGTTATACCACCATTCCCCGTGATTGACAATAAACATTAAGAAGAATTTTCATTGATTGAATGTAACATTTTAACATTGATAGTGCTCTCACTTTTTTTGGGTTTTTTTAACAAATTACAAAACAAATTACAAGGTTAACAAATTACAAGGTTAACAAATTACAAGGTTAACAAATTACACAAATTCAAAAACAAACACTAAATGTGTGACTCTTCCACTTTTCTTCAACGATGTTCGTCAGTTGCAGAGAAATGGATGGATGGAATGACATCTTTCCCTGCGATTTTGGTTATTATCCGATGTCTAAATTTGAACACATCGACAAACGGAAGTCGATTGTTAGCGCAAATGCATGCAATTGTCAAAATCCTGTCGATATTGAAGAGTGGGGATTTCAATTGCAACATCAAATGCACATATTGACACAGGATTGTCGTGTTGGTTGCAGCGAACGGGACTTCCGCACGTTTCGGCAATTTTGATTTCAATTCCGGAAACATTTCAAAAAAATCAGCTTTTGTTGAACATCTATGCACCACGCAACCATTCAATAATTGCATTGCGCGGTTCACCATCATGCTCAATACCAACAGAAAAGTGCATTCCAGCACCCAAGTTGGCCGATTGCGAGGACACAATCCGATCGTCACCATCAGAAATTGGTGTCGCGACTGAATGTCGGTCGCAGGAAACAATGCAATAATCTCATCCAAACTATTGCACGGTTTAACATGTCTTCCGTAAAACGTCTCGATCGTGGTCGAATCAGAATCATATACATGGGTCGAAATAACACCGCGAAAGAAGTTGTCGATGAAATCCACATCTTCCACTTCCACCGTCTTCCGAAGATGGGATTGATTGATTCTTGAACATCCGAGGGGAAAACCAAGGCATATTTCCGATGTTGTTGGATGGATTGGAAACACACGCGTGGAGCAATTCTTCGTTGGATTGTCGCCCGTTAAATCGATGACGATTCGCGATGCAACATTACGAGGATGAAATTGACAAGATTGCACATTGTGTTGCAATGCCATTTCGGATGCAACATGTGCTAACATTGCCAAGTTGGAGGCAAACAAAGGTTGAGCATTTGGTTGGTTTGATGAACACTGCATCTTTTGGTGCAAAAAATACGAAAAAAAACAAAAGAAAACTGGGCAAAAAACACTAGAGAAACAACTCTAAAGCAGAGAAAGAACTTGAAGAAAATGAAAAATTATGTGAGTGATGTTGGAATATCCTGACTCAAATTTGTAGTGGGACAGGGTCACACCACAATGTGTGGTGTAGAACACAAGTCTGTGTCTTCGGAGTGATGACGTGGGGTGGGACCGGACCGGGGAACCTGGGAAATCCTGTCTTCGGAGAGTTGGGTCCCCCCTTCCTCCTCACAGACAACGTGTGTTGTAGACCACACATTTGCTTAGGAGAGTGCAGAAACAAAAAAAAACAGAAGTGTTGGGTGGGTTGGCAGAGTTAACACAAATACAACTTTTGACAAACAAACAAAAAAACACACTTGACACTAACAAACAGTAAGCTTTACTCTTAATAGTTGATATATCACAACCGTGATTTGTTGTGCATTCTCATTCAGAACCAGTTGCGACCGAAACAAAGATGATGGCTAATCCTGTTGCGAAGAGAGCGAGAACGGAAAGATGCAACACGTTGCTTGCTATTAAGGACCGAAAGACGTCTGCCTCGTTGACATTGCATTCCAAAGCTGAGTTGGAGACACTTTTGCAAACTTATTTTTGTGATTTTGACTCGTACCGTGTGCTGTATGGAGATATCAAGATCGGACAGTGGGATGTCTCCCGAGTGACCAACATGGATTTCCTGTTTTCGGGGTGGGGTTCCTTCAACGAGAACATTGATCAATGGGACATGTCGAACGTGGTGAGTGCACAATTCATGTTTCAATCGTGTCGTTCCTTCAACCAACCTCTGAACAAGTGGAAGCTGGACAAGTTGGAGGAAGCAGGTGGCATGTTTCGATATTGCGCCAATTTCAACCAGCCGTTGAACGATTGGAACGTCGCTCGTGTCATTAACATGCGTGAAATGTTTTCCGGATGTCACTCTTTCAATCAGCCGCTCGATTGGAATGTGGAATCCGTGAAGACCATGGAAGAGATATTTTTCGATTGCATGTCTGCATCCAAGCTCCGCGTGGACAATTGGAAGGTTCGATCTGATGTGCGTTGGATGGACATGTTTGGCACATCGGAGGATGTTTCACCAGAGATCACTCACCGCATCATTCACAATGTCACCGTCATGTTGTACAAAACACGAGCCACCGTCGCACTTAATTGGAAATATGCGATGACTCGCGTGCTTGGTATGCCCGGTATTTTGTTGCGAGGAGCAGAACTCGCACAGTTTTATGATATGATCAGCGACGGCAAATTCCACGACTTTTTGCGCACTGGCACTTCGCTGTTTGTTCGAGGCAACTACGAAATGCGCTTGATGCAATTGTCTCGGTTTCCCGAAGTTATCTGGATGGATGACAATCAAACGCGACGAGAAACCCCTTTGAACAAGTGCAGTTTGCTTCTGGCCGATTACTGCAGATTGTACTGGTCGCTGATGTCCACCCTGGACATGATGAAGTCTTCTCGCGTCATGTCTGCTTTGCCCGAAGGATGTTTGTTGCACATCCTGTCCATGACCGCCAAAAACTGGACCGAGTACGATGTTCACTATCCACCTCATTTGCGCGCTTTGGTAGCAGAAACCGATCCGTTTCGCAAATTGTTGGTGGAACATTTCCCAAGTTTGCGCAACGCAAACGATGCGGTGGACAATCCAATAGAAGATGGGGGTGCAGTGGGATTGCATCACGGCGTGTAGTGTAGTGTAGCGTAGTGTAGTGTCCATTGTATGCGCATGTACATGTTTATCCTGCTTTCCACTGTAATGATTAACACCATCAACCCACGTTGATCTTCTCTTTTTTTTGCCCTTTTTTTGGTTTGTTTGTCTCTTCCCCACTTGTTGAAAACCGTTACAAATCGAAAATTATGAGAGACTCTCAATCGGTCCATCCGGCGCACTCTTTCCACCAGAGCATGGCGGAGGTGAAGGATGCGGGTGGGTCGGAGGTCACGGAGAACAATTCTTGTTTTTGCGATGGCGGTGGCAACGCAAGCATGACATGTTGAAGGTTGTGATGTCGTATGGCAATTGTATGTTGTCGTCGACTGTCTTGCCACTGGTTCCATTCGGTTTGGGTGACACTGAACATGTTGCGCGCATGTTGGAGGGACCGCAGGTTCCACTTGGCAATGGATTGGTCGAAGGTGCCGCAAGATTGGAACATGTGGGACATGTCGGTGACTTGCGACACGTCCCATCTGGCCAAACACTCCGTGAATCCATGTCGACTGGCGCCGCAAAACATTCCGCGCATGGAGCGCACCTTGCAGACATTCCATGAACCGATACCGGTGGGAAGATGCCACCAGTTTGCAAACATGTAGCTCATGTCCACCACGCGCGATGTATCCCATCGCGCCAAACATAACCGCGCTGTGTACGAGTGCACGAAGTGCCATCGATGGTGCGCTGACCTGATGAGGAAGAGATTGCGCATGCTGGTGACGAGAGATGTGTCCCATTCTTCGATGGGGCCGAACTCGCGCACGGTTGGTTCGTGGGGTGAAAATGTGATGTATGGAAACCACTCCAAACGTTCCGTGATTGCATCTAGATGGTCGTCAGTCCCCAACAAGTACCTGCGCAGCGCGCAATGGATGTTGTTGTCGGTGATGATGCTTGGCGGAAATGCGTAGGCTGCAATGAGGGTTGCCGTTCTTTGGACAATACACACTTGACCAATCCACATCTGGAACAATTGTCGTCGCTTCGGTATTGGGGCAACCATCCTCACGTGCATCTAGATTTTGCTTGGCGTCAAACCACTGCGCAGTGCTTGCAAAATCTGGATTTGTTATCTGCCGAGTGTTGTGTGCGCAAATCTGGATTTGTTATCTGCCGAGTGTTGTGTGCGCAAATCTGGATTTGGTTGTTTCCTCTTTGTTGTGTGCGCAAATCTGGATTTGGTGGTTTCTTGTTTGTTGTGTGCGCAAATCTGGATTTGGTTGTTTCTTGTTTGTTGTGTGCGCAAATCTGGATTTGGTTGTTTTTTGTTTGTTGTGTGCGCAAATCTGGATTTGGTTGTTTGCCGAGTGTCGTGTGCGCAAATCCAGATTGCTTGTTTGTGGGTGCATGCAACAAATCGGCGTGAAAATCCAGATTTTGCAGAGGTTAACGATGGCGGCGTCGGCGAACAGTGTTTCTGCGTTTCTTTGCACGCGGTCGACGCGACTGCACATATTTGCTTCCATGTTTTCTGCGGAGAAAGGTTGCGCGTGCGCGTGGTCGACCTCGACGGGTGTTGTGTTTGCCGCCGTAGTAAGCATTCACTTCGTTCACGTCGGCGAAGAAATTCTCCACCGCGTCATTTGGAGTGTCCACGCTATTCAATACACCTTCCGTCACATATCGTTGTTTCACACAGCGTTTGATGGCGTTTGTGCGCTGTGGCAATGTCCATGTGCGCAAGTATTCTTCGTTTCGTTCAGCTTCTGGTGTGCCGTAGGGGGCGTCGTACGTGAGTCCACGCGCGGCGTACTCTTCGTGCGCACACCGTTGTGTGTACGCAGTCAACGTGGTATTGTTGACACCGATGGTGGGGCGTGCAAGGAGGTCGCGGATGTCGGTGAATCCCTCCAGTTCTTCCTCCACCGCTTCGATTTGCAATCGAATGGGAAGACTGATGGATGTGATGATTCGTTCATACGCACCTTTCGGACAACTGCGACTTCGCATGTCGCACGTGGCGGTTCCGTTTCGGTATGCAAACGCAGTTTGTTCCACATAGTCGCTGAAGTACAGGGATTTCCATTCTGGTGGTAAGGTGTTCACGAAATCAATGATGCCTTTCAACATGCGGTGATGTTCCCCGAAAAACGGAATGTTAAACAAATCGATGCGATTGGGGGAAAACAAGTTCACAATTATCCTGCGCACATTGTCGTCGTATTCTGACTGATGTTCTTGCAGGAAGGCATCCAGTGCTTCGCGAATGACGGTCGCGCATGTATCCATATCAAGCGTCTCGTCCTCCATCGCTTCACCAATGATGTGAATTCGTTGCAACTTTGGAATCAGCTCGGGCAATATGCTGTCCATGTAATTGTGCACTTCGAATGCAACCCCGCGTGGATTCAGTGGTGCAGTTGGGGGGGCGGCAGCAACGGGAGCAGGGCGCGGACGGGGGGTGTGTCCAGTCAATTCATCCGTCATCAATGGACACGAATTGAAAACCAGATGTATTTCAGCGCGGTAGGCGGCGCTGATGTTGTACCACCGCGAAAAATCTTGTTGTAAGTGGGTGCAATGACTGAACATATAGGACATGTCTGTTGCATTGGAAACGTCCCATTGGTTCAATGGCTGATTGAAGGACGCGCAATGCGAAAACATGCCGCGCATTTCACTCATGTTGCTCACATTCCAGTTGTTCAGAGGCTGATTGAACGAACTGCACCCAGCCATCATTCTGAACGCATCGGTGACGTTGGACACATCCCATCGATTCAAAGGCTGATTGAACGATGGGCAGGTGTTGAATGTTCCTTTCATTTCCGTGACGTTCGACACATCCCACTCGCTCACTTGCACGAACTCTGCAATTGCTTCATGTGCAAACAATGCATCGCGTTCAAAAAACGTGTACGACAAATTGGTTACATTGCGCACATCCCAGTTGGTCAAACGGTTTTCTGGATCATCAAAAACAGCACGCAACGCTGAATTGTCGTTCCCGCACCGTTCAACCTGTTGGAACACAATGAACACTTTCTCTTTGAAGTGGTTTGTGTCACGAATCACGATTGCGTCTGGTCTGATTGGTCTTGCGACGGGAACGGCGGCTGGTGGTGTTGCGACAGGAACGGCGGCTGGTGCGGCTGGAGGAACATCGTCAGCGTTTGCCGAATTGTTTCGTCTTCGGAACACCGATGGAATGGAACGCGTGAAGATGTTGCGCAAACGTCGCCGCATGGTTGCAAATGATGTTTCGTGGGAGATGTTTCCATTACATTGCGAAAAATTATTGTGTGAAAAGTGTTCGCATGTTCGATTTTGTGTGTTTTCGGAGTTTGTGTGTTTTTCGTATTTTCGTATTTTCGTATTTTCGTATTTTGGTGAGTGGTGAGTGGTGTGGTGTCTGGGAGGTAAGGAGGCAGGAGTGGTGTGTGTGAGGGTGTGGTGAGGGTGTGTGTGAGGGTGTGTGGGTGTGGGCGTGGGTGCGGCCGGGTGTGGGGGGTGAGCGGGGTTTCGCATAATTTTAAAAGTGGGTTGTGAGAGAGGAATAGTGGTAGAGGCATAGTTATCGTGGTAGAATGCGAATGGATCGAAAGTTGTCAGTGTGTGCGGGTCTGTCGTTGCATCTGGCGTCGCACCTGGAGTCGGGAGTGAGTGCGGGCGTGAGTGCGGGTCGAGAGGTAGGCGTGAGTGCGGGGGTGGAGGAATGGGGTCGATTGCGGCGCTTGTCGGTAGGGGGGGATGTGGAGGGTGTGGATGTGGATGGAGAGGATGCGCCGCGCCTGGATTGCGAGGTGTTCGGCGCGTCGTTGGCGGCGGCGTTGGAAGCAGGACTGCGCAAGGGACTGGTGGAGGGGCTGCGCTTAGTGATCAGCGCGGGCGTGCAGTCCGGCCTGGACGTGATACTGCGCGACGTGGTAGAGTGCGCCGTGACCTTGTGTGCGCAAGAGATTGGCGCAGGCGGCGGCGTTGTCGGGTCTGCACGAATCAAGAAAGTACAAGCAGCCGTACTGGAAGCCATGTTTCCCTCTTCCCCATCCATGCCTTCAGCGTCTTCCGCGACCACTTCAGCGCCTTCCGTGCCTTCCGTGCCTTCCGTGCCTTCAGCGCCTTCCGTGCCTTCCGTGCCTTCGGTGCCTTCAGCGCCTTCCGTGCCTTCGGTGCCTTCAGCGCCTCCGAGAGTTTCCAGCATGATGCCCCCCAGTCTGATGCAACCATCCTCCAGCAACTCCAAGAACACATCATCAGCATCAGCATCAGCGTCAGCATCAGTCGGCGCGGAAACAAATCCGAAGAAGAAGGCAACGGCGGCAAGCCATGCGCCGGCAAACAAAACAACAAAGACAACAAAGACAACGAAGACAAACAACACGAAGAAGGCGAAGGCGGCAACGCAGTCGGTGGCGCATCCGACGTTCACATCGAAGACAAAGACGATGACCGCCACGGTGTTTGAAGACGGCAATTCGGAATCGGATTCGGGTTCGGAGTCGGATTCGGATTCGGGTTCGGAGTCGGAGTCGGAGTCGGAAGAAGAGAAGGATGAAGAGAAGGAAGAAGAGAAGGAAGAAGTGGAAGGGTCGCAGCAGGTGTCGGAGTCGGAGTCGGAGTCGGCGTCGGCTTCGGCGTCGGCGCAAGTGGTGGAGTTGGAGTCTGGGGGAGGAGGCGCAATGGAAGCAGCGATGGAAGCAGCGATGGAGGAGGAGGAAGAGGAAGAGGATTGGGAGGATCAGTTGGCGCGGGAGGAGGAGGAGGAGCGGGTGATCATGACCACGGCAACAGCAACAGGAACCGGCTGCAACGGCAGCAGCAGTAGTGGTAGCATCAGTGGTAGCCGCGGCGCCGCCGCTAAGAAGAAAGGTGGTGGGTCGAAGAAAGGTGGTGGGTCGAAGAAGGAAGGTGAGAAGAGGGTGGCGGCGGCGGCGGAGGAGGAGGTGCTGAACTTCGACGCGATGTCTGCGGAGGAGTTGGCGAGGTGGGAAGAGAAACGCGTGCGCAACTTGACGGCGAAGAAAGCTCGGCCTCCAGGACTGACGCAGTACTTGACCTGGTGGAGAAAGAAGAACGAGGCGGGTGCTGTTGTTGTCGTTGGCACCGTGGCATCATCAGTGTCTTCTGTGTCTGCGGGTGCGGGTGCGGGTGCGGCGCAGATGAGTGCGGAAGAAAAGCAGGCAATGAAGCAGGCCGAGAAACAGAAACGGGAAGAAGAACGGGCTGCAAAGAAAGCGGCCGAAAAGGCAGAGTTGGAGGCAAGGAAGGCGGCCGAAAAAGCAGAGTTGGAGGCAAGGAAGGCGGCCGAAAAGGCAGAATTGGAGGCAAGGAAGGCGGCCGAAAAAGCAGAGTTGGAGGCAAGGAAGGCGGCCGAAAAGGCAGAGCGCGAAGCGAAGAAGGCGGCCGAAAAGGCAGAGCGCGAAGCAAAGAGGGTGGCGCAAAAGGCAAGCAGATCATCCTCCCGGTCGCGCAACCCGGCGGCGGTGGTGGTGGTGGTGGAATCGAATCCCCTGGACACTAGCGACAGCGAACCGGATGAAGCAGACGAACCGGACGGAGTCGAAGTCGAAGCCGAAGCCGAAGTCGAAGCCGAACCCAGTTCGACCTCCCTTGCTTCCACTTCCATTGCTTCCACTTCCTTTGGTTCAACCTCCCCCCGTTCTCCTCCTCCTCCTTCGTTGTCTCAGCCGCATCAGCCACGTGCGGTGGAACATCAAACAGTGGAAGCAGTAGAAGCAGTGGTTGCGGATGAAGAGGATGGCGGCGAAGAAGCAGACTCTGAAGATGCGGATGCGGAAGACGCGGAAGATGGAGAGGATGGAGAGGATGCGGAAGATGGAGAGGATGGGAAGGGGGAGATGGACGAAGGGTCGGTGTCGGTGTCGGTGTCGGTGTCTGCGCCGAGCACGCCGCGTGTGGAGAGGGTGGCCCCCGTGTGTCCAACATCCGCGGGAAGCACGTATTCTCAGCGCAATCGCTCGGATTCGGATGTTGGGGAGGTGAGGATACGGTCGTCTATGTACGTGGAGGAGGGAGAGAACACGGAGGACGACGATGAGAAGTGGAACCGCGCGAAGAGGCCGCGCAGCAACAGCCAGATTGACGATGCGGAAGATGAGGAGGAGGTGTGTCCAGAGGAGGAGGAGGAAGAGGGTGAGGCGGCGGCGGCGGTGGTTGATGTGTTTCGACAGGAACGGGAGGTGAAACGCATCAGCAGCCTGGCGTTCAAAATCAGCCACAAGCGGCGCGAATACTGGGTGTGTCCGGAAAGCGACACGGTGTACGACAAGCTGTTGCATCCCAACAAGATATTGGTGGTGGGGACCTTCGACCATCGCTCGCGCTCGCCGAAGTTCACGGAACGACACTGCGCGTTCCTGGAGGAAGAAGAGCGCAAGCACCACGCGCACGTGATCGCGCACGCGCCGAAGCAAATGGGTGGTCCCGCCGAGATACGGAAGCAGCTTGCCCTCGATGCTTCTGCTTCCACGGATGCTTCTGCTTCCACGGATGCTTTTTCCACGGATGCTGTCGCCGTCGCCGTCGCCGCCTCTGGTTCTTCCTCCGTGTCCGGTGCTTCCTCTGTCGCGGCAGTAAAAGCAAAGCCGCCAAAGAAGCCGCGCATTGAGCGCAATCTGTGAAAGTGAAAAAGACACGACAGATGGTGTCAACGTAGGTGTGTAAGTGTGTACGTGTGTATGTGTGTATGTGTGTAGGTGTGTAGGTGTGTAGGTGTGTAGGTGTGTATGTATTTTTTGGCGAGCGTGTAAGTGCCTCAAGTCGAAACAACGATTGCAACAACAGGTGCGAATTGGCGCGTGATTATTACAGCAAGTTACAAAGACAATCCCAACATGCTACGTATCTACACACTACTCAACAATCTACCGATTTCAATCAATCAATCAATCTACATCTGTCTATCTACCTACCTGTCTTCTTCGTCGTCTTCGTCGTCTTCGTCCACGTAGTCTTCATCGTCATTGTCATCGTCGTCTCCATCGTCTTCACTGTCTGCGCTATCTTCTGCAGGATCTGCACGGTGGTGTTGCACGTGTTCCTCCGCATTCTCGTGGTCAGGTTCGTCCTCTTCGTGATGTTCGCGATCATGGTGTTCGGCAGGAAGATGCGCCATTCGAGTGCTGCTGGTGCTGCTGCTGCTGCTGGTGGTGCTTGGTGCCTCGAAGAGGAGAGAGGCGACGGTGTCAGGGGATGCGCGGTCGAGTGGCATTTGTTGCGCGGTGGAAGGGTTGATGACGGCCATGTACTGTTCGAAGTGTTCAAAGTGTTGTTGCTCCCAGTGGAAGGTGCGGATGAGTTCGAAGAGTTCCGTGCGCAGGCGGTGGATGGTTTCCAGGTGTTCTCGTACATCGCAGAGTGCCAGGGGATCCATCTGTTGCAGCGCGCGCCACTCCCACTCTTCGTCCTCTTTGTCTTTGTCCTCTTCTTTGTCCTTGTCCTTGTCCTCTTCTTTGTCCTTGTCCTTGTCCTCTTCTTTGTCCTTGTCCTTGACCTTGTCCTTGTCCTCTTCTTTGTCCTTGTCCTTGACCTTGTCCTTGACCTTGTCCTTGTTTGTTGCGCTGAAGGAGGAATCGGCGGTGGCTGCGCGATAGTGTTGTCGCAGGTCAGTGCATCGCAAGAAGAGTTGTTGCTCCGCGTTGCCCAGGGCGATGCGCTTGGCTCTGGAGAGTTTGAGGAAGGTGTTGCGGGTCGTGGTCTTCTGGCGCGAGAAGTGGATCCACGTCTCTTCCGCCGGATGGTGCACTTTGTTGTTGCGGGTGGCGCGCATGGCTTGTACGACGGAACAGAACAGAACAGAACAGAACAGAACAGAACAGAAAAGATGCGAACGGTGCACGGTGCACGGTTTGACAATCACATTTTGCAGATGGGTGTGCGACCGGTCCTCCTTTTTCCCCCATGCACCCCCTGTGACACTCCCGACCCGTTGTTTTTTCTGGGAGCCTAGGAGCCTAGGACGCAGGAGCAGAGGTTGAGGAGGTGGACAAGGTAGGGTTGAGTCTAGGGCTGCGAGTGGCAACGCTAGGTTCCCTCGCACACCACGCACACACACCACACACACCAAACACACACCAAACACACACCAAACACAGTACCCATTAGTGAACGCATAATGACGATGAGGACAACCACGACGCCACACCACACCGATCCCCTCTTGCGCCGCGAGTGTCAGCATCGAGACTATCTGTGTGCGTGCAATTGTTACATGTACCCTTCTTTGGAACACTTGGTGTACGTGACTCTGTTTGCGCCGGAAGAAGGGTACCGACTCGTGTTCGAGGACCAGCCGGAGTTTCCGCACGTGCTCTCGCAATTGTTGTTGCAGGCGGCGACCACTGGCAGCAGAAGCAGCAGCGCCGCAGGCACGAGTCGCCTTCCATTCCGACCCACTGCCGAAACCAATTTCTTTCGAAGGCGCACGTTTGTGTGCAAGGACTATCTCTGCCACTGCGGCTGCGCGATCTTGCCCTTCCGCAAACATTCCGTGTACATCACCCTGCGCATTCCCCAGGAAGGATATCGATTGGTCTTCGACGACCAGCCAGACTTCCCCCGCGTCCTTCGCCAGTTGCTGGCCAAACACGATCCCTCTTCCTCATCCTTCTCCTCATCCTTCTCCTCATCCTCTTCCTCATCCTGTTCTTCATCCTTCGATGCCGCCGCCGCCGCATCTGCATGTCCTTCCCCCACGGCGCAGTTGAAGCGCCCTCTGGAACAACTCCAGTTGCACAGGTTTGCTCCCTACATCGACTCCGAATCCGACGTCGATGTGGAGGTCGACACCAACCTCACTTCTGCATTGCGGCCGCGGCGACCTCAACACATCCATGGTTCCCATGGTTCTGGTGGTACAAGTGATGCCAACTCCTGGGTCATTGTCTCGGAAGCAATTCCACCTGAACCTGAACCTGAACCTGAACCTGAACCTGCTCTTGAACCTGAACGGGAAGAAGATGACCACGACCTGCGCCTCCTCCGAGAACCCATCGCTCCCGACCGAGAACTTCTCTTTCGGTGGTGAAAAAACGGCCCTCCGACCCACGCATGAAAAAACGGCCCTCCGACCCACGGGGGATGTGAGGTGGGGACACAGGCTGGGAGAGTGAGGCGGAGGCGCAGGCGCAGATGGGAGTGCGCATAATTAAATTCTTCGATTTTCTGGGAAAGATTGTCCTCGAATTCAAGTACATCGCACCACAATCTCGTGTGCCGAGATACACTTTGCAAAAGAACGCGAATAGAGAAAGAGAAGAATGATGTCCGTGGCAGTTCCCGAGTCGATGGCGGATGCGGTGTTGGTGGATAAGGTGGTCGAGCCGATCTTCAGCAACCATTTGATGTTCTGGTATTCGTCGGCGGGGGCGACCCTGCGCTCGCTCTTTGTCACCTTGCGCCTGTTCCTCCTGCAGAGCTCCGTGCGCCACTTCACCATCTTGCGCCACTCACACCTGCGCAAATTCCGGCCGATGATGCTGGTGCGCGGCAACTGCCAAGACATGCCCTGCGACGCACATGCCTTCGAATTGCTGTTCCAACTCAGTCTCCGCACTCCTCCTCATCCCTCTCCTCATCCCTCTCCTTGCCCTGTCGCAGAGGGGGACACGAAGGCAGCAGATGCGGCGCCAGTGCTCGTCATCGACGTTCGCACTCTCCGCTTGCCGACATTCATCCATAGCGCAACCTTGCCGCCTGCGGTGTTGGTCAGCGCACTGCAACATCTCCTGTTGTCCTTCGCCGCACACCACGGATATCGCCGCGTGTCCTTCCTCTTCCCACCCTCCATCTCCTTGCACACACCTCACTCTCCTGCCGCCGCCGCCGCCGCCGCCGCCGAACTCACCTTGTAATCCATGTCTTCTGTGTCTTCTGTGTCTTGTCGTTGCCGTTTGCCACTCGTGTGTGTATGTAGTTTGCTGTAGTTTGTCTTGTTTTCTGTAACTCCCCTAACCCACTTTGCGTCGCCACATCCACCACCCTTCTTCCCCTTCTTCCCCTTCTCTCCCCCACACTCTTCTCCTTCTCTTACCCTTCTCTTCCCCTTGCTGCTGCTGCTGCTGCTGCTGCTGCTCTGTTTTACTGCAACCGCGCATGGCGCAGAACACACACCTACAACAGTGTTATGGCTCACAGAATGCACTGTGCACACTTCCAGGGTACACGCGTGTACCCGAGATTAAGGGAATTCCTCTAACACCACGTGGTGGGGGGTGAGAGGTGAGAGGTGAGAGGGAGTGTTCTACAACACTGAGTGAGTGAGTGAGTGTGTGAATGTGACATTGAGTGACTGTGCGCATCATCCTATTTGTTTCACATTCCCTCACATTCACAGTCAACTTCACTTGACTTGACTTAACTTAACTTGCTTCAAAACACATACACACACTGGTCACAGTTTGTGTTGGATTGTTGTACCTTTCTCCATCTCCATCTCCATCTCCATCTCTCTTCTCCCATCAGGTAAGGAAAGACTCGTGATTGTTGTTTCGTGTGTTGTGTTTGCGAACGCATTGTCTCACCGTGTGTCATTGTGTCCACAGGCAGCAGCATTCAGAGGAAGATGAGTTCTCCCGAGACTGTTCCCGCGGAGACATTGCAGTCGATCTGGACGGAGCTGACTCGGTTCGACCAAGGAAGTGGATTGTTGTCGTCGTTGATGACGGAAGACGACGTCCTGCAGTACGCGCACCTCGAGGATCGCCCCTTCCTGCACAAACTGTGCATGATGCTCGGATGCACGCAACCGGCCCAATTGGCGGCCTTTCGCTTCGCCCGGCGATTCCGCGACCGCACCGCGCGCTTGTGTCTCCACCGCGCCGGCATGCAGGTACCGGACCTCCAGTACTACATCGTGTCCTTCTTGCCGCACGTGGTCGAGCGCTGGGAATTCGATCAGTTGCTGCGCGAATTCAAGCGTGGGTCTCACCAGAGCTACCTGCACACCCACGGCCACATCGACCACTGGGAGACCTTCGCCATCGCCGACATGAGCAACGCCTTTCGCGAGTGCGACCTGGAGGGCTGCGACCTCTCGCGCTGGTGCACCCAAAGCCTGGTGGAGGCGACCACCATGTTCCGCGAAGCCCAACACATCCACTTCTCCTTTGCGCAGTGGGACATGCGCAACGTGCGCCGCATGATCGCCATGTTTATGGAGGTGAGGGACGCGGTCGAGCTGCGCGGCCTCGACCAGTGGGATGTGTCCAACTGCGTGAGCACGCGCAGCATGTTCCACGCCTGCACTGCTCTTGAGCGCCTCGATCTGCGCCACTGGCAGGTGGGCACCCACCTGACCAACCTGACCGACATGTTCCGCGGATGCACCCGCCTGCAGCTCGACCACTGCGGACTCGACCAGTGGGACCTCTCCGTCGCCGCCAACGACCTGTCCGGCATGTTCCAGGGCTGCCACCAGCTGCACGAACTGGACCTCTCACGCTGGGATGTGCGCGGCGTGCGCCGCTTCGTGGGCATGTTCCGCGACTGCATCCACTTCCACGGCCGCTTTCGCCACTGGCGCCTGGACTCGGTCATCGACATGGAAGCCATGTTCGACAACTGCCTGCTCTTCGACGGCCGCGACCTCGACACCTGGACCGTCGGCGCACATCTGCTCTTCCTGGCGTCCACCTTCCAGAACTGCAGCAACCTCACCGACGTCAACCTAAACAACTTCGATGTGTCCCACGTGGAAGACTTCTCGCACTGCTTCGACGGCTGCACCGACTTCCGCGGCGACCTGTCCGCCTGGGACACTTCCTCCGCCACCTCCATGGAAGCCATGTTCCAACACTGCAAGGCCTTCGACGGCGACCTGTCCGCCTGGGACACCCGCTGCGTCACCACCTTCCGCGACATGTTCCGCGGCTGCAGCGCCTTCAACCACCCCGTGGGCCTCTGGAACGTGCGCGGCGCCACCGACTTCGGCGGCATGTTTGCCCACTGCGCACAGTTCAACCAGCCATTCACCAACTGGCAGCCCATCAGCGCCCGCAACCTCAACCGCTTCCTCCACGGCTGCGCACAGTTCAACCAACCCATCCTCTTCGGCTGCACCCGCGCGCTCGTCGAGTGCAACAGCATGCTGCGCGACGCCGCCGCCTTCAACCAGCCCTTTGAACTCGACGTGTCTCGCGTCACCGACGCCGCCCACCTCTTCGAGTCCTGCGTCTCCTTCAACCAGCCGCTCCACGGACTGCACTTCTCCGACTGCTGCGACGACATGACCAGCATCCTGCACAACTGCCTGCGCTTCAATTGCAGCGTGCGTGGCTGGCGCATCGCACCGATCGCCAACCGAGCCTTCAAGAACTGCTGCGCACTCACCCACCTGGGCAAACTCGACACCACCTGTCTCATCGAGGCGCGCTCCATGTTCGAGGGCTGCTGGCTGCTCCACGCCGACCTGTCCGGCCTCCACTTCCCCCAACTGCGCATCGCCGACAACATGTTTGCCTACTGCGCCAACTTCCACTGCGACGTCAGCGGATGGGATTGTCGACACCTGCAGCGCGCCAACGGCATGTTTGCGCACGCCAGCTCCTTCGACGGCGACATCGACCAGTGGACAGCCTTCCCGGAGGAGTTCGATGACATGCTCCTCGGCTGCTCCTCTTTCACCCACCGCCTGCCCATCTATCTCCAGCACCCCGACGCCGACGTCGCGATGCACACCACCCTCCACGTCCTCGCCCACCGACACAAGCGATCCCTGGAATTCGTCGAAGAATTCGAATAGCACCCATGTTGTTGTTGTTGTTGTTGTCTCTGTCGTGTATGTGCTTGATTGATTGATTCATCCATGTAACTTTCGCGTAAGATCATTGCATGTCGCATCCCTTCTTGTCTTCCTTTCCTTTCCTTTCCTTTCCTTTCCTCCTTTCCTCCTTTTTTCCAAAGTTTTCTCTGCACAATGTACTTCACACCGCACTGTTCAACCGCACGCCCATCTTTTCGCCGCCGCCGTCGCCGACACTGACACCGAGACCGAGACCGCCATGAAACGTTTCTTCGAAGAGGAGTACGATGAGGAGGAGGATGGCCCAGGCGCCATGCAAGAGGAGTTCCGCAAACGCGCGCGCTCCGAAGATCGAGGCAGTCGCCGCCGACTCCGCGATCTGGGGCCAGAGGGGGAGTTCGAAGAAGAAGGAGAAGCATTCAAGCGCCGCCGCCGCAGCAGCAGCATGGGGGAGGATCGCCGCGACAGACAACGACCCTCCACTCCCTTCCGCCATCGCAAGAAACGCGATCGATTCGACGATATGGACTTGGAAGACGACGAATACATGGTGGACCGGCGCAAGAGACGCCCCTCTTCCTCCATCCACGACGACATGGACGACTTCCTTGCATTGTCACCATCATCACCATCATCACCACCATCGCCTCTGTCACCTTCTTCTTCTTCTCGCTGGAACGATCTGGCCGCAGAGTTGGATGATGGGTCGTACGGCGCAGACATCGACTTGCGCGCATTCCGCCGCAGGAAGCGTGGGGACTACGACGAAGACCACCTGGAGGATGACTCCGAACTCGATGGCGACAGAGAATCCTTCGCCGCCTTCGCCAAACGCATGCGCACCGGCGGCGGCAGAAGCAGAAGCAGAAGCAGAAGAAGCAGAAGCAGCAGGCGCACCCGAGGCAAAGGCACCAAACGTACAACCCATCGCCGCCGCCGCCACCACCACCGCCGCACCGCACACACCCATCGCCGCCGCCACAAATAGAGGAATTCCGCTATTCCATGCACCTCATCACAGGAGTGCTCACTGTTTTTGGTTACATCCCCTGCGTCCTAGGCTCCCAGAACACGAGGTGCGCGAGCAGGACAGGAGATGAGAGGGTATCACAATTCATTCCATCCTTTCCTTTTTTTCGCACCACATATCGTGCGAGTTTGTTTTCGAACAAAAAACAAAAGCAAAACAAAAAAACTAAAACAAAGCGCATCATTGAGCATTTCGACGGTCATGAGTTCTTCAGTCTCTCCGATCAGTCCGCACATTGCGCAGCAAATCACCACCTTCTGTCGGATGTCCCACCAACCGACCGCGCAGAAGAAGAAGTTGTTGACCTCCATCCGGAGCAAATTACTCGAATCATTCCCCAGTGTCTTCTCTTTCGTGCGAGAGGAAACGCGCCTCAAACGTTGCATCTGGAGCACCCTGTCCGCCGACGACCAGCGCTTCGCCGACCGACACCGCGCCAAGAGCCAATTCAAGCGCAAAGCATCCGCCGACCAATATGCCGAGCTGCAACTCTACGTCGTCAATCGATTCTTCGAACTGATCGGCATCCTCTTCGGCGAGGACGCGCTGCACGACTTCAAGAAACGATCCGCCAACCGCGCATGTTCCGACGGATTCATGTCCTTCCGGAGAATCCAACCCTCCTCTTCCACCACTTCTTCCGCTTCCTGCGCCGCCGACACCGACACGGACACCGCCACCACCATCGATTCCGCATCTCCCGCTGCCGCCGCCGCCGCACCACGCATCGTCAATCCATCGGACATCATCGACATTGACTCTTCTTCTTCTGAATTGGAAGAGGAACAAGAAGAGGAACAAGAAGAGGAACCAGAAGACACGGAGGAAGACAACATCTTCAAGCGTCAACGCCGGTCGGTCCCCAAACCCGCTTCTTTCTTGGACGAGGATGAGGATGATGAGGATGTCGTTGTTCCCAAAGCCAACACCACTACCACCATTCCATCCCAGTCCAAATCACCGCCATCGTCGCCCTCCTCCTTGCCTGCGCAGTCACCGTCGACGTCGATCGCCACCGAGAAACAGATTCCCGCCTCTGCCTCTGCCTCTGCCTCTGCCTCTGCCTCTGACGCCGACCCGTTTTACTGTGCAGTGTGTGCCAAGCAGTGCGACAACAAATCCAAGTTTGTTGCTCACAAGAGGACGGTTGCGCACGTTCGGCGCTTTCAGGTTGCCTATCCCAACGAACCCATCGACGTCGAACTCTTCCGCTGCGATGTGTGTCCGCGCCCCATCTGCACCGCTCGTCGCTCGGACTACGCACGCCACATCCTCGGCGACAAACACTTGAAAGCCGTGGCCGCGCAAGCCGCCGCCAACATTCTTCGCGCCAACCTCGATGCAACCACCGCCACCGACGCCGACGCCGACGCCGCCACCGACGCCGACACCAACCATCCCACATCCCCAACGACACCCGTTCCCGCAACCGGCTCTGGCTCTGGCTCTGGCTCTGGCCCCAAAAAAAGAGGACCCAAACAAAAGAAAGGCGCCTCCGCCTCTGCCTCTGCCTCTGTCGCCACGGTTGCAACTCCTCTCCCGCTTCCTCTCTGTCTTCCTCTGAAGCGACCGCGCACATCGATTTTTGCAGCAGACTCCTCCTCTCCCATTCCTCCACCCACTCCCGCCAAACCTTCCAAGTCTCGCCGCGTCGTGATTGCTTCTCCCGCCAACCATAACACAACCGTGGACTTGTGTTCCGAAGATGATGAGGAAGAAGAAGAAGAAGAAGAAGAGATCCACCGCAAACACAACAGTGTGAAAGAACAATCCGCGATCGCTCGCCGACGACAACGGGCGCACGAAGAGGACGAGGAGCGCAGAAGGGCAGACATGGCCACGCGCAACCTTCGGCGCCATAACATGCTGGGCTCCACCGACACCTTGCTCGGCAGCGATTTCATCCCCAGCAGCATCGACGCATACATCCGCTTCCTCATCGACTTCGGCACCCGCCGCGAATTGCGTCTCTTGCGCTCCGTGCGCGAAGAACTCGGCTCCCCCGACAACGAAGCCATCCACGAAGCGCGACGCCGCGCACAACTCGTCCGCAAAAAGGCAAGCACCTGGCGCGAACCCATGGAGCACGAGAAGCACTTCCTGCAACTGCTCGACCAACATCACCACCTCCTCGTCGTGCACGACCCGCTCACCTTTGAAGACGTACACATCCGGCGAACCGAACACAAACAACCCTTCCTCAAGGTCCTCGCACAGAAAGCCGTCCACTTCGCACTCGACCCCTCCGCATCCATGAAGCGCGACATGTTCATCGAGTAATTCATACACACACTTCTCCATGTGCAATTTTTGCAGCATTGTAGTCTCGTAGTCTCGTAGTCTCGTAGTCTTGTAATTTTGCAGTATCGTACTCTCGTAGTATCGTACTTTCGTAGTTTCGTAGTTTCGTGCCATGTTCTCTATCTCTGTAACCCATGGTAATTCAACGACATATTTCGTAATTTCGCATTTTCGGATTTTCGCATTTTCGTGCAGGAAAGAAGACCTGTGTTGAAGAACACAGATATGTGGGCAGGGCTTCGGAGAGGGAAGCAGGGAGTGGAATCGTAGTGGGATTGCTACCATAATTCAATCACATTTACTTCTTTGAAAAAAACAAACTCAATCGTGACCATTCACTGGTGCAAAATTGAACCAAATACAATTGCTTTTATTTTGTTACACTTTTTGTTACACATTCACATACTGATGATGACGACGACGACCGACGAACCGATTACACTCGAATCGCACTCCAAAGTGCTGTTGTTGGGCATGGTGTTTGCCCATGATGTCATTCGCCCCAATCGTGGACAGGAATTCCGAGATCGTGTGCGCTGCGAAGCTTTGGCACAACTTGGAGCTTCTGTTTTCACCATGGACGACAAGCACAAAGATGACCACATTGAAGAACATTGCAGGGCCAATTTCGTTGACACTCGTCGCATGCTCCAATCCATGAAAGCGAAGTGGGGAGTGGTTGCCTTCAACCACATCATCCTCGATTACTTCTTTTCCCCAGTGGGATGGGCCAGGGAACGCTGGGGACACAAATTCTTTGCCACCACCCTGCCCGCATTCGCCACCGAAGGATTTATGGCCCCCGGTGGCCGTATCTGGCTGCCCCACCTCGAGTGCGTGCAAACCTCCATCGACCAGCACCGGGAACTGCTATTGGAGCACTTCGATATCCATTTGGTCCACGACTGTTCCGCCAATCCACTCTATCTCGCCACCGACCGAGTGGAAGCGGCGCTGGCTTCCTGTCCCGATCTCCTCACCAACCAAACCCAAATCGTTCCTCTCTTGCACTTTTCGGACACCCCGTTCCTCGTTCTCCAGGTCAAACAACCAGCAGCACACCGCCGCCGCACCATTCCCTTCCCCGCCGTCCCCCTTCTCCCCGCTCCCTTTGTCCTTGAAGACTTCACCACCCTCACTCGCACCCCTCCTCATCTGCGACAATCCAGAAGCCTCTTCAGTCAACTCAGACCCCTCAAGAGACCTCGAGAACCCATCCTGATCGATCTCACTTCCGACGACAGCGATGCTGAACATGAAGACCAATAACGGAAACCAACCAACCAACCAACTGTATGTTTTTGTGTGTATTTCTGCTGTATATCTTGTTTTGTAGTCGTGCCATTTGCTCTGTAATCACTCTTAACCATCATCCAACATTCACTTCACTTCACTTCACTTCCCCTCCTTTCACTTCCCCTCCTTTCACTTCACTTCACCTCCTGCTCCTGCTGCTGCTGCTGCTGCTCCTATTCTGTCCAGGGACTTTACATGTTCCCTGCTCCTCCTGCTGCTGCTGCTGCTCCTCTATTAGGGTTAGGGTTAGGGTTTATTAGGGTTAGGGTTAGGGTTACATAACCCTGTTCTAGAACAAGGTTAGCACTGTATCACCCTGGGAGCCTAGGACGCAGGAGCACTACCTCTCCCTCTCCCCTTCTCACAACACCACGCCTTCTCGTGTGGTCCAAACACAAATCAATTATTTGTTTGCCACACCACAGTCTGGTCACAAGTTGATTTTTTTTG
>JACCEA011412233.1_pt1 | contig 31594 bp, 33 predicted proteins | sample 7449851 | NCBI WGS metagenome assembly JACCEA01 (sample SAMN15323453, study PRJNA562643) | freshwater metagenome | isolation source: river surface water | place: USA:Blue River Watershed | collected 2017-08-18
CTGCAAGCGGGTGCTCAGTGCGGGGGCGTCAACAGGGGCGACGTCCTGAACCAAGTCGGTGGTCTGGAAACCACCCGCCATGGCGGAGAAAGAAATGGAGGTGGCCAAGAGGACACTGAGCAAACGCTTGGTTTTCATGAGGATTCCTTCCAGGGTTGTACAGAACAAAAAAAGTGCAACTACGCCGCATCAGTCTAGCGAAAAAAAGCACAAACACAGCCCGCCTTGGATCAGTGTTAGCCCTGAATCGCACCTTCAAGGGGTGTTTTGCGGGGTGCGTTCCAGCTTGCCGATCGACAAACCCTGAGCCTCCAGGCGCGCCATCAAAGCGTTCCAACGCTTTTCATCCAGGGTGGGGGTTCGAGACAGGATCCATAGGAATTCGCGGTTGGGCTCGGACACCGCCGCGACGGTGTAGTCCTTGTCCAGGTCGATGATCCAGTACTTGCCCCAAATCATGGGCAAAAACTCCATCCACTCGGGGGCAAAGCGCACCTCGAACATGGGGGTTCCCTCACCGCCCACAAACCGCGCCGAGCCTTTGGCCACGTCCATTTGCCCGTTGGCCGTGCGGCACTGGTTGATGACTTCGACCCGACCTGTGCTCAAGATGCGGTAATCGGCTCGGGTGTCCGCCGTGCAATGGGTTTGAAAGCGATTGGGGAATTTGGCAATTTCATACCAACGCCCCATGTAACGCTGAGAGTCCAAACGCTCGATGGGTTTCAAAGGCGGCAAACCCTGACTGGCCACAGCCAACTGGGACATCATGGCCCACGCCATCCACACAACGAACTTATTCAATGCCAACTCCTTTGTTCATAGTCCATAAATGCGTTCAAACGAGGTGCTGCGCCCCGAGGCGTCCACGCTCACCACAACCATTTCGCCCGAATCCAGCACCTGCCCGGTATAGGCCTCGATGTTCACGTGATGGCTCACGAGGACCAAGGGCAAGTTCCCTTTGCGCCCCAAGGCCTTGACGACAAATGCCGACAGCGCCTGGGTTTGGCGCGCCTGTTGATCTGGGTTGCCAAAAAAAGAGCCCAAAGAGGACTCCACCATCACAGGCCCCAAGCCCAAGCCTTGCGCCGTGTCCACACACCGACACCAGGGGCTGGTGAAGACCTGAGCCTGGGCAAGACCGCGGCTTTTGAGCCAGGCGCCAATGCGATTGGCCTGAGCACGGCCCTGTTCGTTGAGGTTGCGCTGGGTGTGGCATTTGCCGTGTTTGAAATCGGCGGGATCACCCACACCGGGTGCCAAGGCATGCCGCATCAACAACACATGGTCTGGACGGGACAGACGCGACACCCAAGGCTCGGACTGTTGAGTCTGAGATTGCACCCAAAGCGGGAGGACAGCGAGGCTCAGGCCAGCCGTGCCACGTTGCAGAAGTTGCCGACGATTCACTGATTGGGAATGACCCATGATGCCGTTCAAACACCGTGAAAACCCGAACTGTCACACAGTCAAAGGCAACAGCCAATCGCAGCGTCAATAAGCCCAATCCATGGGGGGGATTGGGGTCATCGGGCCATGGCGCCCGCATGCAGCCAGGCTGCTTGCTTGGGAGCGCGCTTGGTTTGACTCCATTCGTTGAGCATCTCCCATTTCACTGCCGCCGCCTTTTCGTTGAGCTCGGGCGTGCTGGTGTCCACAGCCAACTCCAGACGGTGCCCGTTGGGGTCAAAGAAGTAAATGGACTTGAACAAGGTGTGGTCAGTGATGCCCACCACCTCGATGCCAGCCGCCTGGAGCTTGGCCTTGGTGGCTTCGAGCACGTCGAGGGAGTCCACCTCAAAGGCGATGTGCTGCACCCAGTCGGGGGTGTTGGGGTCACGCCCCATTTCGGGTTGGGTGGGCAACTCGAAAAAGGCCAGCACATTGCCGTGACCCGCATCAAGAAAGACATGCATGTACGGATCTTCAGCCTGGGTCGAGGGGACACGGTCTTCGGCAAACGCCAACTGGAAGGTCATGTTGAGGTGCTTCTCATACCACTCCACGGTTTGCTTGGCATCCTTGCATCGATACGCCACGTGGTGAATGCGCTGGATTTTCATGGTGCTTCCTTTCGATGTCGGTGTCATCCGAGGTCTTGAACTGCGATTGTCAACTGTTTCCGAAAGCAGGACGCGTCGCCCAGAGCTTGCGCGCAAAGCAAGGCCAATTTGGTGAGCATCAGTGGTGCCTTGTCAGGTCCGACCTGGTCCAAGGCCTCAGCCAAAGCGTCGTAGACCTCTTCGAGGCCGTCCAAATCAAGAGCGGTTGAACTGGGTTGAACATGACTCATGCGAGGGGCTCCGGGTTGATGCGCGCGAGTGCGCGCCTGAGGCGATGGGCATCGAGGCGTTGCCAGCGTGCGCACACGTGTTGGTCAGGCCTGAGCAAATAGCAGGCGCCTTCTTCAAGGACACCGTAGCGTCGTCGGGCTTGGCCACTGGCATCGTGCAGGCTGAGGTCGGCACCCGGCACCGGGGCCTGGCGCTGACCCAAGGCTACCACCCGAATCGGCCAACCCTGGGTCCGCCAGGCCGTGATTTCGGCGCTCAGTGCGGGGGGCAGCGCCTCATCTGAAAACCACAGCAGATCGAATCCGCCGCCCAAGTGGTCCAGCAAGAAAGAGTCCGGGCTGAGCCGCACATTGATGGGGGCGGCACCCTGCGCCGGCCCGCTTTCAAACACCGCGTTGTCATCGTCCACCGCATTGAGCACGGAGTGGGTGTATTCGTGCGGCCTGGAGGTGCGCCAGTGATAGAGCGGGCGAACAAACGCCTGCGTGAGTGACAAAGACAGCACGGCATTGCGCACACACTCATGTCCCCAGCCTGGCGGCGCCATGAAGCGCACGCTCTTGCCGGCCTCGGCAATGATTTCCCGCGCCGCACCCACGCGCTCGGCACTGAAATTGGCCAGCAATCCGGGCCTGGCCAAGCCACGGCAAACCCAGGCCAGATGCCAGCCCAGGGATTGCGCGTCCTGAAAGGCGGTGTTGGCGCCACGCACCCCAAAAATGGGCAACAGGTGCGCGGCATCGCCCACAAACAAGACCCGCTGGTGCCAGTAGTCACTCAGGGTCAGGGTTCTGGCCGAATACACCGAAGACCAATCGAGTTCCCACGCCACCCCGGCATGACCAATCATGGCCAATTGGGCGTTGATTCGCTCGGTGAGTCGCTCGGGCTTGAGCGCCTCTTCGGGCGATTCACCTTTGGGCAACTGGTAGTCGACCCGCCAAATGCCATGCGGTTCGCGGTGCATGAGCACCGTGTTGCCAGGGTTCCAGGGCGGATCAAAAAAGGCCAGGCGCTCGGTGGGCAAGGGCAAATCCACTCGGATGTCGGCAATCACGAAATGCCCCTCGTACGAAGTCCCCTCCATGCCAAGGCCCAGCAAGTTGCGCACCACCGAGCGGCCACCATCCGCTGCCACCAGCCATTGGGTGGGCAACTCGTACTCGCCCGCTGGGGTGTCCACTTGCACCCGCACCTGATCGGCGAGCTGGTTCACCCCCGTGACTTTGTTGCCCCATCGCACCTCAATCAAGCCCGTGGCTACACAGGCCTCGTGCAAATATTCCTCGAGGTATTGCTGCTGGATGTTGAGCATGGGCCAAAACCGGTCGTCGTCGCTCTTGGGCGCTTCCATGCGAAACACCTGTTGGCCGCGGTAATAAGAGTTACCAAAGCGCCAGGGCAGGCCTGCTGCCATGAGTCGATCCGCCACGCCCACCTGTTGCAGGATTTCCAGGGACCGCCGCGTGAACACAATCGCGCGGCTACCCTGAGTGAATTGGCATTCGGCAGTGAGGATCACACTGGGCACACCATGGCGCGCCAACTCCAGCGCGGTGACCATGCCCGCTGGACCATTGCCAGCGATCACCACCTGTTTTAGAGACTCGCGCGCCTGCCCAGCACCGGGTGTCCAGGCCGCATGCACCTGGTAAGGGTAGTAAATCGATGGCCTGGGGCTCATCGAAGGCTGATGCATGCTGTCTCTCCCTTGAAGCGCGAACGCCAAGTTTAGGACCATGACGGCCGCAGGGTTCTGTGCAGGCACCCCGGTGGGTCGGTGGCACACTCGGGGTTTTCATGAATGCCTGAGCGATGCTGGAGTTGTTGATTCAAGAAGCGATGCAGTGGTGGTGGCCTGTGCTGGTGGTGGGTTGCGCCTACCTGATCCTGGGCATCGCCGGCTTTGGATCTGCTCTGGTGAGCGTGCCGTTACTGGCCTGGATTTGGCCTTTGCCCGAAGTGGTTGGCCTGGTGTTGCTCATGGACATCCCCACATCCATCCTGCACGGGGGACTCAATGTCAAGTCGGTGCGCCTGGGCATGCTCAAGCGCACCCTGCCCGGCATGGTTGCAGGTTGCGCGCTGGGGCTGTGGCTCATCGGCGCACTCGAACCGCGCTGGCCGCTGGCCTTGCTGGGGGCCTATGTGTTCGTGGTCGGCCTGCAATGGCTCAGAGGCCACGCGCCCTCGTCCCAACCCCTCTCAGCGCTGCGCTTTCATGTCCTGTGCGGCTTCATTGGCGTGATTGAAATCATGTTTGGCACAGCAGGCCCCGTGGTCCTGGCTCTGCTGAGGCGACTGCTGCACGATGTGCAAACCATCCGTGCCACAGCGCCGGTGGTCATGGTGGTGGCCAGCATCCTGGCCTTGCTCAGCCTGTGGGCGTCGAATGCATTCGACATGGGGGTCGTGGCCAACCGCTGGATGCACACCTTTCCCATGGCCGCCTTGGCGGTGGTGGTGGGCAATCATTTCGCCAAGCGCATCCCCACGCCCTGGATGGTCAGGCTGGTGGCCGTCTTGCTGATGCTGTGCGGCCTGTCCCTGATGCGCTGGCTGTGGCAGTGAACCCCGCCGCCTAGACTTTAAGGCGAATGCGCGTCACCGCCTCCTTGCGACCCGATCGAGCGCTCTTGGCGATGGCTTCCAGGCTGGCTGCGATGTCCACGCTGGCTTGAGCTGCGCGGTGCACGCCCGCCCAGTCCTGCTCGCGCACCACGCGCGCAAAGGCCTCGGCTGCAAAAGCAAAGCCACTGCCCACGTGACTACGAAGGCTTTGCAAGGGCACGGTGTTGGCCGTGCCTTCACGCACGCGCAGCAAACTGGGCTGATAGCCTCTTGCATCGCTTTGGGGCGTCAAGGCGGTGTGGTTGAGGAATTCGGTTTCAATGGCGCCAGCGTCTCCCACGAGCGTGGCATGGCGGTGGTTGGCGGTGTTCATGGCACAGCTGAGCTGCGCCACACGGTGGCCAGAAAACTGCAGCGTGGCCCAGGTGGCCATGTCCACATCGGTGTGCGACCAGACCGATTGCGCGGTGACCGACTCGGGGGCTTCGCCCATCACCAGTCGGATCAGGCTCATGGGGTAGGAGCCCGCATCGAGCAAGGCGCCGCCGCCAAGCGCTGCTTGCATGCGGATGTTGCTGTCGCCGCCCTGGACAGGGAAACCAAACGTGGCTTGAATGCTCTGCAGGTGACCGATGCGGCCTTGTTGCAGCAAGTCCAGGAGGTCACGGGTTTGGGGCTGGAAGTAGTAGGGATAGGCCTCCACCAGCATCACACCGCTTTGATGGGCTTGCTCGAACATGGCCAAGGCCTCGGCCACGCCCAAGCACAGCGGTTTTTCACAGAGGATGTGTTTGCCCGCGCGCGCCGCCTCGATGGCCCAATGCGCATGCATGCTGTTGGGCAAGGGGATGTAGACCGCTTGCACATGGTCATCGTCGAGCAAGGCCTGGTAGGACCCGTGTGCCCGGGCCATGTGATGCTCATGGGCAAAGGCTTTGGCTTTGTGCAGGTCCCGGCTGGCCACCGCCACGAGTTGGACATCGGGACAGGACTGAACGTCTCGGGCGAACTGGTGGGCAATCTTGGCGCAACCCAGGATGCCCAGGCGAAGGGGTTTGGTATTCATCAATCCATCATAGCCAGCCCCCTGGCATTGCCCTCCTCTAGCCTGTCCCCTGTGATCAAATGAGGGTGTGTTTGACCACATTGCCCCTCCCTGACCCATGTTGGAGCACAGCGCCGGCCTATTGTTGGCGGCTGGCTTGGCCAGTCGGATGGACCATCGCCCCAAAGCCTTGTTGCTGCGCGACGGGGTGTTCCTGGTGCGTCGCAATGCCCTGGCCTTGCTCTCGATGGGTGTGAAGGACGTGGTGGTGGTGGTGGGACACCACGCCACAGCTTTGACACAAGCCCTGGTCGGCTTGCCAGTGAAGATCGTGCACAACCTCCAGCCCGAGGCGGGGCAAGCCCAATCGCTTCAGCTGGGCTTGAAATCGCTCGACAGCGATTGCCAGGCAGTGGTGATCGCCCTGGCCGACATGCCCTTGCTCGAGGCAGCCGATGTGCAACAGGTGTGGCTCGCCTTTGAGTCCCGCCCCGCCGGAGCGGATTTTGTCCAGCCTGTGCGCGGGGATGAGGTGGGCAATCCCGTTGTCATCGCGGCCCGCCTCTTTCACGAATGGCGCGCGTCTTCCACCCCCATGCTGGGCAAGGCCTGGCAACAGCGCAACCCCAGCCGGGTTCACCACTGGCCAAGCCCCAACCCGCATTTTTTTGTGGACCTCGACACACCCGAGGACCTTCTCAAGCTTCAAACCCAACACGGCATCCAGCTGGATTGGCCGCCTGCCTCATGAACTCCAATTCCAACGACGCCCATTTGGTGGAACACACCACCGACCACACGGAAGTCTTCAAAGGTCAATTGCTGCATGCCTGGCGCGACACCGTGCGACTGCCCAATGGACGGTCTGCGGTGCGCGAGTACATCACCCATCCGGGCGCGGTGATGATCGTGCCCCTGATCGTCCATGCAGATGGCGGGATGGACGTGGTGATGGAGCGCCAATACCGCCATCCGGTGGGCCAGGTCATGCTGGAGTTCCCAGCGGGCAAGCTGGATGCGGGTGAAGACCCGCTGGTGTGTGGCCAGCGCGAACTGTGGGAAGAAACCGGCTACAGAGCCGATGAATGGGCCGTGGCTGGCCTGCTTCACCCTTGCATTGGCTATTCCAATGAAGTGATCCATGTTCACTTTGCGCGCGGCCTCAGAGCCACCCCGCGTCAACTGGATGACGAAGAATTCCTGGATGTGATCAAGGTCCAGCCTGCCCAACTGGATGAATGGTGTCGCACGGGGCGCATCACCGATGGCAAGACCCTCACTGGCTGCATGTGGCTGATGCAGTGGCTCGCTGGCCACTGGCCCCTGACCTGGATGAACGTCAAGCCTTGATGGAGCTCATCGCTCCAGGGGCAAACCGGCCAGCCATTGGGCACCGCGGCGATAGAGCTGCTCGACCTCGGCGCCCTTGAGCTGGGGCATGTCCATCTTGAACTGGTAACCAATGCCGGTCTGGATATAGGCCAAATGCCGGTAACCCTGGGGCATGGCTTGCAGCCTGTTGGCATCCAGGCTCAGGCGGGCTGCGGGGTCAACGGGGTCGATGCGGTCTTTTTCGTAAATGGGCTGTCGATGCACCAAGCCCCAACGCCCGGCGCGACATTCAAAGAAATCATAGAAACGCCCCGTGCACACGACATCGCACATCACATCGTGCACTGGACCTCGCTGCGAAATGGTCATTTTGGTCTGGGCAATGGCACGTTCGCCCTGCACATCGATGGACGAGCCGCCCAGGAAATGCAGGATGCTCACGCCTTTGTTCCAGCCCTCGATGGTGACCTGGATGAAGGTTTCAAAGGGGCCTTGAAACCAGGTGGCCATCATGACCCCGTCGTCGTGCCAGACGGTGCGAAAACGGTCCCAATCGCCAGCATCGCGCCAGACCGCCCAGTTTTCAACCAATTGGCGAATCTGCAATTGAGCCTGTAGTTCTGGGGACATGGCATGCACTCCTTGGGCAGCAGGGTGGTCTTTGATCATGGATGAGAGCCGGGCAGCGGTTAGACTGTGGTCACGTCATTGTCACCACCCAACCAGACCAACAGCATGCTTTTTTCCAAACTTTTGCCTCAAGAAGGCAATTTTTTTGACATGTTCAACCAGCATGCCGACCGCATTGTCGAAGCGGCACGTGCGTTTTCCAACCTGGTGGAGCACTACGGCGACCCCAAGCTGCGAGAGCAATACAACCAAGAGGTGGACAAAGCCGAGCGCGCTGCTGACCGCGTGACCCATGAGGTGAGCAAGGCCATTCACAAGACCTTCATCACCCCGATTGACCGCGAACAAATCCACTCCCTCATCAACGACATGGATGACGTGGCCGACCTGATCCAGGACTCTGCCGAAACCATGGCCTTGTACGACGTGCAGCACATGACTGAGGAGATCAAGCACCTCACCAGCCTGAGCCTGCGCTGCTGTGAGCGCGTGCGCGAGGCCGTGCGCCAGCTCAGCCAGATTGCCGAGCCCAAGCATGCCGAGGCGGCGCTCAAGATTTGCGAAGAGATTGACAAGCTCGAGTCCGATGCCGACCGAGTCATGCGCAGCGCCATGAGCCGACTGTTTCGCGAAGAGGCCGATGTGCGCGAGCTCATCAAGCTCAAGGCCATTTACGAACTGCTCGAGAGCATCACCGACCGCTGCGAGGACGTGGCCAACGACATCGAGGGCATCGTCCTCGAAAACTCCTGATCCTGCCGGAGACCTGAATGGAGCCGATTCAGTCCGCACTGTGGGTGGTGATTTTGCTCGTCGCCCTGGCCTTGGCTTTCGATTTCATGAACGGGTTTCATGATGCGGCCAACTCCATCGCCACCGTGGTCTCGACCGGCGTGCTGCGCCCCACCCAAGCGGTGATCTTCGCCGCCATCTTCAACTTCATCGCCATTTTTGTATTCCAACTCAGCGTGGCCGCAACGGTGGGCAAAGGCATTGTGATGCCGCAGATCGTGGACACCCATGTCGTGTTTGGCGCCCTGGTGGGTGCCATCAGCTGGAACGTGCTGACCTGGTATTACGGCATCCCGAGCAGCTCATCGCATGCCCTCATTGGCGGCATCGTGGGCGCGGTCATTGCCAAGGCCGGTCCGTCTGCCCTGATCGGCAAAGGCATCTGGAAAGCCGTGGCCTTCATTTTTGTGTCGCCCTTGCTGGGCTTTTTGCTGGGCTCGCTGATGATGTTGCTGGTGGCCTGGCTGTTTCGCCGCGTGACCCCGTCGCATGTGGACAAATGGTTCAGGCGCTTTCAGCTGGTATCGGCGGGTGCCTACAGCCTGGGGCATGGCGGCAATGACGCCCAAAAAACGATTGGCATCATTTGGCTCTTGCTGCTGGCCACAGGCTACTCCTCCCCATCGGACGCCCTGCCCCCTACCTGGACGATTGTGAGCTGCTACATCGCCATTGCCCTGGGCACCTTGTTTGGGGGCTGGCGCATTGTCAAAACCATGGGGCAACGCATCACCAAACTCAAGCCCGTGGGCGGCTTTTGCGCTGAAACCGGCGGGGCGCTCACCCTGTTCCTGGCCACCGCACTGGGCATCCCGGTGTCCACCACCCACACCATCACGGGTGCCATCGTGGGTGTGGGTTCAACCCAGCGCGCCAGTGCGGTTCGCTGGGGCGTGGCGGGCAACATTGTGTGGGCTTGGGTCCTCACCATCCCCGCCAGTGCGCTGGTGGCCTTTGCGGCCTACATGGCCAGCAATCATCTTTTTTAAAGTCCCTGCTTGAAGGGAAATCCCTAGGTTTCCCAGGCCCGGTGCATGGGCGCTTTCTCCTTTGGATTGCACATAATTTGTGGATTCAAACGATGGAGAACAAGATGCGTGTGATTCGTGATGCGGCAGTGGCTTTGGCCCTGGTTCTGGGTGCCATGAGCAGCATGGCCGCCGAGGCCTGCTCCAACCGGGGTGACCTGGATGCGAACTATTGCGACGAGAACAAGGATCTGGTGGCCGACACCCCCAAAGATGCCAAGCGGCTCAAGTCCCCCAACACCATCGTGTTCACCTACACCCCGGTGGAAGACCCTGCGGTCTACGAAAAGATTTTCAAGCCCTTCACCGACCACCTGGCTCAGTGCATGGCCAAGCGGGTGGTGTTTTATCAAGTGCAATCCAATGCCGCCGAAATCGAAGCCATGCGCTCGGGGCGCTTGCATGTGGGCGGCTTCTCAACCGGACCCACTGCCTTTGCTGTGAACATCGCCGGTGCGATCCCCTTTGCGGTCAAGGGCACCGAGAAGGAGTTCCAGGGCTACAACCTGATCCTGATCGTCAAAAAGAGCAGCGCCTTTCAGAACATGGCCGACCTCAAGGGCAAGCGGGTCGCCCACACGGCGCCCTCTTCCAACTCCGGTCACATGGCGCCCATGGCCTTGTTCCCCAAACTCGGCCTGGCACCTGGCAAGGACTACAACATCCTCTTTTCTGGCAAGCATGACCAATCGGTGATGGGCGTGAACTCGGGTGACTACGATGCCGCTGCTGTGGCCTCGGACGTCTTTGAGCGCATGGCCGAACGCGGTCAAATCAAGGCCGATGACTTCCGCATCATCTACCGCAGCCCCAAGTTCCCCACCTCTTCCTTTGCCTATGCACATGACCTCGAACCCAGCTTCCGGGACAAGATGCTCAAGTGTTTTTACGACTACCGCTTCACCCCTGAGATGCAAAAAGCCTTCGCTGGGGCTGACCGATTTGTGCCCGTTTCCTTCCAAAAGGATTGGCAAGTGGTCCGTGATGTGAGCGAGGCCGGTGGCCAGAAATTCAACCGCGCCGCTTACGACGCCGAAGAAGCCAAAGCCAAAAAGCAGTGATGCAATCGATCTGATGGAATCCTGTCTTTCGATTCGAGGCTTGGCCAAAAGCTACGTCCCTGGCAAACCGGTTTTGCAGCACATTGACCTGGACATCCATGCGCGGGAGGTGGTGGCCATCATCGGTCCTTCAGGCACTGGCAAGTCCACCCTCATCCGGTGCATCAACCGCCTGGTCCAGCCCAGCTCGGGCGAGATCTGGTTTGAAGGCGTGAACCTGGCGCAGGTGCGCGGCGCGGCGCTTCGGCACGCCCGTCGCCAGATCGGCATGGTCTTCCAGGAATACAACCTGGTGGAGCGCTTGAGCGTGATGGAAAACATCCTCAGCGGGCGGCTGGGCTACATGTCGGCCTGGCGAGCCTGGTTGAGGCGATATGAAACCCAGGACCTGCAACAGGCCTTTGAGCTGCTCGACAAAGTGGGCTTGCAAGGCCTGGAGCGGCAACGCGCCGACAGCCTCTCAGGCGGTCAGCGCCAACGCGTGGGCATTGCCCGGGCTGTGATGCAACACCCCAAGCTGCTGCTGGCCGATGAACCCACCTCCTCGCTGGACCCCAAAACTTCGGTGGAGATCATGCAGTTGTTGGTGGACATGGGCAAGACGCTGGACATCCCCATCCTCATCAACATGCACGATGTGACCCTGGCCAAGAAATTTGCCTCGCGTGTGGTGGGCATGTCGGCCGGGCACATCGTGTTCGATGATGAACCCCAGGCCCTCACGGACTCGGTCTTGCAACAGATCTATGGTGGCGAAGATTGGCTTCAGTAGCCTTTGAGCGCAGACCCTGGCTCTGGCTGGCCTGGGCGGCTGTGATCGGGTATGTGATCTACGCCTTGCAGCGCCTGCAAGTCACCTGGGACCGCTTCGTCCTGGGGCTGGGCAATGCAGGCCAGTTCCTCGACCGGCTCTTTCCCCCCCACATCCTGCAAGCCGACACCATGGCCAAAGGCCTGCTCGAGAGCCTGGAGGTGGCGGTGCTGGCCTCCTTCATTGGCATTGTGTTATCCATCCCCTTGGGGGTGCTGGGTGCGCGCAACCTCATGCCCTGGTGGATCACCCTGCCCGTGCGTTTTTTTGTGGCCTTGTGCCGATCCTTTCACCCCATGATCGTGGCCATCGTCTTCGTCAAAGCCGTGGGCTTTGGTGCCATGGCGGGCATCCTCACGCTGGCGGTGGCCTCCATGGGCTTCATTGGCAAATTGTTCACCGAGGCCATCGAGGAAATCTCAACCAAGCAAGTCGAAGCCATCCGGGCAACGGGTGCTTCGTTCATCAGTGTGCTGACCTATGGGGTCTTGCCCCAGGTCTTGTCGCGCTTTGCCGGGTTCGCCACCTACCAGGTGGACTCCAACTTGCGCAATTCGACCATGGTGGGCATCGTGGGCGCAGGCGGCATTGGCGGCACCCTCTTCTCCGCCTTCCAGCGCTTTGACTACGACTTCGTGTGCGCCATGGTGCTGGCCATCGTGGCCATGATCGTGCTGGGCGAAGCCTTGGCCCGGCTCATCCGCCGGCTCCTGGGCATCGATGCCAAATCGGGGGACGAATGACGGCCACCCCAAGCCCTGTCCAGTGGCAACGCTTCACGCCCTTGCAGCAGGCGGTTCGCACCTGTTTGATGGTGCTGTGCGTGGCGGGCGTGGTCCTCTCGGCCAGGCACATCGAAATCATCCCCGAGTTCTTGCTGGATGCGCCCGAACAGATGCAAGACTTGTTCGAGCGCATGTGGCCCATCGATTTCCATCACTATGCGGGCGGGGTGCACGATGCGCTGGTGGACACCTTGCACATCGCCACCCTGGGCACGCTGATGGCCTTGGTTTTTGCGGTCCCCCTTGGTGTGCTGTCCACGCACAGGCTGGTGCCCTGGTCGGCCATCAATTGGCTCGCGCGGCTGCTCCTGGTGGCCTCGCGCTCGGTGAATTCATTGATCTGGGCCTTGCTGTTCGTGGGCATTTTTGGCCCGGGTTCGTTGGCGGGCACCGCTGCCATTGCCATGCGCTCCATTGGCTTCATGGGCAAGCTCATCGGCGAAGCCCTGGAAGAATGCGATCACAAGCCTGTGCAGGCCTTGCAAGCGGTGGGCGCGAGTTGGTCCAGCGTGCTGCTCAAGTCCTATTGGCCTCAGGTACAGCCCAGTTTTTGGTCGGTCCTGCTCTTTCGCTGGGACATCAACATCCGTGAATCCGCTGTGCTCGGGCTCGTGGGTGCGGGCGGCATTGGCATGGCGCTGGACACGGCCATGAACCTGTTTCACTGGGAACAGGTGTCCTTGATCCTGCTGTCGATTTTCGTGATCGTCCTGGCTGTGGAGCTGATGGTCACCCAGATTCGCAAACGGGTCTTATGAGCCCACTGGCCTTGCATGAGCTTGAACCCAGCTCCGCCATCCGGTTGTTGCTGTTTGATGTGGACGACACCTTCACCCAGCACGCCCAGATCGATGCACAAGCCTTGCATGCGCTTTGGCGATGGCGCGAGGCAGGCCGCATGGCTGTGGCAGTCACGGGTCGCCCGGCCGGCTGGTGCGACCACTTTGCGCGCATGTGGCCGCTCGATGGGGTGATTGGTGAAAACGGTGCCTTCTGGTTCCGCCATCACCCCGCCACCCGGCACATGGAGCGCCAGTACATCGGCCAACCCGAGCCTGGCAGCGCACTGCAAATGCGACTCAAAGCAGCACAGGACCTCATCCTTGCGGAGTTCCCCCATGCGCGAATCAGCCAAGACCAGGCCTTTCGTCTCTACGATCTGGCCATCGATTTTTGCGAAGACGTGCAAGGCCTCACGCTGGACGATGCCCACCGCATCGCCCAGCGCCTGCGTGAGCTGGGCATGACGGCCAAGGTGAGCTCCATCCATGTGAACGCCTGGTTTGGCGATCACGACAAATGCACCACGTCAAGGCGCTATTTGCAGGACTGTCATGGGCTGGATCTCGCACAACAGGCGTCTAGCGTGGTGTATGTGGGTGATTCGCCCAACGACGAGCCCATGTTCCAGGCTTTTCCCCTGAGCGTGGGGGTGGCCAACGTCGAGCCCCACTTGCCGCGCATGGCTCACCCGCCCCGCTTCATCACCCCGTCTGCCCAGGCCCAGGGCTTCGTCGAATTGGTGAATCAATTGCTGCGCTGATATTTGTCATTTTTGAAATCATCATGGCTCGCAAGCTAGAATGAAATGAGCCTGTGAGAAGACTCTGGGCACCAAGGCCACCCTACTGTTCCATAAGGAGTTTCAAAATGGAAAGTCAAGCTAAAGAGAGCCAACCCACCGCCGAAGAAGCCAAGAAAGAGCGCTTCCAACAGCAATGCTCCATCGTCATTTCCCTGATTGCCGCTTTGCTGCTGGTCAACAACATGGGCGCGGGCAATGCCTCTTCCCAGGCTGCATTTGAAAATGCCAATGCCATCAACACGTTTGCCTTCTATCAGGCCAAAAACATTCGCCAAAACGATTTGAACTTGTCGGCCAACACCCTCGATGGCATTGCGAACACGGCCTTGCCCCTGGCCAATGAGGACGCCAAAAAACTGTTGCGCGAGCAAGCCCAGGCCTATCGCACCAAGGCCGCCAGCTATGAGTCCGAGCCCGATACCGGCGAAGGCAAAAAGGAATTGCTGCAAAAAGCCAGACAAGCCGAGGCCCTGCGTGACCTTGCCCTGCGCCAAGGCCCCTACTTTGATTTCGCCAGCCTCCTGTTGCAGTTGTCCATCATCCTGTTTTCCATTGTGTTGATCACCAACCGCAAGACCCTGTTTGCCTCCGGCATCATTGCCGGCGTGCTGGGAACCTTCCTCAGCATGAACGGCTTTTTCCTGTGGATCACCATCCCTGGCCTAGGCTGACCTCATGAGCGCCACCTCCCGACTGATTCATCAAAAGGAGGTGTCTGCCCACCAAAGGGTCTGCGTCTGGCAGGAATCCAGGCCACAAGGCCAGATCACCGACATCCTCTACCGCAAAGCCTGGCAAAGCGATGTGCCCCAGCAGGCTGAGGCCTGGCTCTCCTGGGCCAAGCATGAGCATGTGCTGCTGTCCTTGCTGGCCGAGGGCGGCGCGCACCATGCAGTGGCGGTGTCTGACCTGCATGTGGACAGCCAGGCCATCGAACTGGTCACCCGCGATGCCGGACCTGAGCTGCAACGGGATTGGCTGAACCAGCAACCTGGCCTCTTCCAAAGCGATCGGTCCTTGCTGGAGCTGACCCAAGCCTGCCTGGTTGCCCTGCATGAAATCCATCAATTGGGCATTGTTCATGGCGACCTCAAGGCCGACAACATCTGCATTCCCCGCCAGGCTCAGGGCAACTCGCCCGACTGGTCCAGGCTCAGGCTGATTGACTTTGCGTTTTCGCTCTCGCGCAGCAAACCCTTGCGCTTTGTGTTGCCCACGGATCCCGATCGCATCGATTACCTGCCCGAGTTTTATAAGTCTGCAATCCGCAAGGCGCAAAGCCAGAACCGGCCCGAGTGGATTCAAAAAGCCTGTTGCGCACAAATTGACGTGTTCAGCCTAGGGGTCATGCTGGACAAATTCATGCAGACTCAATCGGCTCAGGTGAGCAGCGTTTGGCCTGTCACCAGCCGCCTGGTCCACACCTTCAAAGCCAAAGGAGCGCAAGCACCCAGCGCCTTCAAGCGTTGGCTGAGCGAGGATTTGTCCTTGCTCAGTGAAGACATGCTGGAGTTGGTGCGCTCCGAGATCGAGCAGTTAGGTCGCACAGGCCGTGATGCTGCAGCGCGCATCGAGCCCATGGCGGCACCGCTGGATGAGCTGCTTCACACGCCAGTGTCTACGCCCATGTCAACGCCACTCTCGACACCCCTGGCGACACCGCTGGCCACCTCACTTGCAACCCCCTTGGCCACCCCGCTGTCCACGGCGCTTCCCACGCCCCTCTCTACACCTTTGGCCACTGCCTTGAGTGCACCATCAACCGCCTCGCCCGCCACCCCCATGGCCACCCCACTGGCCTCGCAAGCCCTGGTGACACACAGGGTGAGCGCGCTGGCACAGATTGACCCCGCCTCAGGCACTGCCCCCGCCCAAGTGCGGTTGCCATCGAGAACAGCGTCAGCGCCTTGGCGGCTCGTCTCAGATCACGCTCAGCGATGGGTCTGGCTGGCCTTGAGCCTGATGCTGATTTATGTTTTCACCCGCATCGATCAGGCCTTTGTGCGCGATGGCCTGCTCATCAGTGACAGTGACTATGCTTGGGGACTCCTGGGCATGGCACTCGCTCCGCTTCACATCGTGGGCGCGGCCAAGAGTCTGAATCAACCCAGCCGCCTCACCCACCTCCTGATGTTGGGGGTCAGCGCGGTCCTGTTCCTGGTCGGCTTTCATTTCTTGTCCAGCCTGAGTGCACTCAATGTGTCGTGGGCGGATTGGCTTTTTTGAACTTCACTCCCTTGAATCACCATGTCCAAACTACTTGAAATCTTTTTGGATTTTTTCAAAGAATTTTCTGAAAAGTACCTTCCCGCCATTTCCAGACTCATCCGCCATGTATTGGACTGGAAGGCCTTTGCCTTTTCCTGGGTCGCCCACTACTCACGGCAATTTGGCATGCAGGCCATCATCTCGGTGGGGGTGATCGCCAGCCTTTACGCAGGCTATCAGTTCAGCATGCGCACCTTGTCGCCCGAGTCCCCAAAGCCCAGTCATGATGTGATTCTCAAATCGCGCTTCTCCAGCCCCTTGCCCAGCTCCAACATCATCATCGTGGACATTGACGAGAGAAGCTTGGCCCTGCTGTCCGAAAAGCATGGCCGCTGGCCTTGGTCCAGGGATGTGCTGGCCGACGGATTGCAAAAACTCGCCGACCTGGAAGCCAAATCGATTTTGTTCAACGTCATGCTGTCGGACCCTGACAAAAACAACGCCGATGCCGATGCAGCCATGGATGTGACGGCTCAACTGGTCAGACCCATTGCCTTCCCCATCATCCGCCTTGCACCGCAAAATGATTCGGCCAGCCAACTCAAGGCAGCGCAAATCCCCGGCGCAGTGATTCAAAAGCCCGAGGCGCAGGACAAGACCCTCGCAGCCGTCATCCCCATGTTTGGATCCATGCACGATCGCCTGGGCGTGGTCAATCAAAAACCCGATGCCGATGGCATCGTTCGCAAGTACCCCTTGCGCTGGCAGGAGAGCGGCTATGTCCTGCCCTCCATCGTTGCTCGCACCGTGGACAACGCGGGCCAACCCTTGACGGGTTTGCCTGACTCGCTGTCCCTGAACTGGCGCAACAAGCAGGGCAAATACACCCGCATGTCTTTTGGTGACCTGCAACTCGATCAACTCAGCGAGGCCCAAAAGGCGCAACTCAAGAATGCCTACATTGTCCTGAGCGCATCGGCGCCCGGCGTGGGTCAAACCAAGGCCACAGGGGTTTCCGCTCTGGAAGATGACGGCGAGATCCTGGCCACCGCACTGGACGACACCCTCCATGGCACCTATTTGCGCACCATGCCCAACTGGCTGGTGTTGTTGTTGAACCTGGGCATCATCTGGGGCTTGGTGTGGTTGACCACCACCAATGCGGTCAGTGCCACGGCCAACAAGCTGTTTGTGCTCATCCAGTCGGGTCTGGGTGTTGTCACCCTGGTCTCGGCCAGTTACACCAACTACCTGATTGATTTGTCTGACAGCATGTCCTTTGGCATTGCCCTGTTTGGTGTGATCAAGCTGGTCCAAAGTCTGGACGACCGCTGGTCGCGCGCAAAGCCTGGTTTCAGAAAAATCCGCCGCAAGCACGGTGCGGCCAGTCTGGTGTTGTTGGGCTGGCTGGACGGCAAGATTTCCCACCTGGATGCCCAACAGCTTCAGCGTGCGATTGAAATTGAAGTCGGCATGCCTCAAGTGGCGCGGGTGGATGACTTGTTTGCCGGCGAAAGCTTTGTCAAATCCCATTGCTCCAAATACAAGTGCCTGCTGGTCCATGTGAACGTGCGGCACGAAGAGAAGCTCAATGCCATCCTCAACGATCCACGGTTTGCCGCCATCCTGAGAAAAACGCACGCCCTGCAATCTGACTGGGACACTGAAAGCAAGGCGTTTGCGAGCGAAGTCGCTCCCCTCATCCTCAACATGGGGGCCGATTTACTGCACGAGGCCTGGATGAATTCCCTGCCCAAATGAGCCCTGCAAACCCATGACCGGTTCTTCACCCACCCCCATGATGAACGTTGAGGACGTCGCAACGTCATCCGAGCGCATGGCGTGTGCCGTGCGCTGTGGGGTGAGAGCCAGCATGAGCACCCTCACCGGGACTGACCATCCCATCAACCAGGATTACCTGTTGCACCTGCCCGGTCGCATGAGCGGCGTGGCCGATGGTGTGGGCGGTGGTGCGCATGGCGAGGTGGCCAGCCGCATGCTGCTGCAACTCTTGTCCGAGCAATCCAGCCTGGCTCAAATTGATGAAGCCATCCAAAACACCCTCGCCGCTCTGGGTCATGGACCTGGTGCCAGTGTGTTTGCCAGTGTGCAACCTGTGTCGTCTTCCAGGGACTGGCAAGCCCTGTGGGTGGGTGATTGCCAGATCACCCATTTCGAGAAAACCGCCAAGGGATGGCGCATGGCCTGGCAATCCCAGGCACAAACCTATCGCCACACCCACGAGACCCTGCCCGCTGGGGTGGATCCCGATGCGCCGTCCAACATGGTGGGCTGCGGTCTGAACTTTCCCGCTGGCCAGCATCGCTTCAGACCGGGCGGTGAGGACCGCATCGTCATCGCCAGCGATGGTTTTCACAAGGTGTTTTCAAGCGACGAGCAAATCGCCCTCATCACCCAAGCCGCTTCACCGCTGAACATGGAGGTGGCGCAAACCTGGTGTGAACTCGCCCGACGTCGGGGCAGCCGGGATGACATCAGCGTGTTGATCCTGGAGTTGGCGCGCCCCAGGTGGCACACCGGGTCACGCATCCTGCTTGCCGCATCTGCCCTCGCCCTCTTGGGCATGGGGCTGCAATGGGCACTGTGGGGAGAATGGGGTCCGGGCATGACCTGGGTCCTGAACACCCTGAGGGGATTTTGATTGAGCCAGCGCCGAGTCGTCACCACAATCCTGGAATGGGGACTCATGCTCATGGTGCTGGCCATGTCGGTGTGGGTTGCGCAGTCCCTGACAGCCAATTCGTCAAGCGGCCTGAGCCGCTGGCAAGCCGATGTGGCCAATGGCAGCTTGCAACTCAATTTGCCCGTCAAGGACAGGTTGCTGGCTCAGTGGTGCCAAAGGGATGCCTCTCTCCTTGCGTCCTGGTTGGGCGATGAGAAGACGCTCTACTGCCCCACTTCCAAGTGGTCACAGATCAAGGGCTTGTTGCCTTCACAGACACCAACAACGGACCCTGAATCGGCTCTGAGGCGATGGAAGTCCGAACTCGTTGATCGTGAACGCGCCATCCGCAAGCAACTGGCCAGTGTGGGCAGCACCGACTTGTCCACCACCGTGCTCAGCGAGTTGGCCCTGCCGCCCGATGCCGCCAGCGAGGACATGAACGACCAACTCTCCTTGGAGCGTCAAGCTGCAGACGATTGGCTCAAGCAACTCGAACTCGCGCGCGAACGGGTGACTGCCTGGGACAAGTGGCAAGTGCAAAACCTGGCCCCCTTGCTCAAGTCCAATGACGCCAGCAAGGAGTCGGGCTTGCTGCTGCTCAAGGCCGCCCGCTCCCTGGACGGTCAGGGCAACGACACCGCGGCACAGATGGTCAGGCGATTCACCAGCGCAGGCCTCAACGCCAGCCGAGCCAGCCAATTGCTCTCACTGTCCGAGCAATTGCCCGCCCTCTTGGCACTTCACTGGGCCTTGAGTCTGGCCTTGATGCTGGTGCTGCGCTGGCATGCGCCTGCCACCCACAAGGTCTCGGCGGGCATCTTGCTGCTGTTCATGACCTGGTGGGCACTTTACTTTTTGGACTCTGCACCCAATCCCCTGCATGCCCAAGCCTGGCTCATTGGCGGGTGCTCGGTCATCGCTTTGAACTGGGTGTGGCGCACCTTTCATCCGCAATCGCAACCTGCTGCCCAATCCCTCAGACCCATCTCCGTGTGGGTGTTGCCAGCCTGGTGGCTGTTCAGTGCACTGGGCTTCTTGCTGGTGCTGGACCAGTCCATGAATTTCCACCCCAGGAATCGATTCTTGGCGCTGGAGCAGTGGCAGGCCTGGTGGATTTCGGCCTTGCTGATGCCGGTGTGTGCGCTCTCGGCACAAACCCTGGCCCGTCTGATGCTGTGGCTGGGCGCTTGGGGTTTTCAGCCCATGGGCCTGGTGCGTGCAGCCATTCGGCTGGGCCTGGGATTGCTTTTGGTGGGCGCCATGTGGGTCCTGCACCGAGTGGGCATCCACCAGCACATCACGGGCGAATTCCTCAAGCTGGGGTTTTGTCTTGCCCTGTCGGCCTGGTGTGTGTGGCGATTTGCCGCCGTCTCTGAACTGTGGCATGCCCACAGGCGCACGCAGTCTTTGACCCAAGCCCTGCCCAGCTTGCTGATCTTTGCCATTGCCGCCGCCATCGCCGCGGTGACCCAGGACAAGGGTCCCTTGCTGGTGATTTGCATGATGATGGTGGTGCTCTATTCCTCCATGGTGGGCTGGACCACCGGCATTGGTCTCATCCTCTTTGGCTTTTTGCTGATTTTTCTCATTGGTGTGGATCTCGATGTGGTGGGCAGCCGCCTTCAGGCCTGGAAAGATCCCTTCACCGCAGACCACGATGACATGGCCAAGCTCAAGTGGTTCCAGGCCAGCGCCGCCGAAACCCTGTGGGGCTTTGGTCCGGGACGTACGCCATGGTGCGGCACGATTTCGCTGGACCAATGCCGGGGTCTGCCCTTGCAGCTCCAAAGCGACTACACCTTCACCGCCCTGGTGGGTTGGGTGGGCATTGCGCTGGCCTTGGGCTTGCTGCTGCTCTTTAGCCTGTTTGGTTTTCATTTGCTCGCGCAGGGTGCTCGCATGAGCCAGCAGCACATGAAGCCCCTGGCCATGCTGGATCCGCGCCATCGTGCCCTGGCCATGCGCAGCCATCTGCTTTTCTTCTCGGGTGTCATGCTGCTGCTTCAGGCGTGGATCACCGCTGCGGGCAACACGGGGCTGCTGCCCCTCACCGGCCTGACCTGGCCCTTGCTGAGTTATGGCAAGGCCAGCCTGTGGCTGAGCACCTGGGCGATCTTCAGCTGGGGAATTGGGGAACACGATGCTTGAGCGCACAGAATTCTCCCTGAGCCGCGCCGCCATCACCATTGGCATGAGCATGCTGCTTTGCCTGATGGCCGTTCTGTATTGGTGGTGGCAGATGGAGCACAACACCCCGCCACCCAAATACTTTCATCAGTCCGAATGGCAGCGCATTCAAAAGGCTCTGGAACATGTTCAGCCCGAGACGGCCTCGGGCGTACCTGCACCAGCAAGCAGCCGCACTGGTGCCTGCACCACCTCAGATGCTCAGTGGAACAGCCTCAATAGCGTGGTGGAACGATTCAACCAGCAACTGGCACAGGCTCGCAAAGACCAGTTTTTGAAGCAGTCTTATCGCCTGGATGTGCAAGCCCTGCTGCAATCCCCCGAGTTCGAGAAACTCCATTGCCCAGATGTGACGCAAACCCTCAGATGGCTGATCCAAAACCCGGACGCCAACACGCCAGTGCTTCAGTCGCTGAATTGGAAGGAACGCCTGCCAGCTTCCGTTCAGGCGCGCCTGCCCTCGCACATCTGGGTGAGCGTGGGCGCGCAGTCGTGGACCAAACGGTCGCCCTGGGCAGGGCTTCCGGGTTGCATGTTCTGGACCCAGGCCAGCGATGGACGCCCCATCGCCGCCCAGGGCAGCAGCGCCCGCGATCAGCTGTGCCAGGAGCAAGCGGGCGCGTCCTCTTCATCAAATCCAGGTTCAAGTCCCAGTTCAAGCGCCAAGCCCAATGCCACGGCTTGGGGTGAGAGCATGAACGCCTTGCCCACCTTGCCCGGTCAAGCGCAACTCCTCACGCGCCTGGCGCCGTGGCGCATCCCGCAGCACGATTTGTATGAGCGGTTGGTGGGCGAGCGCAACCGCGTCACGCTCAGAGGCACCGAACAACCCATGGGATTGAATGTTCAGCTCACGCTCGACCCACGCTGGCAAAACCTGGCGCAACAGCTCTCCGAGTGCTACAGCGGTTTGTCCAGCAACATGGAATGCAGACAGCGTGCCCTGGACCAGGACTATTTTGAAAAGGCCAGGGTCAGGATGGCAGCCATCGCGGTGGTGGATGTGCCCACGGGGCGGATTGTGGCGGCGGCCAGCGCCAGCAGCCCCTGCCATGCGTTTGACCAATCCCGTGTGGGCGCACGCCCAGTGGACTGCCCCAGCCTGCAAGAAGGCACGGTGCACAGACCCAAAGTCCCCCAGGACATCATCAACCACGCCCTGTTCACTCAGGCGCCGCCGGGCTCTTTGGTCAAGCCCCTGATGATGGCGGGCATGTTGAGCAAGCCCTTTGCGCCCGCCGCCCTGGAGGGTCTGGAGGCCGCCTTGCAACGCTCGGACTCACAGCGGTTCTTGGATGCGTTTTTCTGTCGCCAGCGGTTGGGCAGCGGGACCTTCCACCCCAGCTGCACCCGGCCTGAGCAAACCCTGGACGTGGTGCATCGTTTGGGCTGGAACCTGGGCTGCAATGGCACTGAGGCGAGGTCACTGGTTCAGTGCGGCAAACTGGATTTGCTGCATGGCATCCCGCTTTCCGCAGCCCCACAGTCCCTGGAGGACAAATACCTCAACGCCGACCTCTACCAACCCATTCAATGGCCCACCCTCACGGGCTTGATGATGGTCAAGCCCATGACCCGCAACGATGGCTCGACCTGGATGAGTGACATGAAGATGGCCAACGAAATGCCCAGCCCCGAGACCCTGGCTGTGTGCGCGCGCACCGGCAAGAAGGGCTATGCCAAATGCAAGGGGCAGCGTTTGTCGGTCATGAGCGAGGCCTACGGTCAGGGCAATGCCAGAACCACGCCTGTGGGTGTGGCTGGCATGCTGGCCGCACTGGCCAATTCGGCGCAGGCGCGCCCCCAGCGCTACCCCCATTTGATCGAAGCCATCTCGCTGGGGGACGGCCGTATCGACCCCGCCATGGAGCGACCCCGGCTGCAAGGCCTGCCTCTGGGACCCGAGGGTGTGCCTGCAAGCCTGGGGAGCAAGGTCATCGCCGCCATGGAGAAAACCCATGCCAAAGGTGGCACCGCCTACACCGCCTGCACCAAAGTCATGAAGGAAAGCGTGTGCGATGAGCGCCTGGGCATTGCGGGCAAGACCGGCACACCGGGCGATGTGGATGACCGAAGCCTCGCCCAGTTGAAACAGGACCACCTGGCTCAACAGGCCTGTCTTGCTGCCAGAAAGGACCACTGCGAACAGCTTTATCCCTCTGCCCGCCCCCGTTACCGCTGGTATGCAGCGGTCTTCAAATCCTCTGAAACTGGTGAGTACGACAAAGCCATCGCCGTGCTGGTTCACAGCAACTGGCGCAAAAAGGATGGCCGCTTTTCCGATGAAAACAGTGCGGCCGCTGAAATGGCCATGCAATTCATCCATGATGTGCGCCCCGCAACATCGCCAGCCCCTCGTCCAACCAGCAAACCCGCGAGCAAGTGAACGGCCATGCATGCAGTCACCACCACCTATTCCCAGCCTTGGCCACTGTGTTGGCAATTGATGCAATGGGACTTGGCCCTGTGGGCGGCCATGCTGGATTCACGCCATGCGATCAAGGTGATCTGGAATGAATCACGCCTCAGGCAAGACCTCAGCCCGAATGCCTTCCAGCAGGCGGTGCATGAGTTCCGCCACGCCCTGGCTGCCCGACTCGGAGATCAGCTGGTGTGGCACATCGAGTCGGCGCAAGACGCCAGCGATCACCGCATCGAGGTGACGCCACGGATGACAGGGACGACACCAGGGAGCGTCAACGCATGAAACAGTTCTGGACCCCATTGGCCAAGGTATTTGGCCTGGCTGACCAAGCCCAAGCCCCAGCCAAGGCCCAATCAGCCCACGCACCTGCCCCACCAACCGAGGGCAGCAACTGGCCACTGCTGTTCGATGCGCTGGAGCAATTTGCGCGTCATCACTGGATCCCAGCCTGGCAACGCCATGCGGAGGTCAGCCCCAATGAGGTCATGTCCATCCGCCGCATCGCCATTCAGGCCAACACGCAAGCGGCGGACGAGCAACTCCAAAGCTGGCGCAACGAGGGCTCACAGCCCCAACTCCTGCATTGGCTGGTCAACGGTCCCTGGCAACATGCTCAGATCCGGCATTGCCTGGATTTTTCTGACTTCAAGGAATTGGTGCTCTTGCCTCATGTGCGCGATCAGGCCGCGCCGGCATCGCAGGTCAACGCCTATGACGACCCCAATTGGGTGGCGGATGCCAACCAGAACCAAGCCTTGCACCTGATCGTGGATTTCAGCTGGGTGCCCCGACCGGTGCCCCAAGCGCCCCCCATCGATCAGCCCAGGCACAAGGCCTGGATGAAGATCGAGGACGGCCAGGGCAGCCGACTTCACGAACTCCAGGGGCAGGTGTTCATCCTCGGGCAGGCCAAGGAGATGTCATGGCCAGACGGCAGAACCCTGCAATTGCAGCACGGTCAGACCTTGCCATGGCAGGGTGAAGAGGCCACCTACCTCGCGGTCGAGGGCTTGCATGTGTCGGGCATGCACCTGGCCATCCGACTCCAGGAGTTTGACATCGAGTACATGGACATGGGCTCAGCCAATGGCACCCGGGACATGGCTGACCATGAGGTCTTGGCCCATGTCTGGCATCGCAGCATGGGTGACCTTGAATTGACCTTGGGGGGCAGAGCCAGCGACACCACCACCGAGGCACCGCGCATCCTGTGTTCTCTCAACCCATTCCGTGCCAGTGTGTCGGTCCAGAAGACGCCCTTGCGAAGCAACACCCCCCCGGCCATGTCCAGCACCAAACCCGTGTCCTTGCGCGTCGAACTCAAAGGCTCCAATGGCTGGACCCATGCGCAAGACCTGGTCGCCCTGCCCTTCACCATCGGAAGGGATCCTCAGTGCCATTGCGTGATCCCGTTGGAGTTCAGCAAAGTCTCCCGCCGGCATCTGGTCATCGAGGCTTGGGACGAGTCCACAGCATCTGTCAAAATCAAAGACATCAGTACCCATGGTGTACAGATCGAAAGCGGAGGTCTGAGTGGCGATCTCACTCAAGGCGCTTGGTTGACCTTGGGCAGTCAACTGGTCATGGGTCAATCCAATCACTCCCCCTCGGTTCACATTCAGATCACCAACACATCTTCAAACATCGTTTGACGCTCTAAGGATAAGCACATGTCAGGACACGGTTTTCACGTTCACGGACCCCATGACCACGAAATCGAACATGCACAAAGTGGTGGCCATGAAGGCCATGGCAACAACGACTCCATGACCAACAGCATCGCCTTGTTCACCGCAGTGATTGCCACCGTAGGCGCCATCTTCAGCTACATGGGTGGAGCCACCCAGGTCAATGCCGCCCTTTACAAAAACAATGCGGCCATCAAAAAGACCGAGGCCTCCAATCAGTGGAATTACTACCAAGCCAAAAGCAGCAAGCAAAACCTGAGCGAGCTCGGTCTTGAACTGGCGCCAGCCAAAAAGGACTATTACGAGCAAGCCATTGCGCGCTACAAGACCGAGAAAAATGACATCAAGGTCGCCGCCGAGAAGTTGGAATCCGAAGCCAGCGAGTGGGACACCAAGTCAGATGAGCAAATGCACCTGCATCACCGCTGGGCTCAGGCCACCACCGTGCTTCAGGTCTCCATTGCCCTGGCAGCCATCACCCTGATCACTCGCCGCCGCTGGGCCATGTGGGGCATGTATGGCCTGGGCGCCATGGGGGTGGGGCTGGGTGCCATGGCCTGGTTGCACCTTTGAACTGAACAGGAACGCTCATGGACGCAGACATTGCCAACAAACCCAGCGATGCCTTTGTGTTGCTGTGTCGCAAAGCCTGGACCGAGTACGTCCTGCTGGCTTTCTGGGGCGCACTGCTGGCCGGGCTTTTCTACCTCAGCCTGAGATTTTTCGAGCCTGGCTATTTCCACTTGCTGGGCCTCATTCCTTTGGCCTGGTTCATCTATGAATGGCTGCTGCTCAGAAGCGTCTGCCTCTACTACGATGAGTCAGGGGTTTGGGTCTTCGAGGGCATCCTGCCCTGGAGCAAGGGACTCAGGGGCGTGAAATGGCGGGACATGGATGAGGCCACCTTTGTCACGGGGTTTTGGGCATGGCTGCTGCGGTCCTACACGATTCGCATCAGCCATCGTTTCACCAAGGAAAGCGAAATCCTGCTCACCCACATGTACAACGGCAAAGCCGTGTCACAACAGATCAATCAAATCCTCATGGAGAAGGTCAAGCAGCAACCGCTGAACTGACCTAGCCATGCTCAAATCCCTGATCCGCCTGGCTTCCAAATCCCATGAGGGAATGGACTGGCAATGGAGCTTTCTGCCGCCCCTCATGGTTTATCTGGCGGCTGGGATTCAGGGCCTCACCGGCATTGTGGGGACCTTCTACGTCAAAGAACATTTGGACTTGAGTGCGGAATTCCTGGCCGCATTGGGGTTTTGGGTGGGCATCCCCTGGGCACTCAAGATGCCCATTGGCCACGTGGTGGACTTGCTTTGGAAATTCAAATCACTGGGCGTGATTCTGGGTGCTGTGCTCATTGCGTCCAGTTTGCTGATCATGGCGCAACTGATTCAGGATCCCGTCGCCATGTCGGCCACCATGAGCATCAATGCCTGGTATGTGCTGGCCACCCTGCTGGCTCCAATTGGCTATGTGATTCAAGATGCCGTGGCCGACGCCATGACTGCCGAGGCGGTCCCCAGGGTGGACGATGAGGGTCAACCCCTGGATGAAGCCCTGATCCACCACATGCATGTGACCATGCAGACCCTGGGTCGGGTGGCTTTTGTGGGTGGCACGTTGCTGGTAGCCGGGATCAACCTGTGGGTTTTCTCCGGCATGGGCGCCTTGTCCGTCGAAGAGAAAAAAGCGGTCTATCGCAACGTCTACCTCATTGCCCTCATGATCCCCCTGGTTTCGGTGCTGGGCCTTCTGGTTGCACACCTCATGTTGAATCGGCAAGTCAAGGCACTGATTCAATCGGGTCACTCCCGAGCTGCCGCTGTGGCCTTGCTCAGGCCCGAGCCTACCCCCACCCAAGCCAATGCATGGCTGTTGTCGGGCAGCCTGGTCTTTGTGGTGTTCACGGTGAGCATGGGCTTGAGTGATCTCCAATACGCCCAGGAAATCATCTTCATGGGCTCATTGCTCATCATTGCCTTCCTCATGGGCAGACTGACCTCTGCCCTGGACGCCCCATCGCGACAAACCCTGTGGGGGACTGCCCTGGTGATTTTTTGTTACCGGGCGACACCGGGGCCGGGTCCTGGGGTGAATTGGTGGACCATCGATGTGCTGGGTTTTGACCAGTCGTTTTTCTCTGTGCTGGCCTTGATCGGCAACACCCTGGCTCTCATTGGCATGTTTGCCCTCAAAAAGCACATGGCGAAATACAGCCTGTTGCGCCTGACGTTTTGGCTCACTGTGGCGGGGACCTTGCTCTCGGTCCCCCAGTTGGCCATGAGCCTGGGCTTTCACGAATGGACGGCGCGACACACCCATGGCTTCATCGATGCGCGCTTCATCGCGCTGGTGGATACCGCCTTGGAGTCGCCCCTGGGGCAAATTGCCATGATTCCCTTGCTGACCTGGATTGCCCAGTCGGCGCCACAGGAACTCAAGGCCACATTTTTTGCGGTCATGACCTCATTTGCCAACTTGGCTTTGTCGGCCTCTCAATTGCTGACCAAGTACCTCAACCAGGTGTTTGTCATCAGTCGCGAGGTGAAGACGGCCAGCAGCACCGTGCCGGCCAACTACGATGCACTTGTCCCGTTGCTGGGGTCTGCGACTGCATTGGGATTGGCCATCCCCTTGATGGCCATGGCCATGATCAAACTCTTTCGCTGGCGTTGCGCCTGAGCTCAATTGCCCCGACCTAAGCCAATGGGCTCAGGGGCATGCATGAGGATCTTGGTGAAGAGCCGGTCATATTGAGGATCACCCCGCAGGGTTTTGGCCAAGGGATCCCCACTCTTGGCAAAAGCCGCATTGAGTTGGGACCAGTCGTCCTCGCTGAAGGTCTTGAGGGCTTGAGGGATCACCACACGCTCTTCGGTCTGCATGTGCTCCAGGTAAAAGTTGGCATACCTCAAGGCTTTGGATTCGAACGCCTCGCGCCGCTCGTCGCCCAGGTTTTCCCATGCCACCAGCAGATGCTGTAGCTCCAGGATGACGGATTCCTCTTTTTCGTGTTCATTCAAGAGTCGATCAATCAGCTCGGCGTTTTCAAAGGTTTTGTTCTTCAAGGGCTTGAAGAGGTACTCGGTTTCCTTGGGGTGATGCATGCGCGCTGGGTATTCATTCAGGTAGAACAACATGGCACGCAGGACATCAAAGAAATTGTCCCTGTCAGCCTTGGGGCCGCGCTTGATCATGGCGACGATGGATGCCAGGACGGCAGAGATGTTGGCGTGTTCTTCTCTGATGGCTTGAATGCAGCTGTGTTGCATGGTCGGGTCTCCCATTCGTTGGAGCTCATGATCCCTGCTAGGCCCTGGGCTGGCAACCGCTCATGCACAGAAGGTTGACTGACATCAATGTCTGGACAGAGATCCGCCCTGAACAGGGGTCACTTGCCCGAAGGTGAGATCAGGATGGTCGACCTGCGGTCGCTTTTGAGCTTGTCGAGCTCCTGCTGAAGCCGGTTTTTTTCAGACTCGAGTTTTTTCACCGCCGCTTGCAACTCCAGCCTGTCTTGCTCCTCGGCCACCAGCCTCGCACTCAGTCTGGCCTCGGCTTCGCTTTCCTCGCCCGCCTGCTTTTTGATCTGCGACATCAGATCGGTGCGCTTTTTTTCCTCGGCCTTGAGCTGCTGCTGATGGGACTGGATGAGCTTGTCTTTTTGATCCATGAGGGATTGGAGGTCGGCCTGGGCCTTGATGCGAGCCTGCCGCTCAGCCTGCCATTTGGTGTTGAGGTCTTGCTCGGCTTTGGTCTTGTCGAGGCTGGCTTGCATGGCCTTGGCCTCGGCAGCGAGCCTGAGCTGGCGCTCCTCGCGCAGGGAGGCCGTGGCTTGCTGCTCAAGCACCACCCGCTCCTCTTCAAGCCGTTTGACCTTGTTCTCCGCCTCGACCCGGGCCTCAACAGCCACTTGCAGCGCTTGCTGGCTGCGCTCACTGGCCTCCTTGGCCAGGCGGTCGAGTTCTTGCTGCTTGAGGAATTCGGGATCCTGGTGTCTGGGTTTGCGTGCGGGATACAGCACAAAGCCCTGATCCAGGTAGATCTGCTCCTTTTCGGTGGCAAACAGCGGATCGGGGGAGGTTTGTGCCGTTGCCAAGGCTGAAAACAGCGCCCAGGCCAAGCCGTGCCCCAACAGGTGCGAACGACAGGCTGCCAGCCCAGGGGACATGCGACGGCAAAAAAGACGCAAAGGAACATCCATCATCGGTGAATCGACCCCAGATGCCCGGACTTGAAGTGCTGCATCAAGATCCAGGGACTGCGCCCGCCTCATCCAAAGGCATGACGAATCCAGGCGGCGGTGAACAAGCCCAGAGCAATCGAGGGCAATGGTTTTTTGAGGATCAACATGGCAAGTGCGGTGACGGCCAAAGCCCCTCTGGCACCCGCATCGCCACGCACAGCCATGGGTGCGAGCACCGCAATCAGGACCGATCCCGACATGGCCGAGATGAAGCGCTTGACACGATCGTTCAAAGGGATGAAGGTCATGATCAGCACACCCGACCAGCGGGTGGCGAGGGTCACCACGGTCATGATGGCGATGATGAGCAAGGACCCCCAGCCCGTGGCATCAATGTGCATGTTTGCCCTCCTCAGGCCAGCATGCACCCAGTAGGCCGCCTGCGATGGCACCCACGATGACATGGGTGTTGTCCGGCAAAAAGTAATAGGCCAAGACCGAAGCCGCAGCGGCCACCAACCAGGTCATGATGATGCGGACATTGCGCGGACCTGAGAGCGTCATGGCCCAAAGAAAGCAGCCCATCACCATGTCAATGCCCCAGGCTTTGCCATCGCTGATGGTGGCACCAAAGACCAAGCCCAGCCAAGTGCCCACCACCCAAAAAATCCACAAGGCCAAACCGCCGCCGAGCAAGATGCCCATGGCCTGCTGACCTTTGCCAAAGGCCTGCATGGCCATGGCCCAGTTGACGTCAGAGGCCAGGACCATCACCCCGTAGCGATGGCTCGGGCGGGTGTGTTGCAGCCAGGGATACAGCGAAGCCCCCATGAGGATGTGCCGGGCATTGATGGCAAACACCGTGGCCGCCAAGGTGAACACCGGCACTTGGGTGCCCCACACATCGAGGGCAGCAAATTGAGCGACGCCCGCGAACACAATGGCGCTCATCAGCATGGCATCCAAAGGCCCCATGCCCTTTTGGGCAGCGGCCAAACCAAAGGCCGCCCCGAACACCAGCACCATGAGAGAGATGGGCACCAGGGTCACAAATCCCGCACGAACCAGCGCCAGATTGAGTTCAACCAGGCTGGCATCCGACAAGCGTGGGTTCATGGACAAGCCCCGGCCTCACTTGCGTGACATGCGATCGAGCACATCAAACACGCTGGCGGTATCGTGATCACCATGGCCCAATGCCATGGCGGCGTGGTAGAGGGGCTGCGTGGCGGCAAACAATGGGCTGGGCACACCAGCCTCGCTCAAGGCCTGGGCAATCAATTGCATGTCCTTTTGCCAGATGCTCACTTTCATGGTGGCTTTTTCCCAGCCCTTTTTTTGCATCAGGGGACCGCGCACACTCAACATGCGAGAGCCGCCTGCGCCCCCACTGAGCACCTCGACGGCGCGATCGATGGAGATGCCCATGCGCTGCCCCAGCAGCAAAGCCTCAGCCGTCGAGACGTTATGAATGGCCACCAGCAAATTGGCCATGAGCTTCATGCGCATGCCGTTGCCAAACTCACCCAAATCGAAATGCTGCCTGGCAAAGCTGTCAAACACGGCTGACACCTTGCGAATGGCCTTGGTCGAGCCACTGGCGTAGACCGTCAAATCCTTGTTGCGAGCCTGCGCACCTGTGCCCGAGAGTGGGCAGTCCAGCATCTCGATGCCCACGGCCTTGAGCCGTTGCCGGGCTTGCTGCTTGTTGGTGATGGGCAAGGTACTGGTTTCGATGACGATGCTGGCTTTCTGACCATGGGCTAGCAGCTCCTCCACCACTTCATCCAATGCCTTCACATGGGGCAAAGAGGTGATGAGGATGGCGCACGACTGCATCACCTTGCGGGGCTGGGTGCAGGCCAGGCCGCCTGCGCTGGTCAAGGCCTTGCGGGCTTTGGCCGAAGGGTCATGGCCCCAGACCTCGTGACCGGCCTGCATGAGATTGAAGGACATGGCCGATCCCATGATGCCCAAGCCCAATACGCCAATGCGGGGCAAGCCTTGTTCAGGGCTGGGGACTTTGTTCTTGGACTTGCTGGGTGTCTGGCTCATGCATGCCTCATCAGGGAAGGGATTTGACTTCGCGTTGCTAACGCTCCATCCTGTTCAGACAATTCTGGCATAAAGGTTTTTTGATCGTCAGCCATTCCATGCGTGCTGGGTGAGTCGTCGCAGCCTGATGTCAGGATGACACCATTCAAAGCCAACATCTCACCGCATCACGGCATGCCTGATTAGAAAAATCAAGAGACTTGGTACACA
>JACCEA010176130.1_pt1 | contig 31546 bp, 27 predicted proteins | sample 7449851 | NCBI WGS metagenome assembly JACCEA01 (sample SAMN15323453, study PRJNA562643) | freshwater metagenome | isolation source: river surface water | place: USA:Blue River Watershed | collected 2017-08-18
ACTGGTAAGTCTTATACGGCCAGCTCCCGATGAATCCCCCAGGACAGGAATGTAGCAAGGGCGTTTGGTTGTAGCGGTGCGATGTGAGTAACTTACCAGTTTTTTTATGCCCCTACCCCTTGTGCCATGCCCTCTCCAGGGTATGATAGTCAAGGAAATAGATCACTTTTACCGACAAACTGTTGCTTTGTGGCGCCTGTAGGGTACGGCTCAGACTCTCGGTATAGCTCTGCACCAGTGCCTGACCGGATGTATAAATGCTGTTCTGATACACCACGCTCATCTCACTACCCGGCTTAAACTGCCACACAAAATTCATGAAAACATTGAACGAGTTGAAGTTCACATTGTGCGTGCCGCTGTAACCTGTGCCATAGGTCAGTCGGCCGTCATTGCCCAGCAAACCATATCTCGAATATTCAGCCTGCGACCAATAATGCCTGCCCTCCAATTTCAAAGACATGGTACGCTTAAAAATGTAAGCTGCAGAAAGCGCATTGGTAAACGTCTTCAGATCGCGGGTACCCAAATAAATGCTGTCGCTCACCTTGTTCACAAATCCCACATCACTCTTCGCATCATTGCGCGAGAAACTGTAAATAGCTGACAGCTTGTTGGAGAACCGATACCTTGGCGATACATTCCAACCCAATGTCTCTCGGTCTTCTGCTCTGTACCATCGCTTGCTGCCACTCACGTCAAACGCGAACCTTTTACGATAGTCTGTTGAATAAAACCCGCCAAACATATTGTTGGACGGCTGAACGAAATACCGCCCCTGTGTCCTGGGTTCAAAATAATCATACGACTCGGCAGGGGTCCAGTCCCAGTACACACCTGTTGTGAGGAAGTTCCTGAAGGTATAGGTATGGTTGCCGTGCACAGCCGACCGTGCATAGGCCCACGGATTGTAGGAACGATAATACTCAAGCCCTATCTTGTTGTATGTATAGTTGAATACCCAGAACGGTTTGTACGTATTGTATACATTGTACAGTACGCACGATATAATGTTATTGCGGTCAAGATACCCGAGATCATTAGGATTGAACTTATCTGTCACCATCCTCGTCATCATTGTCCAGGTGTAATTGCCGCTTTGCTTACCGAAATTAAGGCTACCTCTATGCCCCGCAACCACCCCGGTGTCATAGATCAACTGGCTCACATCAGCCCCGCCACTTGCCCCGTATCTGTTCTTCTTGTCTGCTATCTTGAAGAGCAACGCACTCACATTGGCGTTGTAGCTGTTCTCAGCACGGTACACATTCGTGTTCACTAAACTCACGTAAGAGTTATTCTTCAAGGCCTGATCCAGCACTAGCACGCTGTAGTTGGTGAGTGGTGACGTTTCTATCTTTCGTTCCGCACCCGCGATAGTGTCTGTTACCGTAGCCATCGTTGGCGCCGACACCGCATTGAATATGCCAATACCGGTGCGTCCCTTCGTGCGCCCCGAGAACTTGGCTGCATTATACAATCGGGTGTTAGCAGGGTTCTCTGTAACCACCTCGTTTGTGTCTAGTTGTCCACCCAGTTTCCGCACATTCACCGGCACACCTCCTACCCGCCTCGAATAAAAAAGATCATTTTTATTGAACAGGTCCACACCTTCTGTAAAGAAATACCTTCGTTCATCATAGCGCACCTCCACCGGCGACAGATTGAGCACTTTGTTATCGAACAATGTCTGCCCGAAATCAGGCACCAATGTCATGTCCAACGTGAAACTTTCACTCACCCCATACTTCACATCCATACCCCCGTTCACTGTCCTGGCAGTGTTGCCATTATAGTTCTCGGCATAGGCAGATATATAAGGCAGCAACGCAAGTCGTAGCGGAGCTTTAATATTCGAAATATTCTGCAGCACGCCACTCTGCCCTACCACATTGGTCACCGCCGGGTCTACTTTATTCCAGTAAGACCGTTCTCTGTAACGCCTGATGACCCTGAAAAAATTCACGCCCCATTGCTGCACTTCAGTCTTCGGAAATCGCAGGGCCGAATAAGGTATCTTCATTTCCACACTCCAACCACTGTCGGTGTGGGCCACTCGCGAATACCATGCTGCATTCCACGACCGGTCAGAGGCGTCAAACTTCACAATACCGTCCGCCTGCACGCCCGCAGCTGTAACTATGAACTGTGTTGCATTCTGCTTATCGAAATAGGTATCCAATGTCACCCCGAACGCATCTACATTGCTGTTCTCAAATTCATCTCGTGGCGATAGTTGCCGCAGCACACTGTCCCTGCTTTGCTCATAAAGCATAGCCCCTACATAAACCGCCTCGTCGTCATATAGTATACTGACCTTTGTTGGCTGCGAGCCCGGCCGGCCCGGCCTTGGCCCCGACTGAATAAAACCTTCTGCCTTTGCAGCAGTTATCCATTCGGGCTCAGTGAGTTTACCGTCAATAACCACCGGCGAAACCACCGGCAGTGCCATAAGTACTTTCTTGTTTTCCTGCGCCCGGCCTGACGCAACACTACAAAGAAATAGCGCTGCCGCCGTTATGGTCTTCAAAAGGGTCACTTTTACTTTTTTACCGGATACACTTTAGAAGCTCGATGTCACAGACGCTCTTACACCGCTGAACGCAGGCTCATAACGGCACACACCACCCGAGCAGTTCATACCGTCAACCTGCTTCACATACGCAATTGTAAAACGGTTGGCACCACGTGTATGCGCTACGAAAAAGTTATAGTAGTGATTACCGGGATTCTTGTAGTTAGGGTTGTCAGCTCCCGGGTTAGGCTTCGTGTTATACATGTCCGACACTGTGAACGACCACCTTGGTGCTATGTTGTACTCCAGCAACGCAAACGCCCATGAACCATAGTCTTTCACGGCATTCATATACTGCAACTCCAGCCTCATTGACTTGGTGTCAGTGAACCTGTAAGTGATCTCAGCAAATGGCGTGGTCGAATACAACGTCAGGAAAGGAATACCCTTTATCTGGTAAGCATCGATATTGTATTCCATATATTGCACACCACCCTCTAGTACCCACTTATCTAATCCCTGATAGATACCTTCTGCATAAGCTTCACGGTATAATTTTTCACCGGTAAGCGTGTTCATGTGGGTGTACGTGAATGTAAAATTGGTAACGTCGTTCGGTGCCACATTCACCTGTGCAGTTCCCGCCAATTCCGACTGGTCCTGCGATGCAGGCATGTAGCGCGATATAAGACGCATTGGCCTAAGCACGGCCACAACCGGCTGCCAGTTCAGCATACCCTTCAACACGTTCTCGTTTGGAGATGTACGCATCGTAAAGTCTTCTGTGCGCTTACCGGTCAGACTCACAGCCAAACCCTTGCGTCCGTAGTTCAACGAAGTGTACACAACGTTACCGGCCCTGTCTGCAAGCTTGCCGAACAACGCGTCGTATTGGTTCACGATCGTTATTGCTTCATGCGTTTTGTAGGAACCTTCTGCATACCAGGAGAGGTTTTTGTAAACCAATGTGTTGTACGCCGTGAATGCATACATATTATACTTTGGAAGGAAACGCAATGCAGTATCCTGTGCGTTGATCGCTGCAGCGACAGCCGTCATCGATCCGGCATCAAGCGTCCTATTCAACGCGCCAAAGCCGGGCATCAAACGAACATTCCCCACCGACAGATCACCTTCGCCTGCAATACCCTTTATCACAGGGGCATAGCGCACATTGTTCACCAAATTGTTATCGCTGTTGTTGTTCTTCAGCTGACCAGTAAAGCCCTTCATTGAAAAATGATCGCCGAACTTATACTTCAACTGAAAACCCATCAGGGCGTTATCGATCAGGAGTCCCCGGTCTTCATAGGCACGGAACAAAATACCGCTACCTATCTGGTCATAGATAGAACCCACTGTCAATGACAGATTGTCCATTTCCTTGCTGATAGCCCAGGCACCTATGCCAAAGTCGGTATTAGTAGACAAGGGTTGCTTCAGGTTCGAGTTGTTAAATCCATCTGCCCTCACAAAAAATGTATACCCGTTTACTGCATACCGCAAAGACAGCCATGCGTCGCTTCCGCTCAGCGCATTGTCATACAACGGATTACCGGATGCCTTGATGTTCGTGTCCTTCATAAAGAAGTTCATATTCATCATGAGATCACCCGAAAAAGTACCCTGCGCAAATGCGTTTCCCCCAAGAAGAAATGCGATTGCAACTAAAAATTGTTTTTTCATTTATAAGTGAGAATTGTTAAAGTTTCTTCCGAATTTAGCCCCCGAAGTAAAAGTGGCAAAGTTTTCGCTATTATTTTAAAAAACAAAAAATTATGAAGAAAATCCTTTTTGCATTCGTCTGCCTGTTAGCAACGTCAACCATTTTCGCACAGGAACTTCCGTCAACTCAGGTTAAGGACGTGAACACAGGTAAGAAAGTGCCATTTAACCAGATCTTCGAAAAAGGTAAAGTTACCGTTGTGTCCTTCTGGGCAACATGGTGCGTTCCCTGCAAGAAGGAGATCAAGAACATTACCATGAAACTCCCTGAGTGGAAAAAGGAAGTTGACTTCAACTTCATCACCATGTCAGTAGATGAGGCTCGTGCCGAAGGGTTGGTGCGCACTTACGCCATCTCTCAGGGCTGGTCGTTCCCTTACTTCATCGACCCGAATGCCGATCTCAAACGCTCACTCAATTTCCAGTCGGTTCCCTTTACCCTCATAATAGACAAAGAAGGTAAAGCTGCATGGAAACACATAGGCTATGAAGAAGGCGGCGAGAACGAAGTTTTTGCCAAAGTGAAAGAGTTATCAGCTAAATAATTATTATATGCTGTATTGTAAAAACGAGGCGCCGTAAACGCCTCGTTTTTTATTATTATATAAATAAACAAGGCATGTACATATTTCTGTAAACCATTCCTAAATCACTATTTTTGTTCTCCTTATATTTGTCCAATGTTGCAGGTTACCGTAAACGAAAAGAAAACATATAACATCGACCACAAAAACGACACCATCGAGATCAATGGCAACTCAGCCACTCCCGACATATCGTTTCAGCCGAACGGGCTCATCAGTGTGCTCCTCAACAACAAGAGCTACACTGCCATCATTGAGTCGGTCGATACAAAAGCGAAATCGGTTTCGCTGCGCGTGAACGGACAACTGTACACCACCACTATTCAGGAACCTATTGACCTGCTGCTCAGCAACATGGGACTCGACCTGAAGTCAATGCAGAAGGCTGAGCCTGTTAAGGCACCCATGCCCGGCCTTGTACTCAAGGTTTTGGTGGAACCCGGTCAGCAGATCAACAAAGGTGATGGCCTGGTGATTCTCGAGGCCATGAAAATGGAAAATATCCTCAAGGCTACCGGCCCGGCTACCGTGAAGGCTATAAAAGTTGCTGAACGTACCGCCGTTGAAAAAGGTGCGGTTTTGATAGAACTGGAGTAAATATACTTTTTCCCAATGGGGAAGGCACTGGCACACAACATATCGCGTCCTTCTGTCAGATTTTGTCTGCTACTGTTACTTTTTACCACAACACTGTTTTCCTGCCACAACGATGAGACACGTAAAATGCTTGGCAAATGGCGTTCAATTCGTGTGGTCAACCACGACCGCGACCACTTCTTCAGCCGAAGCCGCCTCTTCCTCGACACAATGGGAAAAGGAAACACTGATGCGGTGAACCGGGCCATATACGGCGTGGTGAATATGGACAGCCTCCGCCGGGAACTCCGCATTCAGTTCGATAGCGCATTTGCCGCGCAAATGAACATAGATACACAGAGCGAGATCGTTTTTAATGCCGACAGCTCTGTTATCTTCAACTTTCCTGGCAAAACAGAAAAAGGCACCTGGTTCCTCGATAAAGACAACATGCTGGACATCCTCGAGACCAACGAACTCGGCTACACCGAACATGTCCGCATCAAGGTCGCCCGCATCGACAAAAACGAAATGACACTCACTTTCGTTAAACAAATAGAAGAAGACCTTGCAGATACTTCATTCGTTACTTTCAGGAGACAGAAAAATTAACATGTTTCGTAGTACATTTGCAACTTCTTAAACTGGTTTCAAAGTAATTTTAAAATAAATTCACAGCAACATACTATGCGTACAATACCATTACGTCAGGCACTCAGGGAAGCAATGGAAGAAGAAATGCGTCGCGACCCGCGCGTATTCCTTATGGGAGAAGAAGTAGCACAGTACAACGGGGCCTACAAGGTAAGCCAGGGCATGCTCGACGAATTCGGCGCACGCAGGGTCATTGATACTCCCATCGCCGAACTTGGCTTCGCTGCCATCGGTGTTGGTGCTGCAATGAATAATACCCGCCCTATCGTTGAGTTCATGACGTGGAACTTTGCTGAACTGGCTATTGACCAGATCGTGAACCACGCCGCCAAAACTGTCTCGATGAGCGGTGGCCAGTTCACCTGCCCGATCGTCTTCCGCGGACCAAATGGTTCTGCCGGACAGCTCGGTGCACAGCACTCACAGGCATTCGAAAGCTGGTACGCAAATGTGCCCGGCCTCAAAGTTATCTCAACTATCAACCCTTACGATGCGAAGGGTCTGCTCAAAGCCGCTATACGCGACGAAGATCCTGTTGTGTTCATGGAGAGTGAATCATTCTACGGCGACCTCGGTCAGGTACCCGAAGAAGAATACATCATCCCTATCGGTAAAGCTGATGTAAAGCGCGCCGGTACCGATGTAACAATCGTTTCTTACAACAAGATGATGAAGGTAGCTATGGCTGCTGCTGAAGAACTGGCTCACGAAGGCATAAGTGCCGAAGTGATTGACCTGCGCACCATCCGCCCGCTCGACTGGCACACGATCGTTGAATCGGTAAAGAAAACCAACCGCCTCGTGATAGTTGAAGAGCAGTGGCCTTTCGGCAGCATCTCCTCCGAGATCAGCTACCGCGTACAGAAAGAAGCGTTCGACTATCTCGATGCGCCTATCCGCCGCATCTGCTCGGCCGATGCCAACATGCACTATGCACCGAACCTCGTAGCAGCCTACCTGCCCGATGTTCCACGCACAGTGAAACTCATCAAAGAAGTGATGTACCTCGCCAAATAAGCGACCAACTCATAAAAGAAGAAGCCTGCAAGTGTTGTCTTGCAGGCTTCTCTCTTTATCATTAGATATACCGGTCAAACTATATCATACCAGAGCACTGTTGTTAGTTCACCCGAACGTCCACCTGCATGTCGGGCTTCACCTGCATAATGCCGGTCACAAGCACCGTATCTCCGGCTGATAGACCTTGGAGGATCTGCACTTTATCGCTTGTACGGGCGCCCAACAACACAGGCGTCATCACGGCTCTTCCATTCTTTACAATTGCCAACATCTTCTCCCTATTGGTAGGTATCACAGCCTGCGACGGCACCATGAGCGCATGGTCATTATTTTCAAACGGCAACACTATGTGCGTAAAAGCACCTGCCCCCAGTTTGTTAGCCCTGTTATCTGTCAGTGCACGCACCTTTACGGTTCGTGTTGCGGCATTCGCTGTCGGCTCCGTAGCCAAAATGGTTGCAACAAACGTGTCCGACCGACCGGCCACTGTAAAGCGCAACTGCTTGCCGGGCTTTAGTTCACTGCGGTATTGCTCGGGCACTTGCATATCCATCTTCAGTTGGCCGGTCTGTTGCAACGTCGTGATCACGGTAGCGGGCGTCACCACAGCGCCCACGCTCACATTCCTGATACCCGTGCGCCCCGAAAAAGACGCGATGATCGTCGTCTTTCGTAACTGCGCTTCCGCATAGGCTATATCCGCCTCTATCGATTGTATCTGCGTGGTCGTTGTTTCATACTCCTGCTGACTGATCCCGCCTACCTCCAGCAACGCCGCCTGCCTGCCTTTGACCTTCACCTGCAGCTCGCGTTGTGCACGCAACTTCTGCAGCTGCGCCTTCATATCTTCATTATACAGCTGCACCAACACCTGTCCCTGGCGCACCTCGGTTCCTTCTTTAAACGAAATAGAAGTTATCCGCCCCGAAACCTCCGGCATCACGCTCACCTCCTCGTTCGGCAGCAACGTACCGGTCGTCGTATAGTTATCCTGAAAGGCCACCGGCTTCACCACAATGCCCTCAGCATGCAGTACTTTAGGTCCTTTCGGACCTGCCGAAGCCGGCGCCTGCTTCTTTTCTTTGCATCCGGCAAGCAACAAAAACCCGGCAACGGGCAGCAGTACTCTGGCGATCCGGCTGTTCTTTGTTCTCATTTCACGGCAAAGATATTGACCAAGCCCCATCTGCCGCACATCTTTCTTTTATTGCAGCATAACCTTAACGCTTCCATATCCGTACTTTTGCTACCACCCGATGGCGAATGCAGATCGTACTGCTCACTCCCGAAAATGAAATGCCGCACGAGACCGGCATTGTAAACAGCCTCTTCGCTGCGGGGCTGCAGCGTTTGCATCTGCGCAGGTACGGAACCTCTGAAGCACAAATCGCGCAATACATTTCGGCTATACATCCGCAATTCCACCAACGCATAGTCATACATAGCCACTTTCACCTCTTGTATGACCTTCACCTCGGTGGCATCCACCTCAATACCGCTACCCGTCTGTCGCCCGCTCTATCAGCAATGACCTCCGGTATTCCTGCCGAAAAGATGTCAACGTCATTCCATAGCTGGCAGGAGGTCATTGACAACACCGTCCCTTACCGCTACGTCTTCATAAGCCCGGTATTCAACAGCATCTCCAAACCCGGCTACCTCGCAGGCATCGATCGCACACAATTGCCTGCCGTGCGGGCAATACAAAAAGCATCCGGCGTCGACCCGGCTATTTACGCGCTCGGCGGCATCGGTCACAACAATATTGTCACATTGAAAAACGAAGGGTTCGATGGCGCTGCATTGCTCGGTAGCATATGGCAGGCACAAGATCCTGTTCAGGCATTTACAGACTCCCTGAAACAACTGGGATAACAAACACTACGCTGGCACCCCATTCATGCCCTCCCGCAAATGACTCACGCGGCCAAAACCCAGTTGCTGCAACATCAGCACAGCATGTTTGCTGCGCACACCTGTAGTACAATACAACACTGTATGTTTCGCGGGATCCAGCCTACCCGCTTCGGCCTCCAGTTGCCAGATAGGTATGTTCACACCACCTATGTTAGCAAGCGCATGATCCTCTTCAGGACGCACATCCACCAGCTGCACATCGCCTGCACGAAGTAGTTGTTGCAGTTCACCGTATGACAGTTGTGTAGGTGGCATTGCACATTGCTCAGGAACATTTCTCGTCAATTCCTTAATATTTCTATTGGCTTCATTGGCCGCAAACGAGAACGTGCTTGTCTGCATGGTCAGCAAATCCATTACCAATAACTTTCCTGAAAGCACCGCACCGGCGTCGGCCAGCACCTTTATCACTTCATTTGCCTGTATCGCACCTATTATTCCGGGCAGTGTGGCCACTACACCTATTTCGGCGCAGTTCGGCGATTCCCCTTCGCCCGGTGGCTCAGGAAACAAACATCGGTACGTTGGCCCGCCTTTGTAATTGAATACGGATACCTGCCCTTCAAATTTGAATATCGCCCCCGACACCAACACCTTCCCCGTTATCACACAGGCATCGTTGAGCAGGTAACGGGTAGCGAAATTATCAGACCCATCCACCACTATATCATAATCGCGGCACAGGTCAAGCACATTACTGCGATCCACAAACACCTCGTGCAGCACAAAGTGCACATACGGATTCATCCTTCCCAATTTCTCGGCCGCAGTCGCTGCCTTTCCCTTGCCTATATCTTCTGCGCCATACAATACCTGCCGTTGCAGATTGCTCACATCCACCGTATCTCCATCAGCTATACCTATCGTACCTACACCCGCAGCAGCAAGGTATTGCAGCACCGGGCATCCCAGGCCTCCGGCACCCACCACCAGTACACGCGCTTGTTTCAGCCGCTCCTGTCCTTCCTGGCCTATCTCCGGCAACATGATCTGCCGGCTGTATCTCGATATTTCTTCGTTGGTCAACATCACTTGCCACTAAACACCTACTCCCATCCCCCACTTCTCCCAATCCTTCCACACTGCCTTGTATCCCTTCCGCTCTATCATTTGTTTTACTTCCGCTGCCGACCGCGCATCGTCGATCTCAAATTGCTCCAGCGATTCCGGCTCCACAGTATAGCCACCCGGATTTGTCTTCGACCCCGCACTGATAGTGGTCGCGCCCAACTGAATAATGTTGTCTCTGAACAATTCGCCCTCTCTCGTTGATACCGACAACTCTATCTCTTCGTTAAATATCCGCCATGCGCATATAAGTTGCACCAGTTCCCGGTCACTTATCGCAAGCTTCGGTTCTATTAGTCCTTCCGCGGGCCGCAACCTCGGGAAAGAAATACTATACTTGGTCTGCCAGTACTTCTTCTCCAGGTAGCTGACATGCAGCGCAGTGAAAAAGTTATCTGCGCGCCAGTCCTCCAACCCTATCAGCACCCCAAGTCCTATCTTGTGTATCCCCGCCCTACCCAGTCGATCGGGCGTATCAAGGCGGTAGTAGAAGTTTGATTTCTTACCCTTCGGATGATAGTCTTTGTAGTGCTCCTTGTCATAGGTCTCCTGGTAAACGAGTACCGCATACACCCCCTCTTCCTTCAGTCGTTTGTACTCGTCTTCTTCCAGTGGCTGCACCTCTATGGATATGTTGTCAAAATGTGGTTTCAACACCCTGATCGCATCCACCATGTAGTCAACACCAACTGTCTTGTTCGCCTCGCCTGTCACCAACAGCACATGCCCGAAACCCTGCTCCTTTAGGTGCAAAGCTTCCTGCAATATTTCTGTGCCTGTCAGTGTACGTCGGCGCAATTTGTTATCCAGACTGAAACCGCAATACGTGCAAATGTTCTGGCACTCGTTAGAAAGATACATTGGCGCATACAACTGTATGGTCTTGCCAAAACGTTTTTGGGTTATCGCCTTGCTCATCTGCGCCATCTGCTCCAGATACGGCGCCGCCGCCGGAGAGATCAAAGCCATAAAGTCTTCCATAGTACGCTTCCTTGCATTCAGCGCACGCTCCACATCAGCAGCAGTCATCGAGTAGATCCTGCTCAATACTTCCCCTCTGTCGTAGCTGTCAAATACCTCTCTGAACATACCGCAAATGTAGCCAACTTACAGGATAACGGAACGCTGGCGGGCCGCCGCCGCCGTCACTTTATCTTATGTCCATATAAGATGATACCCCGCATTAATACATGATAAATGATACCCGATCCGTCTATGTTGCATATATGCCGATTCCATATGTCATAGAACTATCCGTTTCCGGCACAATCTCTTGACTGCCCGCGGAGATTGCTTAACGATACGGTGTCGCCATTATACCTTCTCAAATTTAGGATCCGGCATACCTTCCGGCAAATCCCATTATAGTTTCGCCGGCATCCTCCTTTAGAACAGCCTTGCTGACAGGGTCTGCGATATAGACATTTCTCAAACGGCCATAGGCCACATACATCAGATTAGCGCCGATACATCCGGCCTCTGTGAAAAGCACACACCTATTGCTGCAAATGCAAAAAGCCCCGGCACGAAAACCGGGACCTTTTTATGAAAACAACACACATTTAGAGTATCGGTTTATCGTCGTCTACTTGTGCGCATAGACCTTATTAAGCGCATCTGTTCGTGAGTTCACGTGCAACTTGTCGTATATATTATGAATGTGCTTCCGAACCGTTTCTATGCTTACAAAAAGCATCGCGGCTATCTCTTTGTAGCGATACCCTTTTGACAGATAATCCAGGATCTCCTGCTCGCGCACCGACAACTTCTCCAGTTCTTTATTGCCACCTCGTGGCTCCGGATTCTGAAACTGCCCGATTACCTTTCTCGCTATCTGGCTGCTCATTGGCGAACCACCGGCACACACATCCTTTATTGCCTCTACGATCTTCTCGGGCGTCGTTGACTTCGTCAGATATCCGGTGGCTCCGGCTTGCAGCGCGTTAAATATATTATCTGAATCCTCAAGAGAGGTACACATCACGAACTCACTGCCGGGGCACATTGTCTTCAAAGCGCGCACACACTCTATCCCCGACATGCCACCTCCCATATGTATATCCATCAGTGCCACATCGGGTTTTATCTCCGGTATGCCAGTCAACGCTGTTTCAGCGTTCTCGTACACAGCCACACACTCAAGCCCGTCAGCTCCATCTATCAGTTCAGATAGCATTTGCCGTGTTTGCATCTGGTCCTCCAATACCGCCACCCTTATTACGCTCATTACAAAAAATGTTGAATGTAAAAATACCCATGCATACCCCCTCAATCAATTACACTAAAGTAGTATTTTGCTCTACGCCATACCGTCTGCAACACTCAGGCTACCCTTGCGCCTGCCCTTTCATTATATCTATCGACTTCCTGTAACTCCCTGCATTGTACAGATCTATGGCTCTTTGAAGCGCTGTGTCACATGCTGCAATGCACACCACCTGTGTCAGCAAAATGCCACGTTTGTTCTCAACGTTCCATGGTCTCGTCATCATTTCATTTACAGTACATCCGGATCAGGGTCCGTACCCAGCAATCGGAAAGGAACACTTATGGTGATCTGCGTACCATTACCTTCACCCGACACTATCTCGAAAATCCCGCCTGTCACTTCTATCCGGTGTTTCATATTCCGCAGTCCGTTCCCTTCTTTCCTTGCTGATTGCTCTTCAAAGCCCTTTCCGTTATCGCTGATGATGAGTATAAAATGCTCCCGATCCACGCGCGCCGCAATAAGTATACGTGTCGCCCCCGAGTGCTTCACACAGTTGTTCACTGCCTCCTTTACGGTGGAGAAGATATTTCGCTGCACCTCTCTCGAAATATTCAACGACGGCACCGTATCAGGAAAACTGAACTGCGTGTCCGCGGGCACCCCGTCAAGGTAGTCCGCACAATATTCCCGTATCCGCGTTATCAGATTCTCTAATGTGGTATTCTCAGGGTTCAACACCCATATCAGGTCACGCATGTTGTCCACCAGCTCCTTTGTGATAGTAGATATGTTTCCCAGATCCTTTTCGGGCACCTGGTTGTCTTTTATCTTGCGCACTGCCATCTCTGTCAGCAACGATATCCTGGACAAACCCGACCCTATGTCATCATGCACATCCTTCGATATCCGCAGCCGCTCCATATTCAGCGCGTGTTGTTTTTCCAGTTCCAGGGTCTTGCGCCGCACTCTTCTGTTCACGTCCATCCGAACGGCCCCTATCACCACCGCAGCTATTGCAAGAAATATCAGTGCCTTGAACCACCATGTTTGCCAGTACGGCGGCACTATCACCACTTCCAGCTCCAACGGATCGTAATTCCACAAACCCTCATTATTGCTCACTTTCAATTTGAAGGTATAGTTGCCCGGTGCCAGATTCGCGAAGCGCACCTTATCATTGGATGTGTACACCCAATCCTTGTCCTGCCCTTCCAGCATGTACGCATACTGGTTGCCTTCCGGCAGTGTGAACTCCAATGCCCTGTAAGTGATACTTATCGTGTTCTTATTGAACGGCAATTCCAGCCGCTTCAGGTTCATGGTCGTATCACGCACCATCAGCGTATCATCAACATATACACCCGTTATCGCCGGCCGCGCCACATACGGGTTCGCCTGTATCTTCCCCGGATCAAACCAGTTCACACCTGCAATTCCACCAAACAACATTATCCCGTCTGCCGACTTAAAAAACGCCCCGGTATTAAATTCGTTCGATTGAAGCCCATCTTTCGATGTGTAATTCCTGACAGAAATATACACACTGTCTACTGGCACAAAATGCGCGTAAACACGTGTCAATCCCTTGTTCGTACTCACCCAGAGCACACTGTCATTCTCGGGCAATATTCCGTATATGTAGCTGTTATTGATTCCCGCACGCTCATCAAACACTCGTCGGCGTTTGGTCCGCTCATTATACACCACCAGCCCCTGCTCTGTAGCTATCCACAAATTGGTTCGGTCATTGCTACGGTAAAAGCTCCGCACCGGAACGGTATTATGCCAGCTATCCAACACCTCCACCGTACTGTCAGTCAACATCCTGATCTTCGAATACCCGTTTCTTTTACCAACATATACTATGCCACTGTCAGCAGTAAAAATATTATACACCCATCCCGATATAAAACTATCGGTAGTTATACGCTTGTACATGCACGCGCGCAACTTACCCCCTATATCCTCAACCGAATACAAACAGTGGTTCGTCCCCACCAGGTAGTGCCCCGGTTTCCATTCTGCCAGCGAGTATACTACCGGTTTGGTGTTGCCCATATATGGGTATACCGGCAATGTCACCTGTCGCTTCAGCTTACCCGTTTTGGCATCCAACCAAATAAGCTCATCGTCAAGGCCCGCCACAATGTCGCCCGCAGAATCCCTCAATATATGCCCCGGGTGCATTCCCATCGGTTTTGAAGGCTGATACACCATTTCTTCCTTTCTGGTCCTCGGGTCATAGCGCAATATACCCGTTCCATATACCCCCATCCATATCACCCCTGTTTCATCCCGGTAAAGACTCTTCACCATAAAACCCGGCCCATCCTTCTTCTCCGGTGCATGGCAGAAAAATTTCGCGGGTTTTATGTCCACACGGTACACACCCGCCCCATCGGTACCCACCCACAGATTCTGCGACCGGTCTATGTACATCCGGGTTATTGTGTTCCGCTGAAACTGCAGCAACTCATATGCACCTGTCACAAGGTTTAGCTTACATATTGCGCCCCCCGTCTCCGACGATAGATAGTAACTACCTGCAACATCATCGTGTACTATTCGGCGCCAATATACTTCCTGCCATCCTGGCACTGTTATAGATATAAAACGCTCATGGCCCGTCACAGGGTCATAAACAATCAGTCCGTTCCTGGTACTCAGCAACAATACACCACTCTTCAGGCAATAGACCTTTGCAATATCTGCTCGCGAAAGCACTCGCCGGTCTCTCAGTTTTCCTTTGTCAAAATAGATCAACCCCTTCAGGTCCGCTATCCAGATACCATGTTCGGTATTTACCGCATCCATCACCACCGGGCTCTCGTTCTTCGCGGTCTGAAATACATCTGTGAATGGATACAGCCGCTTGCTCTTCGTCCGCACGTCAATACTGTACACACCTCTTCCGGTCACACACACCCAAACTATATCTTTGTCTATACCTGTTACATTCGCGGCAAATGACGCCTCATGCTTCGAGATCAGTATGGAGAACTCAGAAGTCCGACGGTCCATGCAATACACACCCTCATCAGCAGCGAACCACATGTTTCGTTGGGCATCTTCAAATAACTCCGAGTTAATATTCCTGTCTTTTATCTGCCCCCGTGCATCACTTTTTAATCGGCTCTTGTAGGCTATAAATTCACGCCCGTCATAGCGGTTCAGCCCGTCGCCGGTTGCCATCCATATAAACCCGTATGTATCTTGATAAATGCTATACACCGAACTCTGCGAGAGCCCGTCTTCCACATTCAGGTGCTGTACCCTGAGCATATTTTGGCCACGTCCGGACAGCACCCCCATCAAAAACAAAACACTCAGCGCGATATACTTCCTCATCCCTTCCTATTATTCACAATTCGCATATTATTCTATAAAAATATACTCCACCCTCTGTATTACCAAGCACCCGACTCTTTATTTTATTTCCCCTATTCCACCGGCATACACCTTTTGGTCGCCCATTGAAAAAAATGTCGTAAAATTGCGCAACTTTTTTAACGTATACTAAGATAATCCAATGGACTTTAAATACTCTGAAGCTCAGGAATCCATCGCGGCCATGATTCGCGATTTCGCGGCAAAACACATCAAACCCGATATGATGGAGTGGGACGAAACTCAGAAATTCCCTATCGATCTTTTCCGCCAAATGGGCGAGCTCGGCCTCATGGGTGTCCTTGTCCCTGCTGAATACGGTGGTTCAGGTCTCGGCTACTTCGAGTATGTTACCGTTGTCAGCGAGATAGCTAAGGTATGCGGTTCTATTGGTCTGTCAGTAGCGGCACACAACTCGCTCTGCACAGGTCACATCCTCTACTTCGGTACAGAAGAACAGAAGAAAAAATACTTGCCTAAACTCGCCACCGGCGAGTGGATCGGCGCTTGGGGCCTCACCGAAGCCAATACAGGTAGCGATGCAGGCAATATGCGTTGCGTAGCTACCCGCGATGGCGACGATTGGGTACTCAACGGCACCAAGAACTGGATCACACACGGCATCAGTGGCAACGTAGCAGTGGTGCTTGCCCGCACCGGCGAACCACGTGCCAAAAACAATGTCACTGCTTTCATCGTTGAGCGCGGCGCTCCGGGCTTCAGCGCAGGTAAAAAAGAAAATAAGCTCGGCATGCGTGCCAGCGAAACCGCCGAACTCGTGTTCGACAACTGCCGCATCTCCGACGCGCAGCGCATGGGCCCTGTGGGCGATGGCTTCCATCAGGCAATGAAAGTGCTCGACGGTGGTCGTATCTCTATCGCTGCCCTCTCTCTGGGTATCGCGAAAGGTGCTTACGAAGCATCTCTCAAATACGCCAAAGAGCGCCAGCAGTTCGATCAGCCTATCGCCAACTTCCAGGCCATCGCCTTCAAGCTCGCCGATATGGCCACTCAGATCGAAGCATCTGAAATGCTCATCTATCAGGCTGCCGACCTCAAGAACCGCGGCCAGAAGATGACCAAGGAGTCTGCTTTCGCCAAATACTATGCATCAGAAGTGTGTGTACGCGTTGCTACCGATGCCGTTCAGATCTTCGGCGGCTACGGCTACACCAAAGACTTCCCTGTCGAAAAATATTACCGCGATAGCAAGCTCTGCACCATCGGCGAAGGAACGTCCGAGATCCAGAAACTTGTTATCTCCCGCGATATCCTCAAAGCATAATTCACTGCTTTTTAATACTAACGAACGAGGGCTGCCAAATGGCAGCCCTCGTTCGTTTATGATAAACCCTGAAAGAAAAATTACTGGTCAGAATTTCTAAGCATCCATACTCCTACATAATACCACCCAACCTCGCCTTAATATTGAATCTTGTTTCAAGATACGGATTCAGCTTTACCCTCATATTCTCCGTAATAGTCCCGCTCTGCATGTCAAAATAATAACTGGCATCTTTTTTGGCAATGATCACCAAAACATATTTCATTCCAAGAGGATACTTTAAATTATATTCTGGTCGGAATGGAATTACGCCATTAATTTCCGGTAAAGACAGAAAAACTGAAGTATTTTCTCTTGAGAACTTCTTAGTATCATAATCGACCACAATAGAGGTCTCGACACCGGTGAGTCCAAAATATCGATCACAATTTAAAAATTGAAAGCTGGTACAGCTATCGAAAAAATAATACAATTCCTTTTCTGATCCGGGACCAGCTGCGCTATCGCGTACCGTAGGTACACTACGAGTTCCAAGATTCACAGTGCTCTGGGTCCACGTCACAACTGAATCCTCATTATTAGTATTCCCATAAAACAAAGACATTGAGTCACCCGTCACTTTGGCTTTCACAACTTTAAATCCTATTCCGTAAACATTGGCAAACAACTCCTTACCATTCATCGAGGCCTTTATGCGCACCTGACCCGAACTCTGCAGAATCTTGTTGCCGGTCGCTTCAGTTGTGGCCCGGTTCAAGATCATATCCCCCGGTTCATACATTTCGATCAATTCAATACCTACCATCCCTTTCGAGAAAACGTTATCATTAGCGTCTCTGAACGTTTGTGGGTAAAAGTTGATCACGGTGTTACTGTCCAAACTAAATATCGTCGTATCCCTCCCCGCTTCCACCGTAAAACGTTGCGGCTCATAGCGCAGATCTGAGAACAGTGCATTTTTTCCGTTGATGTTATAGGTAGTCTCTTCACTTTTCTTCTTTTCGCAAGAATGCCACAATAACGTGCCCGCTACCAATGCAGCAAATAGGATATACTTCTTCATAATTTATATTATTCAGTGCCTAACAAATATAGACATAAATCTCTATTCATCCGTTGGGTGTGAGGCTACTCTTTCCTTATGCAACCATTTTTCAGTTCAACCCAAACAATGCAACATCTTACCATCTTTTAATCCTTTCGATCCTCGCCTGCCGACCGTAGGTGGGTTCAGACAATAAAACACATACAAATCCACTACAATATCTTTAGTGTCGACCCTAAAACACTCAATTACACCCAATTTTACCACATTTTTACATTACATTTTTAAATAACTTTTACTTTTTCAAGAATTTTTTGAAAAAAACTTGTCTATTTCAATAAAAAATACAACATTTGCGTAAACTTTAATATTATGTCAACGCTTCGTTTCCAGGCCTTACAGGCATTAGCTGCAGGAGAAGAAAAGAAAGTCTCCGGCTACAGCGAGAAAAAGATCACGCACATGTTCGCCAGCAATGTATTCACAGCCCGCGCGCAGCGTGAATACCTTAGCGATGAGGCCTACAAAAGCCTCATTAACTCCGCCAAGAACGGCACCAAGATCGAACGCCGCCTCGCCGACCAGGTCGCTGCAGGCATGAAGGCGTGGGCCGAAGAGCGTGGTGTCACTCACTTCACGCACTGGTTCCAGCCCCTCACTGGCACCACTGCCGAAAAACACGACTCTTTCTTCACTCTCAAGGCCGACGGTACCGCTATCGAACTCTTCGACGGCGACGCCCTCATCCAGCAGGAACCAGACGCTTCCAGCTTCCCCAACGGTGGCATCCGTGCCACTTTCGAAGCTCGTGGCTATACCGCGTGGGATCCATCTTCACCTGCTTTCATCATGGAGGCCGGCTCAGGAAAAACACTGTGCATCCCCACTATCTTCATCGCATACAACGGCGAATCGCTCGACTATAAAGCACCGCTACTCAAGTCTATCGCTTCGCTCGATAAGGCCGCTGTAGATGTGTGCCACTACTTCGATAAGAACGTCAGCAAAGTAACGGCTACCCTCGGCTGGGAACAGGAATACTTCGTTATCGACGAAACCCTCGCAAATGCCCGTCCCGACCTCACTATGTGCGGTCGCGCACTGGTGGGTCATAGCCCCGCCAAAGGACAGCAGCTCGAAGACCACTACTTCGGCTCTATCCCCGAGCGTGTTTTCGCATTCATGCAAGACTTCGAGCAGGAAGCCTATAAACTCGGCATTCCGCTCCGCACCCGTCACAACGAGGTGGCTCCTTGCCAGTTCGAATGCGCACCTATATTCGAAGAAGTGAACATCGCGGTCGACCACAACACCCTGCTCATGGACGTTATGGCAAAGGTGGCCAAGCGTCACAAACTGCGTGCGCTCCTCCACGAAAAACCATTCGCGGGTGTCAACGGTTCAGGTAAACACAACAACTGGAGCCTTGCTACAGATACAGGCGTCAACCTGCTCTCTCCCGGCAAAACGCCGCGCACCAACCTCATGTTCCTAACCTTCTTCGTCAACACGATCAAGGCTGTGCATGACTATGCCGACCTCATGCGTGGCGCCATCGCTTCTGCCAACAACGACCACCGCCTTGGTGCCAACGAAGCACCACCGGCCATCATGTCGGTTTACATAGGCAAATACCTTACAGAGGTACTCAACGAAGTAGAGACACGCGTAAAAGAAAAATTCAGCGAGCAGGACGAGGTCATCCTCAAGCTCGACATCCACAAGCAGATCCCTGAACTGCTCATGGACAATACCGACCGTAACCGCACCAGTCCGTTCGCCTTCACCGGCAACAAATTCGAATTCCGTGCGGTTGGTTCTTCTGCAAACTGCGGTTCGCCTATGACAGTGCTCAACACCATCATGGCCGAGACACTGAAGAAATTCAAAGCGGAAGTTGATGTACTCATCGAAAAAGGCGAGAAGAAAGAGATCGCTATCCTCCAGGTGCTGCGCTCTTACATCTCTGCGTCAAAGAAGATCCGTTTCGAGGGAGACAACTACAGCGAAGAATGGGCAGAAGAAGCAAAGAGCCGCGGACTCAACAACTTCAAAACAACACCTGAAGCACTCGACGCATTCATTACCGACAGTGCTAAAGAACTGTTCCTCTCAAACAACATCTTCACCAAGCGCGAACTTGAAGCACGTCACGAGATCATGCTAGAAGACTACGTAAAACGTTTGCAGATCGAAGCACGCATACTCGGCTACATGGCAACCAACCATATCCTGCCGGCTGCTGTCAACTACCAGAACACACTCATAGAGAACATTAAAGGGCTCAAAGAGATAGGCCTCGATGCAAGCGCATACAAAGCGCAGCTCAACCTCGCCAACGTCATCAGCCGCCACATACAGTCTATCAACGACAACGTAGAGGCAATGATCGAGGCCCGCAAGCGTGCCAACAACACCGAGGACATGCACAAGCGCGCACACATGTACTGCCACGAAGTGAAATCATACTTCGACCCTATCCGTTATGCGTCCGACAAACTCGAACTCATCGTCGACGACAAATTGTGGCCGCTCCCTAAATTCCGCGAGCTCCTCTACATGCGCTAATGAAGTAAAAACAACACAGTAAATAAAAAATACCCCAACGAAAAAGCCACCGCACACACGGTGGCTTTTTATTTCACCAATATCAATCACGCAACCGGCAATGGTCAATCCGCGAAATCCTTTAATCCGTTTAATCAGTGGTTCAGACAACTCACCCGGCAAAGCGCTCATTCCATGAATCCCCCTCCTGCTAAGCCTGCCTGACGAGGGGATAGGGGTGGTTGTCCTCGTTTGCAACTGCCTGTCCCGATTATTTCGGGAAGGATACGGCGGTGCGGCGTTTATAACGCCCTGCCCACTGATCCGTTTAATCAGTGGTTCAGACAATTCACCTGACACAGCCCTCATTCGACCTCACCCTCTCCCTCGGAGAGGCCGGGGAGAGGTCTCACCTCCCATACCCACCATAAATCAACCCTATCAGCCACCCACCGCCATCCAGCGGCGTGCCACCCTTGTTGTTATAATGCAGGTACTGATACTTCACCTGCACACACAGATAGCTGCGTTTCACTTCCTGCACACTCCTGCCATACTTCACCACAACGCGCACCTTATCGGTCAGTATCAGTCGGTAGCCCAGGCCCGCGTTTATGTTCACCGACACAAGCGTCTTCGTCGTCGGCGCCTTCGTTTTCCCTGTCGCGCTCAGTACATCCATAACATCTATACCAAGCCCGCCCAGTGCTTCCAGACGGTTACGTCGCTTTCCTGCCAGCTCATACATGCCATCCAGGCCGACATACGCACCGAAATGATGTTGTGTAGTGTACAATGTATCACCCTCATTCACCAGATACGGATTTGCCGAGTTAAGGAACTTACATAACATCGCGAACTCGATCGAGTACTTAGGCGCACGTCCTCCGATTAGAAAACCCACATAAGGCTTCGGCCCCAGCAACGACAGATTTCCCGTTGGCATCCACGCACCACTCGTCAACCCTAATGAAAAACCTCTCAGCGATGCCCGGTCGGCCTTTGCTGTACGCCACGCCCGCTGTATCACCGTTCCGTTATACTCAATACCATCCAGCGCACGCAACAACGTGTCCGACGGATGCGCATAGAAACTCAGCAGAAACCGCTCTGCAGGCTTCAGATCAGGTATCCGTTTCAGTGAATCCGCCAAAGTACCTATCAGACTCAGATACGGAATATAGTGCGACTGCTGCTCCTCGCTGTAGTAGTTGGGTTGCACCATATGTTCACACACCTCACTGAAACCACTCAACAACCGCAATATATCTCTCTCATATTCAAGTTCACTCTGCACCTTTCCCGGCCTGAAAGGGTCAGATGCCACCAACCCCTCTTTAAAATCGCGGTCCTTTATGTCCAGTAAAATGCGCATCGGCACTACCAGTACCCCATTACCATAGTTACGTTCGTAATAAGACACCAGCTGACGAACTGTATCGTATTTCCGCTCCTTATACAATCCCGGCGTCAGACTCGCAATGTTGTAGATCACATCACGTTCCGTCAGCACACGCTTCGTCATCATCTGCTCCAGACGCGCGTCCGCCGACTGGCCCTGTGCACTCACCGCGCACACAATAGCTGTCACCACAGCCAACAAGTATTTTTTCATAAAGTAGCTTCACCGGTGGGCACCGGCATCAGACAGCAAGTTACCTCAAACCACACAATCAGCGAAATAGAGAACGCCGGCGATATCATTGCCCATCAGAGGCATCCATCGCCCCCCTTTAATCCGCTTTTGTCAACAGTCTGCAGGACTATCTTTAAAAACTGTCAACTCTTTTCAGGGCGAGTCATAGTTATTTTTCTAGACACATCGATCTTAGTTCCTTTTCTAAATGTATCAAATCAGTATTAGGTGCTGTATCTACTTCTTCCCACGTCTTCTTGTGTTGGAGCCTATACTTAATAGCGTCTAGGGTCATCATTTTATTTCTAACAAAAATCGGCATTACTATACTTCTAACGTCAAAATCGGTAGGGTCATAATACATCCATACATTAATAAGCAGAGGTAATTCAACCTTATTGATAGTATCCGGTAGTGATTTTAAAGCTCTTGTTATTGCCTTTTTATTGTCATCAGAATCCATACCATCCCCAAACTGAATGAAGTCTTTAAAAATTTGCCTTATCGTCTCAACAGATTGATTTTCAGACTTTCTTGAACTCTCTGCCTTTGCGTGATTAGTCTGACCACTAGTCGGAAATGAAAATAAAAATGACGATATGATAAAAAGAGAAGCCAGCTTCATTCCTTATTCGAATTAGTTTTTTGGCGATGTTGCCTGCATTGATGTAAGATAGAACTTTCCCCGCTAAGAGTAGACCTGTTTCCCCTGCTGTCCCGGATGTTAGCGTAGCGCATCCAAAATTAAAATGATATCCGTTCTCTGAATGTCTTCATCTTTACAAATATTGTCTCGTCTACCGCAGCCAAGTTATGACAACAGCATCTTACCATCTTCAAATCTAATAAATCCTAGTTCAGACAAACCGCGAGCAGGTTCAGACAAACCTCAACTCACCAAGCAAAGCGCTCATTCCATGAGTCCCCCTCCTGCTAAGCCAGCCTGACCGGTAGGCAGGGAGGGGATAGGGGTGGTTGTCTTAGCCCGCCTACCACAGGAAGATTCCGACAAACCACAATTCCCTCGACAAATCCCTCATTCGACCTCACCCTCTCCCTCGGAGAGGGCCGGGGAGAGGTTTTTATGACACTACAGAAAACGCACTATCATAAAACTTTGTCCCTCGTTAATTCATAACTGCACCAGACCTTTGTACCTAAACCTAAAAAACCTATATCATGCTAAACGAAAAGAAACACCAGGCAAAGACCCTGTTCTTCCAATCAGGCCTCAACAACAGCCAGATCGCGTCCCTGTTAAACGTCAGCCGCCGCAGCATTTCCGCATGGATCAAAGAAGGCGACTGGAACCGCCTCAAACAATCTGCAAAATACCTGCCGTCCATGTTGGCCGAAAACTGTTACCACATCATCGGACACCTTACAGAAAGTTATCTTTCCGAAAGCCGAATGACCAACCCAATTACATTCAAGGAAATAGAAGGCCTGCACAGACTCACCCTCACAGCCAAGAAACTGCAGAACCGCTGCACCATCAATGAGAACATGGAACTCTTCGGTTACTTCATGGAGATGGTCTCACAGCGCAACCCGCAACTCGCCCGCACAATCCACCCATACATCGATGAATTTATCTCAGCCCGTGCCTCAGTTTACACCCAACACATTCAGCCCGACACATTTAACTCCATGGGCCGCATTCCCGTCCCCGAAGTCGACAACACCGAAGCGCAACTCGACCGTCAGGAAGCATACCTCAGCGACCCCGATCTTATAGAAGCATACAAACAATGGGGCATCCCCCACCCCTACGACGAACAACCCTCGTCCGGCGAGCAAACACCACCCATAACGAAAGAAGAAAACAGCGGCGAAGAACTGCAAAACACACCGACACCCACTTCCCACCCCGACTCAGAGGTGGGAAGAAGTGCGCAGTTTTTGGGAAGTAAAACGCAGCAAACTTCCCACACACCCATTGAAGATCAACAGATTCCACCCAAAAACACCCAAATAAAATTTCCTGCGAAAACTTCCGGACCCGATGCTTCAGGACCCGTAAAAAACTGGAAAGAGTTAAAGATTACTCCTCCTCCTTCAGATGCTTCAGCGCCAGCACAGCCCGCGCCAGTATCAGTGGCTCCTGCTCCGTAAAATCAGTTCCATTCACCGCCACATCGGCGCTCGATGGTCCCGTCCATTTGATCAGCTTATTATCGTTGAAGTAATATTTATTGATCTCGAGTTTCGTCTTCGAATCATCATACCACTCCGTGTCGTTCTGAAAGCGCGCCACCTCTTCGGTATAGGTGTTAGGTTTGTTATAAATAAAATCCTGGCTCACCACATAGATCAGCATACCATCATCAAAATAGTATTCAGTGAAGGTACGCCTGTCCTTAACATAGCGCTCGGTTATTACCTTCTTGGCCTCATCATCCCTGAAGTAACCCGATATCACACCCTGCCCTTCCGTCACCATATCATCTACCCTTCTGTAGGTATAGTCCTTCAGCTTGGCATCTATTTCGGTGCGGGTCTCCCTTATGGATGCAAGTATATTCTCCTGCTTCTTCTTGCAGGCAGTAAACGCGATAACTATTATAAAGAGGAACGAAATAAAACGACTCATATGCTACTACTCAATTTCAAACAATGTCCAACGAAGGTTACACACCCGCAGCCGATATTTCTTTTACCTGCCCGTGCTCCACGCGCACCACACGTGCCGGATACTTCTGTATGATACCGTAGTCGTGCGTCGCCATGATGAACGCCGTCTGCTCGTCCCTGCATATATTGAACAGCAACTGCATGATCTCGTCTGTTGTGTCCGGGTCCAGATTACCCGTCGGTTCATCAGCAAGTATCAACGCAGGGTTGTTCAGCAGTGCACGCGCTATGTCTACACGCTGCTGCTCTCCGCCCGACATCTCATACGGCATCTTGCTGCCCTTGTTCTTCAGCCCCACCTTCGCCAGCACATTTTCTATCTTCTCACGCATCATCACCTTGTCCTTCCAGCCTGTGGCCTTCAGCACAAACTCCAGATTGTCATACACATCCCTGTCCGTCAGCAACCTGAAATCCTGGAACACTATTCCCAGATTCCGGCGCAGCAACGGTATCTTCTTCCACGTCAGCTCCTTCAGATTAAAACCCGCTACCGTACCCTCGCCCTCCTTAAGGTATAGATCACCATACAACGTTTTCAACAAGCTCGACTTCCCCGTACCCGTCTTACCGATCAGGTACATGAACTCTCCCTTGTCCACCTCCAGATTCACATTATTCAATACCAGACTATTTCCCTGGTATATGTTCACCTGGCGCAGCGATACAATACTCGTCGACGCTCCGAAATTTGGCTCTATCATCCTATTTACGCGTTTCTACAAAGATAATTGTGTTACTATTAAGAAAATGAAAAAACACCCGCTCATATCGCCACCCGTTAATAAACAACCAGTTTGCGAGTATCAGCCTGATTACCGGTCAGCGTATGCACCAGATAAATGCCGCTGGTCCGCAGCACATTCGCCGGAATCAATACACGGGCATGGTTACCGGCTATCGGGGCCACCGTCGTGTACACCACCTTTCCGGTAATGTCTGTCACGGTTATCTCGGCCTTGCTGTTATAGGCATCATTCACCAGCACATAAGCATCGCCTTGTGTAGGGTTGGGCACCACGGTCACGGTGTTTTGCTCATTGTTCACAATGCTCGCCTCGGCGGCCCACGGCCCCAGGTTCACACGGTCCAGATAAAAGTTGTTACCGCTGCTCGATACCCCGTTGGCAGATACACCCGGTATATACCTGAACCTGAAAGTGGTATAGTTGGTGATAGCTGCGGCAGGCAATGGCAGCGTCTTGGGCGCCCAATCCATTATAGATGTTGGCACGTATGGCGTAGAATAAGCCCCCTTGTTACAAAGCGACCCTTTCGACAGCTTAGCCAGGTTCACCCAATTCGCACCTTTATTAATGGTGTAGTCCACCAACAGCGTATCGTTGATACTTGCAGTACTGCTCGATCGTGAAGCGCCTGAATAGTGGAAGTTCAGATTACACGGTCCGCCCGCATAGCCTGTCAGGTCAAAAGGCACCGTGTAGAAGTCATCAAAGTCGCCCTTCGGCGTTCCGTTGATGGGTGCGGTTGTAGCCGTTAGACGCTCATCGTATCCCTTATACATGATACAATGATTATCCCATACACCATGATCATCCATCTGCCATTTGAACTCATTATTGTAATAGTTGAAGCTCGGCCACTTGTTCACATCCCCCTCCGGATTGAACTCTTGAAAGTACCCCACCGCATTGGTGCCCGTGTTGTCGGCCACAAAGCAGGCCTTGTCCCACGTCACGCTATTGTCGCCCGTGTTATTGCCGGTAGCAGTCATGGTCAGCTTCACCCAACCCGGCTCGTTGAAGGCCTGCGTGAAGTTGGTGGTAGAGCTATTCGTGATCACGCTCGCGCCGTTCTCAAACTTCCAGTTCAGCGCCACTACGGTATCGTTAGTTGTATAGCTGGTAAAGCGTACATCCTTGCCCGGGAAAACGAAGTTCGCGTTCTTGGTCAGGTAACTCGTACTCAACGGATTGGTCACTGCAAAGTCGGGTATCGGTTTCAGATCCGGGAATGGAAGCATGGCGCCTGTTGCAGCAAGATTTGTGCTATCCCACAGATTGTTGCGGCCTGCCACATTACTGTTCAGTGCTATGCGCATACGCATCACCTGCCCCTTCGTGAACATCTTGTCGCAATAGGTATAGTCCATTATGTTCTGCGAGTTGTTGGTATCAGGATAATTCACAAGGTCCAGATGTCCCGCCGCATCCACATACAACTTGAAGTAGTTTCTGCTGCAGGTGGTATCATACACATTGCCTGCTGTGCACCCCGATGGACTATGTCCCTTTGTGGGCGGCGTGTCATCAACATTGTCATCGCCACAGGCCACTCCCGGCTGATTGGTATCGCCCCACACATGGCTCAGGTTCAGTACGTGCCCCAGCTCATGCGGAATGGTCTTCGAACCTTTGTTCATGTACTCAGCCAACGATATCACACCGTCATAAAATGGTATGTAGGTAACTGCCGATGGGTAATAGGCATAGGCCGCTGCACTGCTGTTGCCCGAGCCCATCTTGTTGATGAACCAGATGTTGATGTAAGAGGTGGGTGGCCATCCGTCAAACTTGGCCTGCTCACCCCCCCTGTAAGTAAGGTAAGATCGGCGACGTGTGATACCATGTGTTCTGTTGCCCGATGGATCCACAGTGGCAAGGTGCAGCCTGATCTTCGGATTGCCTATCCATTTCCTGAAAGGGGGTATCACGTCCGCCGTGTCGGCGTTCTTTTTGGCAAATACCACATTCCATTCCTTCACCGCTTCAAATATGAAGTCATCCGGAATGAAGTCACCCGAATACACCGATGTGTTGTAGTTGTTGTAGTCGTGGATAATGTGAATGACTATCGGTATATCATACCAGAAAGCGTCGTTGTTGGTCTGGTCGGTGCCTGTGCTCTTTGCCGCCTTCGTGAAGTCAATTTTCCGCATCCCTTCACGTATCTGCCGCTCCATCTCGGCCTCAAATGCAACCAGCTCAGGGTGCTCTATCCGCAGATTGCGCATCATCTCGTCGGTGCCGCAGGTGGGCTGAGCGACCACAGTGCCAAACAACAATGGAGTAACGGCAGCCAGCAGGAGTTTCTTGAACATCTATATATGATTTATAACGCTAAAGCTATAAAATACACAACATTGTTCCTTTAATATGCATGACTTTATTTACCAACCCTCTGTGAATAACCCTTCCCTGCAAACTGTTGCAGAGAGGCGCACTCATGTGATGCTCTTAGTCAAGTGTAGCTATGCCGGTCTTCAGCGCGTACAACACAAGCCCGGTGCGCGATTTGATATTCAGTTTCAGGAACAACTGGTCCCTGTAGCCGTCTATGGTACGGTGGCTTATCTTCATCAGGTCGGCTATCTCTTTATAGGTCAGCTCGCTGCAGCAATGCTTCAGAAACTGCAACTCGTTCTCACTCAGCTCCACCGACGATTGCTCCTTCGGCTTCGTCATGAACTGGTGCAGTATCTTCCCGGTCACCAACTCCGAATGGTAAAAGCCGTTCTTATACAGACTCTCAATGGCCACGCGGAGCACCTGTGGCTGTGTATCTTTCAAAATGTAGCCGCCTGCACCAGCCCGCAGCATCCCCAGCACGTTGAATTCCGAATCATAAACCGACACCGCAAGTATCTTGATATCCGGCCACAGTTCCTTGATCTTTTTCGCCGTTTCAAACCCGTTCATTTCCGGCATATTGATATCCAGCAGGCACACATCGGGCAGCACTTTTGCAGACGTCAGTTTGTCTATGAGTTCCTTACCATTAGCCACACTCGCCACTATATCCATGTTTTCAAAATCCTCTATCAGCTCCTCTACCCCTTTACGGAACAGATTATGATCATCGGCCAGTGCCAGTCTTATTTTCTCACTCATTGGTATGTACGTTTATGGTTATTGTAGTTCCGCTCCCTTCCGCCGACTCCACGTTTATATCGCCCAGCAGTTGGGCACGCACATGCATGTTGGTCATGCCCAAGCTCTTGCTGTCCGCCACTTTTGAAGCATCAAATCCTTTACCATTGTCTATGATCGATACTTTTATTAAGCCAGGTTCATACGCCAGGCGCACCACTATTTTGCTGGCCTGGCCATGTTTCACAGCATTATTAATGGCTTCCTGCACGATCCTGAAAAGCATCAGCTTCTTTTCTGCATCGGGCTCATACGCATCACCCGTTACTATCAGTTCGGTAGTGCGCTCGTTTACCTCATGCACATACCGCAATTCCTTTTCCAGACTTTCCTTCAAGGTCAGTTTCGATACAAGACCTCCATTCAGCACATGGCTCAGACCGCGCAGTCCGTCCAGCGCATTACCCACCAGTTCGGTTGTTGTCTCCAGATTAGCCTTAGCCCGCTCATCAGTAGCCTTCTCTGTCGCCTTGAACAACTTGATACGCGCCAGACTCAAGGTCTGCGCTATGTTATCATGTATCTCCTCCGACACATACTTAAACGACTGCTCCTGCACCTCCAACTGTGTTTGCAGCACCTCCTGTTTATACAAATGCTCCAACTCCAGCTTTTCAGTTATATGCTTTAACTGCCGCTTCCTATATTCAATAAGAATCAGGATAATAAAGAACACAAACACCACTAGGGTTAGTGTGCCCACAATTAGTATGATTACTATTTCAGACGTTTTCAATAGTTTTCTTTTTAATAGAGTTCAAAAGTGTGGCGGTGATAGCAAGGTAAGCCAGCGTATTGATTATAACCTGTATATCCATTAAAGTATGAACATGAGGCCAACGATTTCGATACAATATTCTAATAGTCGCCCAGAAAAACAAAGTGCTGCTCCACATCACCAGGCTAATAATTGAGAACTGAAACTGCGAATTGTGGCGTAAACCAAAGACCATTTCATCTTTAAGGAGAGCGTATATTGAATACAAGGACAGAGTAATAAAAATGAAACTTTCTAATAGAATTACGTTGGAGTTAAGCCCATTTACAGGCTGTAAGAATGCAATATTTAGTAACCCGAGAGAGGGCCAGAACACGAGCGCGGCAATAATGAATTTTCTATGGTGATAGGATTTATTAGCGTAAATAAAATAACTCGAAAGGATCATAGCCTCAATTATGCTATACAGATGCGAGATAACAGTCTTGGTCAAATATTGCTTGTTTGCGTAATCAAGGTAAGACGCACATTCGCTTGCCGATGCTACCAAAAGATAAATGACTACAAGTCGCATCTTATTATCCAGTTTACTATATAGGAATAAGCCAAGTCCTGCAACCAGAAACAAGCTACATATGTATACACTATATATCAATGCAATTAACCGTTATAGGGTTGAATACTCTTGTTACTTACCGAAACCGACAATGTCACAAATAGGACATGGGTAGGCATGATTAAACACATACTTTATTCCAGCATGAGTGTAAACAGGTTCTTCAGCCAAAACTCGCCCACCAGTGTCATTAGTACGAATTTTTCCGCCTTCATACATGAGCGTGACCAATTTGCGGAATCTAACGCAAGGTAAAACGTAACATAATCAAGATTCATACTATCAGGATCAACAAGATATCGTAGCGTAGTAGCAGGAATAATAAAGGAGAAGCGAGCAGTGTCACCAATCAAACCGTTCCTTGCATCACGCACATAACTACGCCAGCTATCAATACCCTGATACGCCTTAAAATAGGATAAATAATAATATTCTTTGGGTTCATCAGTTATCAATCGAGGTGGTTCAACAAATGAGTTAACTACTGTCGTCTTAAACTTTTCCGACGTGTTAATCGTACCTCCCACGATCGCGGTCAGGCTGTCCACCTTTTTTTTGCAAAACTGCAGTCTGGTCGTTGCCTCCGGTACCGCATGATGCAAATACCATAGATAAAGAAAGCATAATTAATGTCTGTTTCATATTCGTTTCGTTTTTGGTTCCATCAAATATACTCTTTGTTTTATGATTTTTCATAACGTGTTTTTCGAGTAAACATACCGTTAAAACACGGTTGTTAATATCAGAACAGATCAAAAAGGTGTTTTCACGGTATAACTGAGCGTGTAAGAACACCGTAAAATGGGTCGTTTCCCTGTGTTGGGGGGCCATTTGCCGTCGCATCTTTGTGTCATCAAAAACAACTAAAACAAAACACAAAAACTAAAGCATATGAAAAAGACAAACATCATCCTCGCAATCGCAATGTTCGTAACAACAGTAGCCACCGCGCAGCACAACAATATCTGTGCCATGTTCGCAACCAACCACAACCAGGAAAGGATCACCTTCGTACTGCAATCAGAAGCAAATGTGGCGCAGTACCGCATAGAGGCCAGCAACGACAGTAGTAATTACACCGTAATGGCTACAATCCCCTCAAAAGGAAACACGGTGTTGTCCAGAACCTACAACTACAATATGTACAGCACCGGCAAGAAATACTACAGAGTTGCTGCAGTAACTATGCAGGGAACCACCTACTACTCAAATGTATTGACCACATCAACACTTGAAAAGACTAATGTTCAGCCTGTACATTCCGGTTCCACATCAACAATATTGGCGGGACGCTAAAGGGGCAAATTGCCAATTGAGAAAGCGCTTTCGAAAGGAAGCGCTTTTATTTGTTTTATCAATCCTTCAAGTGATAGCCGGCGGGGTACGGGCATAAAAAAAGCCTCACATGTATGTGAGGCTTTTAAATGAATATGGCAGCTACCTACTCTCCCGCATTGTGGTGCAGTACCATCGGCCATGAGCGGCTTAACTTCTCTGTTCGGAATGGGAAGAGGTGA
>JACCEA010132798.1_pt1 | contig 31545 bp, 29 predicted proteins | sample 7449851 | NCBI WGS metagenome assembly JACCEA01 (sample SAMN15323453, study PRJNA562643) | freshwater metagenome | isolation source: river surface water | place: USA:Blue River Watershed | collected 2017-08-18
CGTGTTGAAAGATTTGTAGTAAAGCCTTTATAATAAACATTACTTGAAGCAGAAAATAAAATATAAACCGTAAAAACCATAATATTATAAAATCAAAAAAGCCTTCCAAAAATGGAAAGCTTTTCATTGGTCTAACTACTAAACCTTTCCCGATTTCTCGGGTAAACAACACAACTACGTTCCTCTTGAATCCTCAAGATATTTGGGCAAAAAAGCATTCCGATTTCTCGGAATGCTTCCCAAATTTTGCGGTCTGGACGGGACTCGAACCCGCGACCCCCTGCGTGACAGGCAGGTATTCTAACCAACTGAACTACCAAACCGTTGCTGTAATGCGAGTGCAAATATACTACAGTTTTTGAAACCTGCAAATATTTTGATAAAAAATATTATATTATTTTTTAATTTTTTAGCCAAACTTCTGTTTTTCAACTAAATATGTTGTGATGATTTTTTCAAATTTTTCGTCTACCGAAACAGGAACATACTTAATTTTATAAGCAGAACAAGTATTCGAAATGTTTTCAAAATAGTTTTTAACTACCTTTTCATAACTTTCTTTCATGTTCTCGGCAAATAAATTGACTTCTTCACCCGTTTCCACATCAATAAACTTACGTGGTGTGTTGTCAAAATTGAAATTTAATTCTGTTTTTCCATCGTAAACATGAAACAGAACCACTTTATGTTTGTTGTGTTTTAGATGCTGTAAGGCCTTAAAAAGCTTTTCATTATCTTCTCCAATAAACATATCCGTAAATAAAACAATCATAGAACGACGGTGAACTTTTTCAGCAATTTGATGTAAAAAAGCTACAGTATCGGTTTTTTTTGAGTCTTTCGGATCATTTAAAACGTTTTCGAACTGATTCAAAATCATTCTGTGATGACGTTCACTTCCCTTTTCCGAAGCATAATATTCATAAGTGTCCGAATAAATTGAAACACCAATGGCATCACGTTGCTTTTTGAGTAAATTCATTAAAACCGCAGCAGCTAATACTGAAAACCCTATTTTGCTTTCAGAAAACAACTGATGGTCTTTCAATTTTGGATAATGCATCGAAGAAGAATTATCTAGAATGATATGGCAACGCAAATTAGTTTCTTCTTCATACTTCTTCGTAAATAATCTGTCAGTTTTTGCAAATAACTTCCAATCGATGTGTTTGGTACTTTCGCCTTGATTGTAAATTTTATGTTCAGCAAATTCAGCAGAAAACCCATGAAACGGACTTTTATGCATGCCAGAAATAAAACCTTCCACAATTTGATTAGCCAAAAGTTCTAAATTTTTAAACTGAGATATTTTTTCGAGATGCGATTCTAAATTCATACTCAAATATAGGAAAAGATTTTCGATTTTATAAAATAAAAAAAAGGCTCAATCGCGTTTTGAGACGAGATGAACCTTTGAATTATTTAAGAATGTTGACTATTATAACAAAGCGTCAATAGCGTCTGTGTAAGTTTTCTTTGGAGCTACTCCAACTTGTCTTCCTACAACTTCTCCATTTTGGAAAACTAATACGGTTGGAATGTTTCTTACTCCGTATTTTGCAGCAAATTCTTGATTCGCATCTACATCTACTTTTCCAACAACTGCTTTTCCATCGTATTCTGTAGCTACCTCATCAATAACTGGCCCAACCATTCTACATGGTCCACACCAAGCTGCCCAAAAATCTACTACTACTGGTTTATCTGATTTTAATACTACTTCTTCAAAAGTAGCATCTGTGATTGCTAATGCCATATTTTTTTGTTTATGTTTTTAATACTTAACTATTGTAATGCGAAAGTAGAAAATATATTTTAGGTGTGAAAAAAATTATGATTTCTTTTAGCTATTAAATGATTAGAAAAATCAATTTATAAGTTTTTTAACACGGCCAGTAACAAATCACCTTTCAATCTTTTAGAATAATCGGGATTGATGTATAAAAACTCAATTTCTCTGTTTTCATTGAGCACATAAACTGATGGAACTGGCAAAAAACCTGGATTTTTACCTTCAGAATACTTGTCTAATTTTGGTTTTTCTCTTTTAAAAGCAATGCCTAATGCTTCAGAAAACTTCCCATCACTATCTGAAAATAATTGATAATTTAATTGATCTTCTGTTGTGGTTTGTTTTAAAAACTTGGGCGAATCTGGACTAACCGCAACAATTTGATAACCTAACGCAATAATTTGACTTTCAATTTCCTGCATTTCCATTAATTGCGAATTACAATACGGACACCAACCACCACGATACACAATCAAAACTGTTTTTTTATTGAAAATTTCAGTTGTAGAAATTAATTTATCATCCACAGAAACTAAATCTTGTTTTGGAATTTTTTCACCAATTAATAAAGGTGAAATATCTTCAGCACTTGCTGCGATTTGAGCCAAACTTATATTTGAAATAGCTAGAAGTATAAAAAGTATCTTTTTCATCATCAAAATGTTAATACTACTAAGTTCCGAGTTTTAGTTTAGGAATTGTGTTAAGTATTTGATAAAATTAAAAGTTGAAACCAATACTATTAGACAAAACCAAGAATTAATTCAATTTAAAATTGATTTGCATTTTCTCCAAACCTTCCAACAATTCTTTAGAAATGTTAATTTTTAATTTTCGACTAGGCATTTCTAATTTATTTTTGATGATGGTTTCTTCAATTTCTTCCATTTGATTTTCTACGATAATTTCAGTTGTATTTTCTACCTCATCATCAGCATCAATTACAGTTTCATCTTGAAGATCTTCATCAATTTCAATTTCACGTTTTACAAATCGTTTCACTTTTTCTAATTCTAACAATTCAAAAGTTACATTCAAATCGCCTTGATGATTAGAGAAAAGCTCGTTTAATTTCGAAATTAATTGCTCTTTCAATTCTTCAATTGGCAATTGAACCGTTAATTTTTTGGCGAAATCTGGCAAAACATCTTGCAAACTTTGCATGTGCAAAAAGTTAATTCTAGGATCCGATTTTTTACCAGTTTCCTTATTTGCCCATCCTTCTTTTACGAAAATTTTAATAAAAACGAACTGATTTTGAACTAAGTAATGACGAAATTTCAAGTATTCTTCATTAAATATTCTGAATTCGAAAGTCTCTTCATACCCTTCAATATTGAAAGTTGCCCAACCTTTATTCTGTTGTGTGGTGCGATGTTGCACATTAGAAACAATTCCTCCAAATGATAAATTTTTACCCACCAAAGGTTCTAAATTATTTAATGCTTGTAATTTCGTATTACAGAAATATTTCATTTCAAATTTATAATCGTCCAATGGATGACCTGAAATATAAATACCAACTACTTCTTTCTCCCGAGATAATTTCTCTAAGGTATTCCATTCTTCACAAGGTGGCACCACGGGTTCGGCAATTTGCACATCAGAAGCATCACCAAATAAACTCACTTGCGAAGAATTTTCATTTTCTTGAAACTTCGCACCGAAACGCATCGCTTTTTCCAGAAAAGTAATATTATCACCATCCGAATGGAAATACTGGGCTCTATGCGTATCGCCAAATTCATCAAAACCTCCAGCTAATGCTAAGTTTTCGAAAGCTTTTTTGTTAGCTGCGCGTAAATCGATACGTTTGGCTAAATCGAAGATAGACTTGTAACGAGCTTCTTTTCTACATTCAACAATTGTTTTTACCGCATTTTCTCCCACACCTTTAATGGCTCCCATTCCGAAACGAATCGCATTATTATCATTAACCGTAAATTTATAGAACGATTCATTCACATCCGGGCCTAAAACTTCTAAGCCCATACGTTTACATTCTTCCATAAAAAACGAAACCGATTTGATATCATTCATATTATTAGAAAGTACCGCCGCCATATATTCTGCAGGATAATGCGCTTTCAAATACGCCGTTTGATAAGCAATCCAAGCATAGCAAGTGGAGTGCGATTTATTGAAGGCATAACTCGCAAACGCTTCCCAGTCGGTCCAAATTTTATCTAATTTTTGTTCATCGTGTCCTTTTGCTTTAGCTTGATCGATGAATTTAGACTTCATTTTATCTAGAACATCTTTTTGTTTTTTACCCATCGCTTTACGAAGCACGTCGGCATCACCTTTAGAAAAGCCCGCTAACGACTGCGACAGAAGCATCACCTGCTCTTGATATACTGTAATTCCGTAGGTTTCTGCAAGATATTCTTCACAGGCTGGTAAATCGTAAGTGATTTCTTCCAAGCCGTTTTTTCTTCGTACGAAAGATGGAATATATTCTAACGGACCCGGACGATATAAGGCATTCATCGCAATTAAATCTCCGAAAACCGTTGGCTTTAAATCTTTCAGGTATTTTTGCATACCAGGCGATTCGTATTGGAAAATACCTACCGTTTCGCCACGTTGGAACAATTCGTATGTTTTTTTATCGTCAATTGGAAAAACATCTGGATTTAAATCGATACCTCTCTTGTATTTAACCAGTTTAACGGTATCCTTTATTAGCGTTAAGGTTTTTAACCCTAAGAAGTCCATTTTTAACAATCCAGCACTTTCTGCAACAGCATTATCAAATTGGGTCACGTATAAGTCCGAATCTTTTGCGGTAGTTACAGGTACGAAATTCGTAATATCATCAGGTGTAATGATCACACCACACGCGTGAATTCCAGTATTTCTTAATGAACCTTCTAATATTTTAGCTTGTTGAATGGTTTCTCCAGACAGTTCACCTTGATTAGCAATTTCGATTAATTCTTTCACTCGATCGAATTCATCTGAACGAACGGCTTTTTTCACTTCTTCTTCTTTTTCCGAAAGAAAACGAGCTAAATTCCATTTTCCAGGCATCATAGCGGGAATTAATTTCGCAATTCTATCTGCTTCGAACAAAGGCAAATCTAGCACACGAGCCGTATCACGAATAGCCGATTTCGTAGCCATTTTACCATAAGTGATAATTTGTGCCACCTGATTCGAACCATATTTTTTAATTACATAATCCATGACACGACCCCGACCTTCATCATCAAAATCGATATCGATATCGGGCATTGATACACGGTCTGGATTTAAGAAACGCTCAAAAAGCAAATCGTATTTAATAGGGTCGATATTCGTAATTCCTAAACAATATGCTACTGCTGAACCTGCTGCTGAACCACGACCTGGCCCAACAGAAACATCCATTTTACGAGCTTCTGCAATGAAATCTTGAACAATTAAGAAATATCCCGGATAACCTGAATTACTAATAGTTAGCAACTCGAAATCTAAACGTTCTTCAATTTCTGGCGTAATGACTTCATATCTTCTTTTAGCGCCTTCATAAGTTAAATGACGTAAATAGGCATTTTCACCTCGAACACCTTTATCTTCTAGATCCTCTGCAACTTGAAACTCCACAGGAATATCAAATTTTGGAAGTAATACATCTCGCGAAAGCGAATAAATTTCAATTTTATCTACAATTTCTTGGATATTACTGATGGCTTCCGGTGTTTGCGGAAACAATTTCTTCATTTCGTTGGTCGACTTGAAATAGTATTCCTGATTCGGTAATCCGAAACGGTAGCCACGACCTCTACCAATTGGTGTAGCTTGTTTTTCACCATCTTTCACACATAATAAAATATCGTGAGCGTTGGCATCTTCCTTATTGATGTAAAACGTATTATTTGTAGCAATTAGCTTTACATTATGTTTTCTAGAAAATTGAATTAGCGTAGTATTTACCGCTTTTTCATCTTCTTGATTGTGATTCATTAATTCGATATACAAATCGGCGCCAAATTGTTCTTTCCACCACAGCAAGGCTTCTTCGGCTTGATTTTCACCGATGTTTAGAATTTTATTTGGTACTTCTCCATACAAACTTCCCGTTAAAACAATAATATCGTCTTTAAACTCTTTGATTAGTTCTTTATCGATACGAGGTACATAATAAAAACCATCCGTGTAAGCTTTTGAAGACAATTTTGCTAAATTATGGTAACCATTTTTGTTCTTAGCTAAGAATACTACTTGATAACCATTGTCTTTGTTCGATTTATCTTTATGATTGTTACACACAAAGAATTCACAACCCACAATAGGTTTAATTATTGTTTCTGTTGGTTGTTCACCTGCTTCTGTTAATTCCTTATTCTTAGCTTCTGCAGCTTTATTATGATTTAGAATTCCGCTCACGAATTGAAATGCTCCCATCATGTTACCAATATCGGTAAGAGCGACAGCTGGCATTTTTTGTTTGGCCGTATTTTCAATCAATTTCGGAATGGAAATAGTTGATTGCAATACCGAAAACTGAGAATGATTATGTAAATGTGCAAAAGCAACATCTGAAATATCTTCCAAATCTTCTGGTAAGATTTCAATATCGTTGGGAAGTTGTTTTTGTAACTTTTCGCGTAAGCTTGCAGAAGCTTGTTTTAAATTAACGTGTTTTAATCCAATTGGTTTTACCTCTGGATTGTTAGTTTTGAATGCCGTGTAATAGTCTTCAGAAACTGGCAATTCGTTGGAATTGAAATTTCCACGTTTTACTAATTCTAAAAAACAACGTGTTGTGGCTTCCACATCGGCAGTTGCGTTGTGGGCTTCAGCAAATTTTTCGTTAAATAAATATTCATGTAACTCTGTTAAAGTTGGCAATTTAAATCTTCCTCCTCTACCACCAGGTAATTTTAATAGCTGCGCGGTAGTTTCCGTACACGTATCTAAAACAGGCATTTGAGTTAAATCGGTAGGAATTCCAAAACGATGAAATTCGCAGCCCATAATATTTACGTCAAAGCCTACATTTTGACCAACAATGTACTTTGATTGTGATAAAGCAATATTAAATTTTTCAAGAATTTCGCTTAAATCATGACCTTCTTCCGTGGCTAATTCAGTAGAAATTCCATGAATCCTTTCTGCGTCATAAGGAATATTATACCCTTCTGGCTTAATTAAATAATCTTGATGTTCGATAAGATTTCCCATATCGTCATGTAACTGCCAAGCAATTTGCACACAACGAGGCCAGTTATTGGTATCTGTAATTGGCGCAGACCAACTTTTAGGCAAACCTGTAGTTTCAGTATCAAAGATTAAATACATAATAGAATTCTAAATTAAAAATCCCTAAAAAAAAGGAAGATTTCAAAAGTACGATTTATCTTTTTTTAAGGCAATTTTAGTTATTAACAAAAGCAAAAAACCACCTCGAAATGAGATGGTTAGATGTTTTATATAAGTTGAGTAATTTTAGTAAGCTGGTACTTTATAAAAAGTTCCTTTATTAAAATTAACTACATTTCCACTATCATCTACTGCATTGAAACTAAAAGTTCCCGAGTAAGCATTTCCTTCAATTTTTTCAATTTCCACTACTCCGTTACTTTTCATGATACTTAATATTCTAACCGTTGCATTACCGGCACCTCCAGTAATTGTTACAATATCTCCTGCTTTGTATCCAGTTCCTCTACTTGCAATTGTAGCACCTGTAACTGCGCCACCAGAATTACTAGAGATTTTTAATGTTAATCCATTTCCTGAACCTCCAGTTGTAGTAACATTATTTCCATCTAAACTTGCATATCCTGAACCAGGGTTAGCAATTCCATTTAATTTATAAACCGGACCTTCAATTAAAGAGGTTTCGTAAAACAAAACTGTACCTTCATTATTGTATGAATAAGAAGCACTTATACTTGTATTAGAAGTTCCTAAATTATGAACTCCAACGGAATTTGGCACTTCAATTGTCACTAATTCTTTATCTGTGTAAGCGTTAATTGAAATTGTCCCGCCTGCATTCATTGTGATTTTTGAATCGTCTGCACGCCAAAACACATTATCTTTTTCACCTTGAAATGCTGGTGAATTAGTTTTAATATCGTTTTCACAAGAAACTAACAAAGCTGTTAGTGTAAGAATTGAAAATATTTTTTTCATTGGTGTTTTTAATTTGAAAGATGTACAAATATATATTATATTTTCAAACAGTTGTATAAAAATTAAAAAAAAATCATACATTGCATTCCCCTAATTTCAAAAAAAATGAAAAATTACTTATTTCTTTTGCTAATCTGTAGTGTTAGCTTTGCACAAATCCCTACATACTACAGTTCAATTGATTTTACACAAAGCGGCAATACCTTAAAAACTGCTTTAGGAAATTTAATAACCTCAACACACACAACACAGATTCAATACACCGCAACAACTACTGATGTATGGGATGCCTTGCAAGCTGGAGATAAAAATCCGAACAATTCAGCTCAAGTTTTACTAATTTATGGCTACAACGATGTTGATGCTATTTACAAAAATGATAGAATTGACGATGTAACTAACATTTGCAGTGCAAGTTGTCCAACAGGCGCTTGGAACAGAGAACATTGTTATGCCTTATCCTTAGGAACTCCAGCACTAGTCACTTCTAGTCCAGGACCAGGAACAGACGCACATCATATAAGAGCTGCCGATGTTACTTTTAATGCTGACAGAGGAAATAGACTTTACACCGATGGAGAAGGAGACGCTGGACCCGTTGGGATTTACTGGTATCCAGGAGACGAATGGAAAGGAGATATTGCTAGAATGATGATGTACATGTACGTTAGATACAACACAAGATGCTTAGCCACAAATGTTGGCAGCGGACCTACAACCTACAATATTGATATGCCAGATATTTTTTTAGAATGGAATGAAGAAGACCCAGTAAGTCAATTTGAAAAAACAAGAAACAATGTTTTGCAAGGTATTCAAGGAAATAGAAATCCATTTATTGACAATCCTTACTTAGCTACTATGATTTGGGGTGGACCTCAATCTCCAGACACATGGAATCTTTTAACTTGCCCGACAACTACAACTTGGAATGGAACAGCGTGGAACAACGGAATACCTAATAAAAATGTGAAAGCAATTATTTCAGGAAACTATACTTCATCAGGAAACTTAGAAGCTTGTAGCTTAGACATCACCGGAACTGCACAAGTTCTTTTACAAACAAACCATATTTTTACTATTGTGAGAGGAATTAATGTAGCTTCCTCTGCGAATTTTACCGTTCAAAATAATGCGAATTTGATTCAAATTAACAACATTACGAATACTGGAAATATTACCGTTTTAAAAAACAGTGCTGATTTATTACGATTAGATTACACAGCTTGGTCTAGCCCAGTGAGCAATCAGAATTTGTTGAGTTTTTCTCCACAAACATTAACAAATAGATTTTACACATACAATCCAGGAGCAACCACTACCCCAACAGCATACACCGCAATTAACCCTACAACAAATAGTTTTTCAATAGGTAAAGGCTATTTAATCAGAAGCCCTAACACTTGGTCAAGCTCAACCGCTAGTCCTTATAACGCACAATTTACTGGTGTTCCAAACAACGGCGAATATTTCAATCCAATTCAATTAGGTTACAACTTGGTTGGAAATCCCTACTCGGCAACAATTGAAGGCAGACATTTTATTGCCACAAATAGAACCGTTGAAAACTTATACTTTTGGACACATACTAGTCAGGCCGTTGGCGGAATTTACCCAGTAAATAATTTTGCTTCCTATACCACTTTAGGTGGAGTAGCTTCTGCAGCAGGCGGAGCAATTCCTGACGGTTCTATAAAACCTGGTCAAGGATTTTACCTTTACACTTCTGAAAATGAAAACGTTTGGTTCCATAATGCTTTGCGATATAACGTTATGAACACCCAGTTTTTTAGACAAAATAGTTCTTCGGATGTATTCCGCTTAAATTTATCAAGTTCTGACAAGAATTACAACCAAATTCTTATTGGTTATTCTGAAAAAGCAACTGATGGTTTTGATTTAGGAATTGATGGAAAAATATTTGAATATGATGATGCGATGCTCTATTCAATTCTAAACAATGACAAATATGTAATTCAAGGAAAAGGCAATTTTTCTGAAGATGATGTGGTTCATTTAGGATTAAAAATCAAAAACAAAGGATTGTACACGATCTTTTTCGAAAATAAAGAAGGTATTTTCACTTCTCAAAAAATATATTTAAAAGATAATTTTACTGGAAGTGTTTCAGATTTATCTCAACCTTATTTCTTTATGTCTGAAGAAGGAGCTTTTAACAACAGATTTGAAATCATCTATAAAAACGAGAAAAAAGCTGTAATTTCTGAAGACAATGTGGCAACAATTTCGAAAGAAAACTCGGTACTGATTGCTTCTTCACAAAAAGAAATTTCTGAAGTAATCATTTATGATATTCTTGGAAAAATAATTAAAAAACAAAACGGAAATACTACCAATTTTGAAATACAACTTCATAAAAACAATCAAGTTTTACTTTTAGAAATCACATTAAAAGACGGAAGCAAAATCTTTCAAAAGGCAATTCATTAAATAAAAAAGTCCTGATAGTAATTTATCAGGACTTTTTTTATGTTTATATTTCTTAGTTGTTTTTTAAATTTACAACTTCTTGTTCTGTTAAAACTCTCCAATTTCCTCTTGGTAAATTTTTCTTAGTTAATCCAGCAAAAACAACACGATCTAATTTAATTACGTTGTATTTTAAATGTTCAAAAATGTTTCGAACTACTTTTACATTTGAAGTTTTCATTTTTACCCCAATTTCGCTTTTGGCCTCACCTTCAATAAAAGTCACTTCTTCCACATAAACTCTATGCCCTTCAATTGTAAGTCCGCTTTGAATTTTCTCTAAATCTTCGTACTTTAAATTTTTATCTAGCGAAACATGATAAATTTTAGAAGAACGTTGATTCGGCGTAGTGAATTTTCTAACCATATCTGGATCATTGGTAAACAATAACAATCCGGTTGTGGTTTTATCCATTCTTCCAACAGGTTCTAACCTTACATTTGATGGTGATTTAATTAATTGTAATACATTATTCGCACCTTGATCATTCTTATCTGTAGAAAAGTTCTTAGGTTTATTTAATAAAATGTATTCTTTTTTCTCTGGTGTAATGTTCACGCCATCAAAATTAACTACATCTGTTAATTTCACCTTGTGTCCCATTTCTGTAACTACAACTCCATTTACTTTAACGTTTCCACTTTGAATGTAAATATCCGCATCTCTACGACTACAAACACCTGAGTTAGCTACATATTTATTTAATCTGATTTCGTCTTTATCAGTTTTAATTTTAACTGGTTTTGGTTTGTCTGTTCTTGCAAATTTATTTGCAGGTTTGTTTTCTGAAGAAAATGATTTTCCTGATTCGTTTTTCTTAAAATCTGGTTTTTTACTTTCCGAAACTTTACCGCTTCTTTTTGCTCCTGACGATTTTCTCATGCTATTATTTTTTTGCAAAGATAGACAATTTAAGTTAGAAGTACTAAATTGGAAGTTTGAAGCAAAATGAAAACCAATTAATTACCTAATTAGTAATAATTTCTGACCATTTTCCAAAACCGTTGGCTTAATTAAAACGATGCAAATCACTCCTGCCAAAAGAATAATTTTTAGTAAGAAATGTAGTTTAATGTAATCTATTTTTCCTTCTGATTTCCAAAGTTTCAAAACAAAAATTAACAGTAAAATATAACTAGCATAAAAGTATATATCCATGTAACCCACATCGTACACATTGATTAGAAAATATACTGGAACAACCGTACAAAATAACAAAAGTGAGATAATTTTCTTTGCGAAATTTTCTCCATAATTTACAGGAATTGTTTGGTAATTATTAGATAAATCGCCTTCAATATTTTCCAAATCTTTAACCATTTCTCTGATCAAAATAATTAGAAATAAGAAAATCGCATGCGCAAAAATCACATGATAGAAATTTTTGAAATACATTAAAATCCCAAAAAAAGGCAAAACAGCCAATAAAGAAGCTGTAATATTACCAACAAAAAGTATTTTTTTTAGTTTATGAGAATAAAACCAAATGATAAATATATAAACAGAATAAAACAAAGCTGCACGCCATGAGATCACAAAACCGAATAAAGCCGAGAAAAAATTTAAAGTAAAATAAACTTGAAGTTGTGTTTTTTGACTTACTAATCGGTCCAAATAAGATTTTTTAGGACGATTGATAATATCTTTTTTTGCATCATAAAAATTATTGATGATATAGCCGCCAGCAATTGCAAAAGTAGAAGCAATTACTAAAATAAACAATCTCCAATCAAGAATAACATCTAACGCTCTTCTTTCGGGAGCTAAAATGTAAATCGCAGATAAATATTGAGCTAACGCAATTACAAAAACATTATAACCACGTACTACAGAAAAAAAACTGAAGATTTTAGTAAGTAATAATTTAGAGTTACGGCTTAACATTTTGGTAAAGGGTTTTGGGTGAAGGTTTTGGGTGAAGGGCATAGATTACCTTTTACCCTTTACCAACTACCTTTTACCAATTTTAGAACTGATAAACCACTTCCAATTTATAATCTTTCAAAGATACTTTAGCTTTCTCTAAGTCTTGAGTGAAGCCTAAAATATAGCCTCCACCACCAGAACCACACAATTTTAAATAGTAATCGTTGGTTTCAATTCCGTTTTGCCAAATTTGGTGAAATTGCTCTGGAATCATAGGTTTGAAGTTATTCAAAACTACTTTTGATAATTCTTTTGTGTTTTTAAATAAAGATTTAATATCACCTTGCAAGAAGTTTTCCACACAAGAATCCGTATATTTTATAAACTGAGATTTTAGCATATTTCTAAAACCTTGATCTTTTAAATTTTCCATGAAAATATTTACCATTGGAGCCGTTTCTCCTACAATTCCAGAATCTAATAAGAAAACTGCACCTTTACCTGTGGTAGATTGACTAGGAATTCCAGCTGCTTCAATATTATCTTTTGAATTGATTAAAATTGGCAAACTTAAATAGCTATTTAAAGGATCTAAACCTGAACTTTTTCCATGAAAAAAAGATTCCATATTAGAAAAAATAGCCTTTAATTGCAATAATTTTTCTCTAGTTAAATTCTCTAAAACGGTAATTTTATTTGTAGCATATTTATCATAAATAGCCGCCACTAAAGCACCACTACTTCCTACTCCGTATCCTTGCGGAATACTAGAATCAAAATACATTCCGTTGTTTACATCATCTTGTAAAACTTCTATATTGAAGGTCACCAACTCAGGCTGTTCGGTTTGCAATTGCTTTAAATAAGCAACAAACTTCACTAAACTTTCATTTGATTTTTTAGCTTCTTCAGTTGGATTTTCATCTGACTTTAGTGCGCCATTATGAAAATTATAAGGAATAGAAAGTCCTTTAGAATCTTGAATGATTCCGTATTCTCCGAAAAGTAATATTTTTGAGTAAAAAAGTGGTCCTTTCATATTTTTGAATATTCAGTTTACAGTAATTAGTACACAGTTTCTTGTAAAGTTACAAATTATTTTAACATAACAGCACCTTTTCCAATTTCATCGCAAATATACTGACCATTTTGACAATAGCCAACTAATTCGTGCTGAATAAATTGCAATACTTTTTCTTTTACATTTTCTGGATATAAAACGTGAACATTTGCGCCAGCATCTAAAGTAAAACAAACTGGAGTTTGTGTTTCGTTTCTAAATTTCCAAATCTTATTAATAATTTCCAGTGTATTTGGCTTCATTAAAATAAAATAGGGCATCGATGTCATCATCATAGCGTGTAAAGTTAAGGCTTCACTCTCTACTAAACTCATAAAATCCGTTACATTTCCTGTTTCTAATAAGGTTACGATTTTGGCAATATTATGATGCGCTTGTTCAAAACGTTGTTCGGCAAATGGATGATTGTGCATTAAATTATGTCCAACCGTACTTGAAACTTGTTTTTCGCCTTTATCGACTAATAAAATCGTATCTTGAAAATTATGAAAATTCGAATGAATGTTCGAAAACTCTACACCAAATAAATCAGAACTATTTTTTATGGTTTCATTTTTTCCCCAAGCGACTACATTTCCAATAATACTTCTACAAGCACTTCCAGAACCTAAACGCGCTAAAAAAGAAGCTTTAGCATAAAAATATTCCTCAGAAATTTCTGGTTTTATGGCTTTTTCTAAACTCATAATATTCATCGCAATCGCAGCCATTCCTGAAGCTGAAGAAGCAATTCCGGAACTATGAGGAAACGTATTTTGTGTATCGATAGTAAAATGATAGTCTTTTAAATACGGACAATACATTTCAATTCTTTCGAAAAACTTCTGAATTTTCGGTTTGAAATCTTCTTTCGGTTGTCCTTCGAATAATAAATCAAATGAAAAATTTTCTTTTTCAGATTTTGAAGAAACAACAACTGACGTAATTGTTTTACAATTTTTCAACGTAAAACTAATTGAAGGATTGGCTGGAATTTGATCACCATTCTCCTTTTTTCCCCAATATTTTACTAATGCGATATTACTTGGCGCACCCCATGAAAACGAAGCGGTTTCTAATGAATTATAATTGGAAAGAATAAAGTCTGAATCAGAATACATAAAAAATATTTTTGACAAAGATAGAAAAGGAAGTCAGAAGTGAGAAGCATAAGTCATAACTTTTAAATATCTTTGAATAAAATTTTCAAATGAAAAAGTATCTAAGAATTTCGTACTGCATTATTATTTGTTTAACGGTGGGGTTTTTCTCTGGAAAAATTACGCAATCTTCTATCGCTACTTGGTATCCAACACTTGTAAAACCTGCATTTAATCCGCCCAATTATATTTTCGCACCTGTTTGGACCATATTATACACTTTTATGGGAATTGCAGCCGGATTAATTTGGAACGAAATAGACAACAAAACAAAGGAAGTCAAAATAGCCTTGCAATATTTCATTCTTCAATTAGGATTGAATGCCTTGTGGTCGTATTTATTTTTTGGCTTACAGAATTTAGCATTAGCGTCAATTGAAATCATTTTATTGCTATTAATTTTAGTAGAATGCTACAAATTATTCAAGCCGATCAATGCAACAGCCGCAAAATTATTCATCCCTTACATCGCATGGGTTTCTTTCGCAACTTTACTAACATGTACCATATTTTATCTAAATAATTTCTAAAAATTCTACATAAACTTCTGAATTTTAACCATTTAATTAAAAAAATTCTTATTTTTGAAAGTCAATCACTAAACTTTCAATTATGGAAAATTACTTACAATTTGTATTAATAGGATTAATTTTTGGAATCGTTGGTTACATTGTTGGTAAAATGTCAGCCAAACCATCCAACGGAAATACGGATGAAAAGTGGAAATTAGAATTAGAGCATTGCAAACAAAAAAACGAAAAACTGCAAGCTGAAATTGACAAACTAAAATTAGACACTTCAGCAAAAGCAAGTAATTTTGTAGGAAACGCAAATGCAAGTAATTCTAATTATACATTTGATGCCGCTGCTGTTAAAGCCGTTTACGGAAAAACATATAAACAAGACGATTTAAAAATAGTGGAAGGCATTGGTCCTAAAATCGAAGAGTTATTTAAAACTTCAGGGATTTTAACATGGAAAGCTTTAAGTGAAACTTCTGTGGATAGATTACGAGAAATATTGAGCAAAGCTGGAGAAAGATACCAAATTCACGATCCGAATACTTGGCCACGACAATCTAAAATGGCCTACGAAGGTAAATGGCAAGAACTAAAAGATTGGCAAAATACTTTAGAAGGCGGAAGAGAAGTTTAAAATAAATTATAATTAAAAAGTTGTCAAAAAGTAAGAATTTGAAACCAGTTCAGATTGACAAAGCATTTACTTTTAGACAACTTTTTTTAAATATTTTCAGCAACAATAAAACCACTGGTCCAAGCATTTTGAAAATTGAATCCGCCAGTTATGGCGTCAATATTTATCACTTCTCCAGCAAAATAAACTTTTGGCAAAATTTTACTTTGCATGGTTTTGAAATTAATTTCTTTTAAATCAATTCCGCCTGCTGTTACAAATTCTTCTTTAAAAGTACTTTTCCCGTTTACTTGAAACTCTGCTTGCGTTAATTGATTAGCCAAACTATTAATTTGCTTATTGGTTATCTCCGCCCATTTATAATCAAGTGCAATATCAGCAGCCGTTAGGATATTTTCCCACAAACGCTTCGGAAAATCAAACGGACAAAATTTACCGATTAATTTTTTATTATTTTCTTCTCTAATTACTTTTAATTGTTCGATAGCTTCCTCAAAAGTCGTCTCATCTAACCAATTAACTAACAAAGCAAAACAATATTTCTTATCGAATAACTCTCTTGCTCCCCAGGCTGAAAGTCTTAAAATCCCAGGTCCAGAAAGTCCCCAATGTGTAATCAATAAAGGTCCAGAAGAAGCTAATTTCGAATTCTTAATTTTTATACTGGCTTGCGCCGAAAGTCCCATTAAATCCTTAATTCTTTTATCGGTAATATTAAAAGTAAATAATGACGGAACAGGCTCTACAATTTCGTGTCCCATTTGATGTAACATCTCCCAAATTTTTGGATTACTTCCTGTAGCCACTACAATTTTATCGGCTAAGAAAACATCGTGTTGAGTTTCGATTTTCCATTGTTCAGCGGCATTAAAATACAAAGATTGTACACTTTGAGAAGTAAATACTTTAATTCCTAAACGTTTGACTTCTTTTTCGAAACAATCAATTATCGTTTGAGAATCATCGGTAATTGGAAACATTCTTCCGTCTTCTTCAATTTTTAATTCGACACCACGTTTTTCAAACCAATCAATCGTATCACCAGAACAAAACTGCGAAAAAGGTCCTTTTAGTTCTCTTTCGCCACGAGGATAAAATTTTACTAAATCATTCGGCACGAAACACGCGTGTGTGACATTGCATCGCCCACCACCAGAAATTTTAACCTTAGTCAGACATTCTTTTCCTCTCTCGAGAATAGCGATTTTTAATTGCGGATTTTTCTCTGCGATATTAATTGCTGCGAAGAACCCGGCTGCGCCACCGCCTATAATTATGATGTTATATGATTGCATTTGAAATTTTTCGTTATTTTCCTAATTTAGGTAAGAATAGTTACTGATTAATTTTTTATTATGAAAGATCTGTCAGGTCTGAATTATTTATAAAGCATTAATAATGCTTTTTTTGGAGTTTCAGATTCAATGAATTTAAAATGGTCTGTCATCTTATAATCTAATTTCCATTTTAATTTTAATTCGGCTTTCTTAAATTTAGATTCGGCATCATCAACCACGTGAAGTAAATGAAATCTCATCTTAACCAAATCATTTTCATTTTTACAAGCATAAGATTTTCCTAATTCATAAAATTTGATACTTTTTTTGAAACACAAATTAACGCCATCAATTTCTTTTAGTTCGCTAGAAATTATTCCTTTTGTCATCCAAACTTCAGCAACAAGAGAATCTTCTTTTAATTCTTTATCAATTTCTGCTTTAGCTTCTTTGAATTTATTTGCTTTTATATACAAACCTGCTTTTGTACCATGAATGTATTTGTAATTCGGATCAATTATTTCAATCTCATTTAAAACTTTTATAGCATCTTCAAACTTTTCTTCGTTAACGAAATTTTGAGCCTTTTGATTCAATTCTAAAATTTGAGTTTTTGTTTCAGATTTACATCCAAAAATTAACACTGAAAACATAAAAACTAATATTTTTCTCATCCTAAAATCAATCAATTACTATTTTATAATTCCATTTTTCGCTTCTTCTTTTATTTGAATTTATAGCATAAATTAACAAAGGAATTGAAGGAGGCAAAACAACTACAGCAACAATAGCTCCAAAACCTGTTGGTATTGAAATAATTCCTGCAGCTAACAAATTACTTCCTACATACATTGAAATAGACCTTAAAACAATTCCCATAACTGATCTTTTTTTGATAAAAGAAACAGAATCTAAATGAATGACCTTATTTTCAACTTCAATATGTAAAGAATCAATAAATTTTATTTTTCCAACAAATCGTTCTTTATCTTTAGTTTTAACAACAACTCTTTTGTCTTCTTTAATTTTTAAAACCCTACCACTATTCAAATTTGTTAGTTTTAAACTAGTTTCTTGTGCGTTTATTTTCGCAACAAAAGCTATTAAAAAAAAGTAAATCAGAAATATTTTTCTCATCTAAAATTAGCTAATTGATTAATTGGCAAATTATTACAAAGTTTCTTTCAACCATTTGAAAAATTCTCCTTGCCAAACCAAAGCATTTTGTGGTTTTAACACCCAATGGTTTTCATCTGGGAATAATAAAAACTTACTTTTGATTCCTTTTAATTGTGCGGCTTGAAAAGCTTCTTGACCTTGTCCGATTGGCACACGGTAATCTTTTCCGCCTTGAATAATTAGTATTGGTGTATTCCAATTATTAATTGACTTAATCGGATTGAATTCGTTGTATGTTTTTTGAGCTGTTTTGTTATCTTTTTCCCAATAAGCTCCACCAGAATCCCAGTTGGTAAAGAAAACTTCTTCTGTTGTTCCGTACATACTTTCTGTATTGAAAATTCCACAATGAGAAATGAACGTTTTAAAACGGTTTTTATGAATTCCTGCTAATTGAAACACAGAATATCCTCCGTAACTTGCTCCAACCGCACCAATTCGGGTTTTATCTACATAAACTTCTTTTGAAATATCATCCACAGCTGCTAAATAATCGTCCATTACTTGTCCGCCCCAATCTCCTGAAATTTGTTCATTCCATGCTACACCATGACCTGGCATTCCTCTTCTATTTGGTGCAATTACAATATAACCTTGCGAAGCCATCAATTGAAAATTCCATCGGAAAGAATAATATTGTGTTAAGGCACTTTGTGGCCCACCTTGACAATACAAAAGTGTTGGATATTTTTTAGTTTTATCAAAATTTGGAGGCAAAATTACCCAAACTAACATTTTCTTACCATCCGTTGTGGTTACCCAACGTTTTTCTGAAGTACACTTTGCAATCTTCGAATAAGCCTCATCATTTACGTGAGTAATTTGTTTCCAAGATTTTCCTTTCAAATCATACGAAAAAATTTCAGTAGCCATGTTATGAGTCGTTTTGGTAACTAAAACCGAAGTGCCTGAAAAACCAACAATTCCGTTTACATCAAAATTTCCATCAGTTAGTTGTCTAACTATAACTGCGATTCTAGTTAAACCAGGAAAATTCACTTCAAACAATTGTTTTGTTCCTAAAACTGGCGCAATGAAATATACTTTTTTCCCATCTTTACTCCAAACAAAACTTTCTACAGTTCCATCCCAAGCTGCGGTTAAATTGATATCCATTCCTTTATGACGTACAATAATATCATTTTTATCCGCTTCATATCCGTCACGTTTCATTTGCAACCATGACAAATCACCTTGTGGAGAAAATATTGGATGTGTATCGTAACCCAAATTTTTCTCAGTAAGATTTTTTGTAGTTTTTGTTGCTAAATCAAACTCATATAAATCTGTGTTAGTACTTGTTGCATATGCCGTTCCTGCTTTTTTCTTACATACATAAATGATTTTACTTCCGTCTGGCGACCAAATATAGTCTTCATCACCACCATGAGGTTTTTGAGGAGAATCATATGGTTCATTTTTCATAATATCATAAGGCGGTAGAACTTTTTCCGTTTCCGAACCAATCGCACCAACAAAAACATGATTATGTGTTCCGTCATTCCAAGTATCCCAATGACGATAATCTAAACTTTCATACACTTGCGCTGTAGTTTTAGATAATTCTGGATATAAATCTGAACCCAATAATTTTTCGACTTTCACTTCTTGATTGGATAAAATATGTTTCCCATCTGAAGAAACATTTTTATTTGTCACTAAACCTTCTATTGATGTTAATTCTGTTACATTTCCACCACCAACTGGCACAGAATAATATTTAGAATTTATTTTATTTTCTTGAATATTTGGTGTTCCTACTTTGTAGATTAACGATTTCCCATCTTTAGAAATTCCGATTGGAGTAACTCTACCCAATTGCCATAATTTTTCTGGCGTCATAGTTTGTTGTGCGTTCGAACTCATACTTATTACACTGAAAATGAGAAAAATATATTTTTTCATACTTATAAATTTTAAAACGAGGTTAAAAGTAGCACTTTTTTGAAAAAATATAACTATTTTCACGCTCTAAAATAAATAAGTGGTTCAATCGTTAAAAATGAAAGTAGTTTTCTGTTAAAATCAATAAGAAAAGGCGATTCAATCTGTAAAGACTTCTAAAAATAAATTCACATTTATGAAAAACAATAAACTTTTTATATTAATCATCATTTCGCTGATTATTGGTGTTGGTTTAGGTGGAATTGTACATTATCAATATCCAGATTCAATTGACACTTTCTCAAAAAACATAAAATTACTTGGAACTATTTTCATTCGATTAGTTCAAATGATTATTGCCCCTTTAGTATTCTCCACTTTAGTAGTTGGAATTGCGAAAATGGGTGACATGAAAATGGTAGGGAGAGTTGGAGGAAAAGCAATGGCTTGGTTCATTTCTGCTTCTTTAATTTCCTTATTATTAGGATTGGTTTTAGTGAATTTTTTCGCACCAGGAAAAGGAACATCTATACGATTAGATGACACCTCAGCCGCTTCAGAGTTAGTAGAAAATTCAAAAGGTTTTTCATTAGAAGAATTTGTAAAACACGTAATTCCGAAAAGTTTGTTTGAAGCTTTTGCCACAAATGAAATTCTACAAATTGTAATTTTTTCTATTTTATTCGGTGTGGCTTTGGCAGCATTTAGTAAAAAAGAAGCCAAACCCATTATCAAATTATTAGACACTACAGCTCACGTTGTTTTAAAAATGGTTTCTTACATCATGTGGACAGCGCCATTAGGAGTTTTAGGAGCTGTAGCCAGTGCAATTGCGAAACACGGATTTGAAGTTTTCGAACTGTATGCCAAATATTTAGCTGCGTTTTTAGTAGGTATTCTTGTACTTTGGCTGATCTTATTAACTGTTGGCTATTTAATTTTAGGCAAACGACTATTCGTACTATTACAAAGAATTAAAAGTCCGTTACTTATTGCTTTTTCCACAACAAGTTCTGAAGCGGTTTTCCCTAAAATGGTTGAAGAATTAGAACGATTTGGTTGTCAGCCAAAAATTGTATCCTTTACTTTACCATTAGGTTACTCTTTTAACCTTGACGGAAGTATGATGTATATGACATTTGCCAGTATCTTTATTGCGCAAGTTTATGGAATAGAAATGAGTGTACCTGAACAACTTACCATGCTTTTAGTTTTAATGCTAACTAGTAAAGGAGTTGCTGGTGTACCAAGAGCTTCATTAATTGTAGTAGTTGCCACTTGTGCCATGTTTGGAATTCCACCAGAAGGCATCGCTTTAATTTTACCAATTGACCATTTTTGCGATATGGCAAGAAGTATGACAAATGTTTTAGGAAATGCACTTTCAACAGCAGCTATTGATAAATGGGAAGCTAAACACGAAGCAAACAACGAAATGACTAACGAATAAAATAGCGATACTCAAATTACCGCTAAAAAAACAAAACCAATGAAATTTAATTTAGACGTATTTAATATTTTAAAATCCAACTTCTTCTTACAAGCTCAAGAAATTGATCAAGAGTTTAAGTTGTCGCAACTTTTTAATCCTGAATTTTACATCAACCTTGAATTAGGTGGTGTTCCTATTGGAATTTACGTAGTACTATTTATTATTTTTGCCGAAACAGGCTTATTTATAGGCTTTTTTCTTCCGGGCGACAGTTTATTGTTTTTATCTGGAATTTATTGCGAAGCATTAGCTAAACCTTTAACATTTTTACCTCATGGATATTCTCCTGTTTTTGTTGTAGCCGCTTTAATTGCACTTTCTGGAATTATAGGAAATATTTTTGGATATTGGTTCGGATCGGTTTATGGAAAAAATTTATACCAAAAAGAAGATGGCTTTTTCTTTAAGAAAAAATACTTATACCAATCTGAAAGTTTCTTTCAAAAGCATGGTGGCATAGCAATAGTTTTTGCTCGTTTTTTACCAATCGTTAGAACTTTCGTACCTATTATTGCTGGAATTGTGCACATGAAAAAAAGCAAATTCATGTTTTACAATGTATTGAGTTCTATTTTATGGTCGTTTATTTTAGTATATTCTGGTCATTATTTATATGGTTTATTCTTAGAAAAATTTGATATCGATTTAAAACATCATATTGAAAAAATCATTATAATTTTAGTTGTAGCCACTACACTTCCATTAGTAATGAAAGCCATAAAAACAAAAAAATTAGAAAACGCAGACACAACGGGCGACGAATAGTTTAAACTAATTTCTTTAAGAAAAACAAGTGATGCAATTAAGCTATTGGGAAATAAAAAACTGGTTTTCCCATGTGGATTTCACCATTGTAGGAAGCGGAATTGTCGGCTTACATACGGCAATTCGGTTAAGAGAACGGTTTCCGAAGGCTAAGATTTTAATTTTAGAAAAAGGTGTTTTACCACAAGGTGCCAGCACGAAAAATGCTGGATTTGCTTGTTTCGGAAGTGTTTCTGAAATCATTTCCGATTTGAATTCTCACACAGAAGAAGAAGTAATTCAGTTGATTCAAAAACGATATTCGGGTTTACAATTACTTCGTAAGAATTTAGGTGATGAAGCGATAGACTACAAACCTTTTGGTGGATATGAAATCTTTTTAAAAGAAGACGAAAACTTTTATAACGATTGTATTTCCAAAATTCCATTCATCAATGATATTGTTCGACCTTTATTTAAGTCGGAAGTGTATTCTAAAGTTTTGGATCGATTCGACTTTAAAAATACGTTTGAACATTTAATTTTCAATGAATTTGAAGGACAAATAGACACGGGCAACATGATGCAAGCTTTGCTAAAAAAAGCCATTCAAAGCGACATTCTGATTTTAAACAACCAAACCGTTTCTCAATATCAAGAATTAAATGATGATGTAGAAATCGTAACTAACAACGTATCATTCAAAACTAAAAAGCTACTTTTTACCACGAATGGTTTCGCTTCAGCTTTAACAAACCACGAAGTAAAACCTGCAAGAGCTCAAGTTTTAATTACCAAACCAATAGAAAACCTATCTATTAAAGGCACATTCCATTTAGATCAAGGCTATTATTACTTCAGAAACATTAATAATCGTATACTTTTTGGCGGTGGAAGAAACCTTGATTTTCAAGGCGAAACCACAACTTCATTAGAAACTACTGAAATAATTCAAAATCGCTTGGAAGATTTACTAAAAAATGTAATTTTGCCGAACACGCCATTTGAAATTGAACATCGTTGGAGCGGAATTATGGGCATTGGAAATTCAAAAAAACCAATTGTACAACAGTTAAGCAACCACACGTATTGCGGTGTTAGAATGGGTGGAATGGGCGTAGCAATTGGCAGCCTTATCGGACAAGAATTAGCAGATTTAATATAAAATGGCAGTAAAGAAAACAACTCCAAAACCTAAAACAAAACCAACAAAATCTAAAAGCACTGAAAAAAAAGGATTTTTCGGTCAGTTTATGCGTTTCTTTTGGAAAGCATGTTTGTGGTTTAATATTATCAGCTTATTTTTTGTCGTTTTATATAAATTCGTTCCCGTACCTTTTACGCCGTTGATGGCTATTCGCTATTTTGAAAATTCGGCAGATGGGAAAAACATTGAAACCAAACACGATTGGGTGCCTTTAGAAGATATTTCAAAAAATTTACAAAAAGCAGTAATTGCAAGTGAAGACGGAAGATTTTTTGAACACAGTGGCTTTGATTTTGAAGCCATTCAAAAAGCTGCTGTTGGAAATTTTAAAGGAAAAAAACTAAAAGGCGGAAGTACGATTACACAACAAACAGCCAAAAATGTTTTTTTATGGCAAGGCAGAAGTTATATCCGAAAAGGATTAGAAGTCTATTATACTTTTTTAATTGAACTGATTTGGGGAAAAGAACGCATTTTAGAAGTGTATTTAAATAGTATCGAAATGGGCGACGGCATTTATGGCGCTCAAGCGGCAACACAATATTGGTACAAAAGAGATTGTAAAAGCTTAACCCGAATGCAAGCCGCTGGAATTGCAGCAATTCTTCCAAATCCGAGAAGATTTAAACCGAATGGCTCTGCTTATATTAGCAGAAAGCAAGCTAAAATTGCAAGATATATTTTAATGACTAAATTAAAATATTAAAATTCAACAAGATGAAAACTGTATTAATAACTGGTGCTGGTGGCGGAATTGGCAAACTAACTTCATTATATTTTGCTAAAAATAACTGGACCGTTATTGCCACTTTATTACACGTGAAAGAAGGCGATTCATTTGATAATATCCCAAATATTTTTTGTTATGAAATGGATGTTACTTCATCAGAAAGTATTGCTTTAGCTACAGAAAAAATTTTACAAAATCACCCAAGAATTGACACCATAATTAACAATGCTGGAATGGGCTACAGAAGTTTTGTAGAACTTTGTGAAGACGAAAAAATTGACACCATTGTAAACGTTAATTGGCTAGGAGTTGTAAAAATTTGCAGGGCTTTTATTCCTACTTTTAGAGCACAAAAATTCGGACAATTTATCAACATTACTTCCGTAGCGGGCTTGGTAAACTTGCCACTTGGAAATTTTTATCATTCTACCAAACAAGCAGTAGAAAGTTTTTCTGAATGCATGGCTTATGAATTGGTTGATTTTAATATTAGTGTTTCTACGGTTCAATTTGGAAATGCACCAACTTCATTTCAAAAAAATGTAGTTAAGTCTGATGAAACAGAAATTTGTTCCTATAATAATTTAATGGGAAAAATTTCCGAATTATTAGAAAAAAAATCAGGTAAAAACTGCGACTTACCCAATCAAATTGTAGAAAAGTTATTCTCTATTGCCGAAAATCCGAATAAAAACTTCAGAAGATATACCATTGGTTTTGATGCGAATATCATGCGAATATTAAGAAGAACCTTAGGATACAAAGCATTTAATTATATTATCAGAAAATTCACCTTAAAATAAAAATTCTTTAAATTATTTTTACTAATTTTATATAAGTATACCGTTGATACTTATTTTTATGTCTAAAAGTGAAATCAATAATGGATTATTATTCAATCAAGAGCATTTTAATTTGTTAATTAAACTGTACAAGACCTCATTTATTGATTATAATAGTATTGAAGACATCTACAAAACCATTACAGAAACTGCTGCAAAAGGGTTAAATATCATTAGAGCAAGTTATTGGGAAATTGAAAATGACAGTTTAATTTGCAAAGACTTATTTGACAAAACCAATCAAACACATACTTCTGGAGCTAAATTATTCGCAAAAAACTTACCTGTTTATTTTAAAGCATTAAAAGAGGGATTTGCCATTATTGCAGATGATGTAAACACAAATATTCACACACAAGAACTAAAAGAAAGTTATTTAATTCCTTTAGGCATAAAAAACATGCTCGATTTGCCTATTAGAAAAGACGGAGAATTAATAGGCGTTTTTTGTTGCGAACACAATATAGAAAATAGAAACTGGTCGGAATCTGATTTAGCCTTTACACGCTCCTTATGTGATATTTTAAACTTAATGACCGAGCAAGGCAAAAGAAGAGAAATTGAAAAAAGATTACTAGAAACAGAAAGAAAAATAAGTTTAATTACAGAAAATTCCAATGATGGTTTTGTGATAATAGAAAACAATCTTTTAACCTACGCATCGCCATCCTATCTAGAAATATTAGGCTTTACTTCTGATGATTTAACAAATTTTACCACTTTTGATATTTTTCATTACATCCATAAAGAAGATGTGAAAGCTGTTAAAGAGTTTGTTTACAAAAATTTAAAAGAACAAAACAAATATTTCAAATGTCAGTTTAGAATCCGATCTAAAAATGGAAAATATTATTGGAGAGAAGATTCTGCTTGTGTTTTATATGATGAAAAAGGAAATTATACCAAATATTTAATCATTTCCAGAGATATTTCTCAAATGAAATTAGCTGAAGAAAAGGCAAAGAAACTTGCAGCACTTTCTAAAGATTTGAATGAGAAATTAGCAAATTTTACGCATATTGTTTCTCATAACATCCGTTCTAACACTAGTAATATGACTATGCTAATTGATTTAATTGAAGACACAGATAACTTAAGTGAGAAAAAAGAATATTTCAAATTATTAAAACAAAGCAACAATAAACTTTCTGAAACAATCTTGCATCTTAACGAAACAATTGACCTGCAATTTACTTCTAAAAAAAGAAAAACAGAAATTAAAGTACGAACCGAGATCAATAATGTACTAGCAACATTTAAAGACCAAATTGAAACAAAAAAAATCTCTGTTGAATTAAATATTGATAAAGATTTAGTACTACACACTATTCCATCTTATTTTGAAAGCATTATTTCGAATCTGATTTCAAATGCAATTAAATACAAATCACCTGAAAGAGAACTTATCATTGAAATTTCTGCTAAAAAAGAAAAGAGAAAAACAGTTCTTACAATTAAAGATAATGGAATAGGAATTGACTTAACCAAATATAAAGACAAGATTTTCGGTATGTACAAAACGTTTCATAACAACACTGACGCTATTGGTTTAGGTCTTTTTATGACAAAAAACAAAGTAAATGTGTTAGGCGGAACGATTGACGTAAAAAGCAACCGGAACGAAGGAACCGTTTTTAATGTGGTTTTATAAAGTAATTTTAAACTAAAACAGAAAACAAATGAATCGAAACTATAAACTTACTTTCATTATTGATGACGATCCTGTTTTCGTGCTTTTATTTAAAAAAATACTTTTAAAATTAGGGCAATTTGAAACAATACAAAACTTTGAAAATGGACAATTGGGCTTAGATGCTTTGATTGAAAAATTTAACAATAACGAACCTTTCCCAGATATTATCTTTTTGGATATAAATATGCCAATTATGGATGGATGGGAATTTTTAAAGGCTCTAGAAAAATATCCATTTAAAGATGATTTAACCATTTATATGGTTTCCTCTTCCATAGATCCGACTGAAATTAAAAAATCTAAAAAATTCAAAACGGTAAAACGCTTTATTTCAAAACCAATTTCGGCAAATGATTTCTTAAAAAACTTAAACAAGTAATACTATTTCCACTTAATAGATTCGATAATTTGCTTCATATCATTTTTGATATAATCTGCAGCAGGAAGAATGGAATCAAAATTAGGCTTCGAATAAAAATACATACTTGCAGTTATGAAATTTTTAGTGCTATCAGTCGCATAAAACTGTGCATTTGTAGCTGCATTTCCTCCAACTTGGTAAAACATTCCGTACACTTTTCTTTCTGTATTTACATAGGGTTGCTCCGCAATATCATTAGCCTTAATAGCATGTTCGTAAGTTAATTTCTGTGCATCCGTCAATAATGTATTTAAATTTCCGTGTACTGATTTATAAGTCAGATAAACAGTCGCTTTCATTTTTGGATAATGAATTTCCAATCCACAATCAGAAGTGGCTTTTATTTCAGCTAATTGATTTTTATCGAAATCAAAACCGCAAGAATTGCTATATCTCATATATTTCGCTGGCGGATATTCTAAACTTAATTGCCCTGCTGGCTTAGGTATTTTCTCATCGCCACAAGAAAGTAAAGAAAGACATAAAAGGGTAAAAAAAATGGAACTTTTCATTATTGGTATATTGTATTAAAAAAGAACATAGAAAACAGAAAAAGACAAATTATCTTTTAAGCTATCCTCTATATTCTTCAATTATTTGTAATCTAATTGGTAAAGACTAAAAATTACTCTAGCGAATCAAAATCCACATCTTTTGAGCTTGGCGGATTGGTAGTTGGTGCTTTCGATAAATCAGAATCTTTTTTCGTATTTAAGAAAGTGAATTCTGTTACCTGAATTTCAGTAGTGTATTTAATTGTACCATCTTCAGCAGTCCATTGACGAGATTTAATACGACCTTCAATGTAAATTTTATCTCCTTTAGATAAATATTTTTCACATAATTCTGCCGCTTTATTTCGCACCACAATATTATGCCATTCTGTAGAAGTGATTTTTTCTCCTGTAGATTTGTTAATGTAAACTTCGTTTGTTGCTAATGGAAAACGTCCAATACAACTTTGCGCATCAAAATAATGCATTTTTACTTCGTCTCCTAAATGTCCTATTAGAATAACCTTATTTAATGTACCGTTCATGGCTTATATCTTTTTACCAAAAATACTAAATATTATTTAGATAGCAATTTTTTCTATAAAATTATGCAACACAATAGGCACAGGCAACTGTAACAACTCCTTAAAAGTGTATCCATTAGTAATAGATTCTTTAATTTCAATCGTATAAAATTTTATATTTAAATGTTGGTGCGATAATTTATGTAACACATCATACGAATCAAAATAATGGAAGTACTCAATAATATATTTAGTATTCAGATGTTCTAAAATTTGATCCGCATCCATTTCTTGTTCTGATTCGATACAAGGAAATTCGTATAAATTTTTCCAAATTCCGTTTTCCGTTCGTTGATTCATCTCATAGTGATCCAAAGCATCTTTTACTAAAATATAATTTAGAAATCGCTTTGTAACTTTAACTTTTTTAGATTTTACAGGCAATTCTGAAACTATTTTCAATTTATAAGCTTCACAACTATCGTTAAAAATACAAACTTCGCAATTTGGACTTTTCGGTACACATTGCAATGCACCAAATTCCATTATCGCCTGATTATGGATATTAGGCTGAGTTAAAGAGAGTACTTTCGTAGCTAATTCTATAAAATATTTCTTAGTTGTATTTTGAGAAATATCATAATCTACATTAAAAACTCGAGATAACACTCTGAAAACATTTCCATCTACCACTGCAACAGGTTCATTGGATGAAAAAGATGCAATTGCCGCTGCGGTGTAAGTTCCAATTCCTTTCAATTTTATTAATTCGTTATAAGAATTTGGAAAAACACCATTATAGTTTTCCATCACAAATTTCGCTGTAAAATGTAAATTTCTTGCTCGAGAATAGTAACCAAGTCCTTGCCAAAGCTTCAAAATTTGTTGTTCATCGGCAATTGCTAAGTCTTTTACGGTTGGAAAAGCATTTATAAAATTAATATAATAGGGCAAACCCTGACTCACTCGTGTTTGCTGTAAAATAATTTCTGAAAGCCAAATTTTGTAGGCATCATTGGTGTTACGCCATGGTAAGTCTCTATAATTTTGGTGGTACCAATGGATAATTTTGGTTGAAAAACTCATAAGAAAATATAAAGCCGTAAAAATAAATCATTTATATGGTTAAATTTTAATTCATTAAGTTTGAATTTGTATTTTTTTAATTCATATATTTGCACACTCAAAAAAATACACATAAAATTTAACACGCAAGAAAATGACGAAAGCAGACATCGTAGCAAAAATTTCAGAAAAATTAGGCCTTGAAAAAGGTGACGTTCAAGCTACTGTAGAATCATTCATGGAAGAAGTAAAAAATTCATTAGAAACTGGTGATAATGTTTACTTAAGAGGATTTGGAAGTTTTATTGTTAAAACAAGAGCTGAAAAAACAGGAAGAAACATTTCTAAAAACACAACAATTAAAATTCCAGCACACAACATTCCAGCATTTAAACCTGCTAAAGTATTTGTTGAAAGCGTAAAAGAAAAGACAGAAGTAACTGTATAATATTATTTATTAATCATAAAAACTACACATTATGCCAAGTGGTAAAAAAAGAAAAAGACATAAGGTAGCTACTCACAAGCGTAAAAAAAGAGCGAGAGCTAACCGTCACAAAAAGAAAAAGTAGTCTAAAAACTACTTTTCTTTGTTTAGAAAAGAATTGACGTTCATTGAATTATGAATTGAATACGATTTTGACCTGTTCAAAATTACCTTCAATTCTATTGGGTATTTTACCTAAATTGTTTAATCCATCCTAGCAATAAGTAGATCATTTGAAGTTGTTTTTTAAATAAACTTCGAATAATCAAACAAAAATGTTCGGATATAAAATATACAGCATGAACAAAGAATTAATTATTAGATCTAGTTCAGACGCAGTAGATTTTGCCTTATTAAAAGATGGAAAACTAATTGAATTACACAAAGAAAAAGAGGCTAGCGATAGCAATCAGTTTCAGGTTGGAGATATTTTTATTGCAAAAATAAGAAAACCAGTTGCTGGATTAAACGCAGCTTTTGTGCATTTGGGTCATGAAAAAGATGCTTTTTTGCATTATCATGATTTAGGGCCAAACCTTGGTTCTTTGATGAAATTTATTAAACTTGTAAGCGCAGGTAAAATAAAAGATTATTCACTCAAAAATTTCCTTTTTGAACCTGAAATCAATAAAGACGGCACTATAATGGATATATTAAGTGCCAACCAATCGATTTTAGTTCAAGTTGTTAAAGAACCTATCTCAACCAAAGGACCAAGAATTAGTTCTGAGATTTCTTTAGCAGGTAGATATGTAGTTTTAGTTCCTTTTTCAGACCGAGTATCCATTTCACAAAAAATTGGAGATCGTGCAGAAAAAGATAGATTAAAAAAATTACTACAATCTATCAAACCAAAAGGATTTGGGGTTATTGTGAGAACAGTAGCCGAAGGCAGAAAAACAACTGAGATTGAAAAAGATGTAGAAACATTGTTAGACCGTTGGACTACAATGTGTAAAAAATTACAAACTGCCCATCATCCCTCAAAAGTATTAGGAGAATTGACTAAATCTTCCTCAATGCTAAGAGATATATTTAACGATACTTTTACCAGTATTCAAGTAGATGATGAAGATTTGTATTTACAAACGAAGGAATATTTGCAAGAAATAGCTCCGGATAAAGCGTCTATCGTAAAACACTATCAGTCGAAAGATTTACCTCTATTTGAGAAGTATAATATAGAAAGACAAATAAAAACCTCTTTTGGAAAATCAGTTTCTATGAGTAAAGGTGCTTATTTAATTATCGAACACACAGAAGCTTTACACGTTATTGACGTAAATTCTGGAAATCGATCAAATAAAGCACAAAACCAAGAAGATACTGCCATGGAAGTAAACATGATTGCTGCAGCAGAAATTGCACGTCAGTTACGACTTAGAGACATGGGAGGAATTATTGTAGTCGATTTTATTGACATGCAAAATCCAGACAATAGAAAAATATTGTTTGACTTCTTAAGAGAAGAAATGAGTGACGATAAGGCGAAGCATAAAATCTTGCCTCCTAGCAAATTTGGATTAGTTCAAATTACTAGACAAAGAGTTAGACCTGAAGTTAATATTGAAACAAACGAAGAAAACCCGAACGAAAACGGACAGGTTGAAGCCGCAATTTTAATTATTGACAAAATAGAAGCTAACCTAGAAAATATTATTAAAGACCATAAAAAGGTAGTACTAAATGTACATCCATTTGTGGCCGCATACCTTACTAAAGGTTTTCCATCCTTACGTTCAAGATGGTTTCTTGAGCATAAGAAATGGGTGAAAATTATACCTCGTGACGCTTACACGTACCTTGAATATCACTTTTTTGATAAACAAGGAAAAGAAATTTTATAAAAAACTAAA
>JACCEA011512671.1_pt1 | contig 31531 bp, 27 predicted proteins | sample 7449851 | NCBI WGS metagenome assembly JACCEA01 (sample SAMN15323453, study PRJNA562643) | freshwater metagenome | isolation source: river surface water | place: USA:Blue River Watershed | collected 2017-08-18
AAACAAAAGTCGAGAGTCGATTGATCAAATCTGCCGTACCGTCGTTGTGAAATATCAGGAACAAGTTGCCAAGCCTGATCCATCCCAGGGCATAGTTCGGCAATTTTTGCAGAGAGACTGTTGTCTTTCACAACAGAAACAGCCAGGACTCGACTGGGCTTGGCTTGTTGGTTTTGTTGCTGAACTATCCCTGCCGTAGTGCCACCGCTTGCAGCCGCACAACAAATAAATTCAGCGAAACCATTCGGAGTATTGGCAAAGTTTGTATCAGCAAATCCCTCAACTGCTAATGCACTAGACCCACCCTCGGGTACAATCAACCAATTTGGATAAGAGCGTTTCAACTCGTTGAGAAAATCTGGGTCGTGTCGCCTACGATAGTTCGAAAAGTCTAATGGGATGAGCTTCATCCCGAACTCTTTGCATTGTCGTAGCGTTGGGTTATGTTCATCTAGTTCTGCACTTCGCACGAATCCTTGGGTAGCAAATCCGAACTGATGCCCCGCAGCTGCAACAGCGGCTAAGTGATTAGAAAATGCACCGCCAAAGGTAATTATCCCTGTTAAATTATATTGTTGTAACTTTGAAATGTGGTACTTTAGTTTCAACCACTTATTACCGGCTGCGGCCGGCACCGCACATTCAAGCTGACAGATCCATAACTCAGTTTTGGTTGATGCGAGTACTGGGTGATGTAATTGTTGCCAAGTTAGTTGAAAAAATGGCGTGTCCATTCAAACCTTCTGAACTAAAGTAAAATCAGCCAAACCGCAGAGTAGGTTTATGATACGAGATTTAGTAAATTTTTTCAGTCGAAAAACCCAATCAACTAACAAGCCTATCAGTTCGCTTGCAGGCTTGTACTTGCACCCAGAACATTTGAAGTTGGTTCTATTTAACCCAGACAGTCAAGCGGTAGTTCGGGTTGAAACTGTGCTCTTGGCACCTCAGCAAAATATCATTGAAGAATGCGAAAAATTAGTCAGCACATTGCCCGCTAAAACCGAATTGTGTTTGATCCTGAGTCAGGAGCGTTACCAAGTGGTGCAATTGGATAAACCCGCGGTTGCGGATGCCGAAATCATTGCAGCACTGCCTTATGCACTTCGTGAATTAGCGACAGTTCCGCTGGATGATATGCTGTTGGATTACATGGACTTACCTGAACAAAGCAACGCGGGCGCCAGTAAAATTCAGGTGGTGGTTACTGCATTAAGCCAATTAAAACCGCTCTGCGAAGCCCTGCAAAATTATAAAATCCGATTGAGTAATATCCAGCCTGAAGAATGGTTAGTGAGAAATTTGCTGCCTCCCAATGATGGCGCCGTGATGGTGATAACGCATCAACCGGGGCAAGAGTTGAATTTGCAAGTGATCCGCGATCGTCAAGTATACTTTTCACGGAAGTTACGCGGTTTCAACCGACTGCACCAGTATGATCTGGCCGAATTGAAAGCGGGCATGTTAGATAATTTGTTGTTAGAAGTACAAAGATCGCTAGATTTTTACGAAGGTCAACTTAAGCAAGCCCCAGTCCGAGAGATCTACATCCACATTAGTAGTCCTTCTTTAAAAGGTATTGTAAGTTATTTTATTGAGAATGGTTTTAGTCAGGTTAAACCCATCGATTTGCAGAAATTCATGCCTAGACTGAGTCAGACAGAACGCGAAGATTATTGGCTTAGCCTTGCAGGTGCGCTAGAGCTTTGGGTAAGTCGAGGAGAGGTTCAATGAAATATTCAGTGAACTTATACCAAGACATACTGAAACCTAAGCAAGAGTCATGGACCCTTGAACGGCTTTTTATCGCAACCGCCGTGGTATTGACACTCATTAGTGCTGTTACAGGTCTATTGGCTTGGCAGCAGCATCAGCTCGGTCGCGAACAACAAGCGCTGGCTTTAGAATTACAAACGGTCACTGACGAGCTGACTACCTATCAAAAAACGCTCGCCGAACGTAAACCTGCGGCTGAGCTGGAGTCCGCATTAGCGACAATTCAGTTACAGAATAGTCAGAAACAGAACTTATTAGATTACCTGCAAGTGCAACGAGCCAGACCTACGCCTGATTTTCAGCAGGCTTTTTTGCATTTAAAAGCCATTGATCCAGCCGGATTGTGGTTAACCGAATTTAGCTTTGCCGAACCGGGATTTCATTTTATTGGACGGACACAAGATGCCAAGTTGATGACTACTTGGCTACAGCAACTTGGCGCTAGCCCTTTTTATAACGGCCATGCTTTTCAAACGATCTCTGTGAAACCTGCCGAGCGTGGGGTCTTACAATTTGAAGTGGCGGCAAAACCTGCCTTAGAGGAGCCGCAATCATGAATTGGTGGCGACAATCGGCGAAGCGTTTTTTAAATTTTAAAGAGCGTGAGCGTAAACTGATCTTTTACACAAGTCAGGTGATGATTGCTTGGTTGGGTTTTGTCTTGGTGATTGAACCTTTGATGCTCAAAGCAACCCAGTTGACCAAGCAAAACCAGCAAAGTCAGCAACAAATTACGCAATTACAGCAACAAAGCGCGCTGATCCAACGAGCGCTAAGTGTGGATATCAATCAGGAAATTCAAAGCCAAATTCAGGCGCAACAACAAGTGCAGAGTGAATTAACTCAACGCATCCAACAACTCACCGGGAGCTATATCAGCGCCCAGCAAATGTTAGATTTACTGCAAGACTTGCTCGTTAAAATGCCAAAGGTTCAATTGGTTGCGTTAGAAAATTTGCCAGTGAAACCCATTCAACTGCAAGCGATGACCCAGGGACAAACCCCCGAGAAAACTGCCAGTGCGTTGGACCAGCCGCTATTGTTTAAACATACGACTCAATTGGTTTTTCGTGGCGATTTTAATGGCTTGCAACAACTGTTAGGGCAGTTACAACAACTCTCTTGGCAATTACATTGGGTTAAACTGCATTATAAAGTGCTTGAATATCCGCAAGCGGAGTTGCAGTTAGAATTAGAAACCGTCAGTGAGAGTGCAAATTATGTCCAGATCTAACATTGCACTTCGCGTATTGCTGTTAGTCTCAGTCATGGTGCCGAGCGTTCATGCTGATCCCACAGCGCCAGAATATCTCGAAGCTGCTCCTCATTCCGCAGATGCAACGAGTGACAGGCAGGCAGCGACTACTTTGCCGGTCCTCAATTTTATTCAGATAGGCCAGCAGAAAAGCGCAGTTATTAATGGGCAGCGCGTGAAGGTTGGCGATAAAGTCGGTCAATATGTGGTGCAGCAAATTGATGCACGCCAGGTAGTCTTGCAGCAAAATGAGCAACGGCTAGTGTTAAAGTTATTTCAGACAATGAAAAAGTAGCAGAAAGCATGCAAAAAAAATTCTCATGGTTCTCAGCATTGGCCGTCCCAATGTTAAGTTATGCGCTGGCAGGTTGTACAACGACCAGTACGCCCACACCAGCGCAAAAAGCAGCTGCCGATCTGAATGACCAGCGTCAACCTGTCGCTGCACCGTTAGAAGTGCCTGCGGAAGTATCGGCAGACTTATTTGCCCCGAGCGCAGTTGCTGCGCAAGAAATGCCTCAACCGCAACAGCCGCGCTTTAATGTGTCAGCACTCAATGTGCCGATGGCTGATTTCTTGGCCTCGTTAGTGGCCGATTCTAGCTATAGCGTGATGGTGCATCCTGCGGTCAGTGGCCAGATTAGCCTGCAGTTGAAACAAGTGACTGTGGCTGAAGTTATGCAGCAATTGCAGCAAATGTATGGTTTTGATATTCGTTTACAAGGCACTATTTACTCTGTATACCCAGCAGGATTACGCACAGAAACTATTGCAATCAACTATTTATTGATGCAACGCGCAGGACTCTCTTCGATTGCCGTCAATTCTGGCGGCGTCTCCCAAGACAGCCAAAATAACAGCAATAACCAAAATCAGAACAACCGTAACAACTCGAATAATTTAAATAACGGTTTGTTAGGCGGTGGCATGGGCCAAAATGGTCAGCAACAATTTAATGGCAGCATGATCCAAAGCTCCAGCACGACCGATTTTTGGAAAGATTTGGAAAAAGCAGTCAGTGGTATTTTAGGCGGCGGCGAGCAACGCTCTGTTGTCGTATCACCGCAAGCAGGATTGGTGACTGTACGGGGCATGCCCGATGAAATTGCCGCGGTCAAAGCATTTTTACAGCAATCTGAAGTCCATCTCCAACGCCAAGTCATTTTGGAAGCTAAAATCATCGAGGTTACCTTGGATGATGAATTCCAACAGGGCATCAACTGGCAAAATGCGTTGGCAAATATTGAGTCGACTAACTTCAATTTCAGCTCGACCGCAGGCAATTTTGGCAATACCGTCAGTAATAATCTCGGTGGTGTCAGTGCGTTATCCATTCAAAATGCTGATTTTAATGGTGTACTACGCTTACTCGATACGCAAGGGGATGCGCAAGTGCTGTCCAGCCCACGAGTGACGGCCATTAACAACCAGAAAGCAGTCATTAAAGTTGGGCAAGATGAATATTTTGTCACTGATGTGTCTAGTAATACGGCCACAGCAGCCAATGGCGTGACGAATACGACGCCATCGATTTCACTTCGGCCATTTTTTTCTGGGATTGCGCTCGATGTCACTCCACAGATCGCAGCGAATGGGCAAATTATTTTACACGTCCATCCTTCAGTCACAGAAACTGCTGAGCAAACCAAAACTATCCAACTGAGCGACGAAAATGTGGTGCTGCCCCTCGCTCAAAGCAATATCCGCGAATCAGATACCATCATTCGAGCCGGTAATGGCGAAATTGTGGTCATTGGTGGCTTGATGCAAACCGTCACAACCGAGCAAGAAAGTGGCGTGCCTGGGCTTCGAAGTGTGCCGGTGTTAGGCCATTTGTTTAAGTCCAAGAGCAAAGTGGAGAAAAAGAAGGAATTGGTGATATTGCTCAAACCGACGGTCGTCGAAGCTGGCGTTTGGCAGCAACAAATCGGACAAAGCCAATCGTTGGTGCAGGACTGGGCAACGCAACGCTAATATGTACTTAGCTCATTATGCCTTTGAGTCGATGCCGTTTGCTTTGACACCCAACACGGCTTTTTATGTTGATTTAACCACCCACCAGCATGCGATGGAGGTTTTAACCACTGCGCTGGGGTTGGGGGAAGGGTTTATCAAAGTGACAGGCGAAGTCGGTACAGGGAAAACGCTGCTTTGTCGCAAATTGTTGCAGGAAGCCCCAGCGGACTGGGTGTTTGCTTATGTGCCCGATCCGCATCTCACCCCGAATCAGTTGCGCTGGGCTTTAGCCTTAGAATTGGGTTTAAAACAATCCGGCAATATTGATGAATTACAACTTGTTCATTTATTGCAACGATGGTTATTGCAACTTGCGCAGCAAGGGAAGCGCGTTATTTTACTGATCGATGAAGCGCAAGCCTTGCCTGATGAAACCTTAGAGGCGCTGCGGTTATTAAGTAATTTAGAGTCCGAACAACACAAATTGGTGCAAGTGGTGTTATTTGCTCAACCTGAACTCGACCGAAAATTGGCTCATTATCGCTTTCGCCAATTGCGCCAGCGCATCAGCTTTTCTTGCCAATTAGGGGCATTGGATCGCGCGCAAGTGCAAAATTATGTCGAAGAACGTTTGCTGCGGGCCGGTTGGGGCGTAGGGGTGGCAGAACAACCCTTGTTTAGTCGGTCTGCGCTTGTTGTTATGTCGTTATTCAGCCGAGGGATCCCGCGCTTAATCAATATTCTGGCACATAAATCTTTGTTACTCGGATACGGTGCAGGTCTTCGTCAAATCGGTTGCCGACAAGTCCTGTTGGCCGCTTGGGATACGGAAGACGTGCGGTTTATTCCGTTCAACTTGCCAGTGCAAACAACAATTATCTGGGTGTTGACGGTGCTGCTGATGTTCATGCTCTGGGGATTGTGGCAATGAGTGTGATCAATCAAATGTTGCGAGATTTAGATAAACAGCGACAACAACAAAATCAGCCCGTACGAGCAACCAAAGCGCCAAAACCACAGCGTGTGCGCCTTGGGGTGATGTTATTTGGCGCAATCGTACTTGCGGGGATGGCTTATTGGCTGGGAATGCACAATGCATCGGTTTTTCCAGCACCCTCGGTGCCGCCAACAGCCAAGCCCGAATTCGCTCAACCAAAGCAAATCGGTGCAGAATTGGGGCAGCAGCGACCCGCTGAGTCTGCACTTGCGCCAACAACATCGGCCAAATCCGAGCTTGTCAATGCAACAGCAGCCAATCCAGAGCTGACAGAGCAAGAGCCGACTGCGCAAAATTCAACTGAACAACTGTTGCAGCCAGCAACCAAGATGGCCTCTGCCCAGACTCGCCAGGCGCAACCTCAGAAGCAGCCCAAACAGCAGCTAGAGTTGAGTGAACAGAACACACCTGTAGAAGAGCAAGCAAAAGCACTCAAGCTTGCAAGCAAATCGGCGCCTAATCCAGTGATGGAACTTAAGAGTCATCCAACCATTCTCTCAACCAGTACCCCAAATGCATCGGAGCATCAGGCGCCTGGCAATGTCAGTGATGTTGAGTCTCAACCTATCACTATTGCGAGTAACGAAGCAGTCGCGACAGCGATGATGCCCGAGGTCTTCACCGAGCCTTCAGAGCAAGTGACGAGTAGAGCACAAATGAGTGTCAGTCAATCCTCGACCTTTGAGCAAGCTCAGCATCTTTATCAGCAATATGTGCAAGCGCGGTCGAACGGTCAGTTCGCTTTGGCTGAAACCAGTCTGCGACAATTACAGCTGATTGATCCGCAGCAGGCATTGCCATTGTTGGCCGAATTGTATTGGCAACAACAACAAGGCGCCCAACTTGATGCTGTGCTGCTTGCAGCCCAAAATGCCAATGTATCGGACAGCCAACTCGTGCGGTTCCAATTGCTCCGCTTGCAGCAACAACAGCGCTGGTCTGAATTAATTCCGCAATTAACCGAAACTCGAATGGCGGAATTGGGCGTTGAATTTATCGCGATGAAAGCGCAGGCACTTTGGCAAACCGCGCAATATGCGCAAGCATTACCGATTTATCAACGGTGGACCACTGAAGCGCCAACCGATGCCCGTGCTTGGTTAGGCCAAGCCTTAGTATTGGAAAAACTGCAACAACCGTCTTCGGCAAAAAAAGCCTATCAACAGGCGTTGACGCACGGCGGATTGTCAGTGGCCAGCCTACAATTTATTCAACAACGTTTAGCAGCCTTAAAAGAGTAACAGCATGCAAAGACCACGGCTAAAGATGCGACTTGGTGATTTATTAGTGCATGAAGGCATTATTAGTGAGCCACAGCTTGAGCAAGCGCTGCGTCGCCAACGGGAAAGTGGCCGCAAATTAGGGGCGACTCTGATTGAGTTAGCATTTTTAACTGAAGAGCAATTGTTACAGTTTCTAGCCCAGCAATTAAATGTGCAATTTTTGGACATCGCTCAGCGTTGGATAGACCCTAAAGCAGCGCAGTTATTGCCAGAGGTTCATGCAAGGCGACTCAGAGCCTTGGTGTTGGAAGACCGCGGAGAGTCAGTGTTGCTCGCAATGAGCGATCCGGCGGATTTGTCGATCTTAGACCAAATCGCCCCATTACTTGACCCCAAAAACATCGAAATTGCAGTGGTTCGCGAGAGTCAACTGATTGATGCGTTTAATAATTTATACAGACGCACCAAAGAAATCCAAACCATTGCGCACCAGCTACAAGAAGAATATGTCGATCCCGATGCTATCGACTTTAGCGTGCTGAATGTTGAGAACGACAAAGACAATACCATTGTTCGCTTGTTGCAATCCCTGTTTGAGGATGCTGTGCAAGTACGGGCTTCAGATATCCATATTGAACCTGATGAGCATGTGCTGCGCATCCGGCAGCGGGTTGATGGCGTATTGCAAGAAAGTATTCTGAAAGAAACTGGGATTGCCCCTGCAATGGTGCTCAGACTGAAGCTGATGGCTAGTTTGGATATTTCCGAAAAGCGCTTGCCGCAGGATGGTCGTTTTCAAATTAAAGTAAAAGGCCACACCATTGATGTGCGGATGTCGACGATGCCGGTGCAGTATGGTGAGTCGGTGGTGATGCGTTTACTGGACCAGTCCGCAGGATTATTGAGTCTAGAAGAAACCGGCATGCCGGCTGATTTACTCAGACGGATGCGACGAATTATGCAATCACCACATGGCATGGTGTTAGTGACTGGCCCGACAGGCTCGGGTAAAACCACCACTCTGTATGGCGTGCTGTCGGAACTCAATCAACCTGGGAGCAAAATTATCACGGTTGAAGATCCGGTGGAGTATCGCTTGCCGCGAATTAACCAAGTGCAAGTGAATCCCAAGATCGGCTTAGAATTTAGTAACGTGCTGCGCACTTGCTTACGGCAAGACCCAGACATTCTGATGGTCGGGGAAATGCGAGATCAAGAAACCGCTGAAATGGGCTTACGTGGCGCTTTAACAGGTCACCTCGTCCTCTCCACTCTGCATACCAATGATGCGGTAACCAGTACGCTGCGATTGATCGATATGGGCGCGGCACCTTATCTGGTTGCGAGTGCACTTCGCGCGATTTTGGCGCAGCGATTGGTGCGACGAGTATGTCAACACTGCAAAAAGCAATATCAACCCGATGAGTTAGAACAAACTTGGTTACGGCATTTTAAAGCGCCCGCCAATTTAACATTTTGGCGGGGGAGCGGTTGTCAGGCTTGTAATTATAGTGGGTATAAAGGTCGCGTTGGTGTGTTTGAATTGTTGGTACTCAACAAACCCTTGGCAGATGCGTTGCGTCGAAATGATACCGAAGAGTTTGCTCGGCTTGCCTATCACAGTGAAGAGTTTCGCACGCTGGGTAGTATGGCGCTCGATTATGCAACGCAAGGGATCACCTCTTTAGAGGAAGTGATCCGCGTATCTGAATATGTCGATTTAGATGAATTGAATGCTGGAGCAGTGAGTTAATGCCGCAATTTCAATATGAAGCGCGCACCCGTCAAGGCGAGATGGTCAGTGGCGAGCTGGAAGCCAGCAATCTCGATTTTGCCGCGGAACAATTGAACCGCCGTCAGCTCATTCCAATTCGTATCTCGCCAGTCGTTGAGCAAAAATCTTTCGATTGGCAATTTCAGCTGTGGCCGCGCAAAATTAGTTTGATGGAGCTTATCATTTTCGCGCGACAGATGTTTTCGTTGATGAAAGCAGGCATCCCAATTATCCGAGCAATCCGCGGCCTTGCCGAAAGTACCAGTTCCCAAGCATTACAGTTGGTGTTGTTGGATGTGGCGAAACAACTAGAAAGTGGTCGAAATCTGTCGACGGCGATGGCTGCGTACCCCAACATTTTCAGTAAGTTAGTTGTCAGCATCGTGCATGTGGGAGAAAATACGGGGCGTTTGGACGATGCTTTTGATCAGCTGTCCTATTATTTCGAACAGGAACTCGAAACCCGCAAGCAAATTAAACAAGCCACACGCTATCCAATCATTGTGCTGATTGTGTTAGCGATAGCCATGGTGATTATGAATTTATTCGTGATCCCATTATTTGCGAATATGTTTGCGCGTTATCAAGCAGAATTACCATGGTCGACTACGCTGTTATTAGCCACTTCCCATTTTTTTCAAACATTTTGGCCGTTGATGCTGGTGACTGGAATTGCTGGCAGCATTGCGCTCAAAAAATATTTAAAGACCCCGCAGGGTCAGTTGTGGTGGGGGGAGCGAAAATTAAAGCTGCCAATCGTTGGGGACATCATTAAGCGGGCGACTCTTGGCCGATATGCTCGAAGCTTTGCTTTAATGTTACGCTCAGGTGTTCCACTAACGACTGCACTAAGTTTGGTCGCCGATGCGGTGGATAACGAATTTATGGGCGAGAAAATTCGGGAGATGCGCCGCAACATCGAACGTGGCGAGAGTTTAGTGCGGGTGTCTGCGCAAGTGGGGTTATTCACCCCATTAGTGATGCAGATGCTGGCGGTGGGAGAAGAAACTGGCAAAATGGACGATATGCTGACCGAAGTTGCGGTTTTTTATGAACGAGAGGTCGAATTCGATTTAAAAAATCTAACTTCGAAGATAGAACCGATCTTAATTTCGGTGGTCGCAGTGATGGTACTCATTTTAGCGTTAGGGATATTCACGCCGATGTGGGATTTAATGAACGCCTATAAAAATCGCCAGTAAACAGCTCTTGGCAATTTAGTAAAAAGCTGTCATAAATTAATGATATATCCTGAATTAACCAGTAACGAGTTTCGGAGTTCACTATGAATAGATTTGCAAGACGGCAACAAGGTTTTACGGTCATCGAGATGATCATCGTCATTATCATTATCGGCTTATTAGCAGCAACTGCTTTACCACGGTTTTTACAAGTGACTGACGAAGCTGAAAAAGCCTCTGTTGAAGGTGTTGCTGGGGCTTTTGCTTCAGGGGTTGGCTTAACTCGGGCTGCGTGGGAAGTGGCTGGTCGTCCAGCGGGTACGGCGAATGTGGCAACGGTTCCTTTTGATGCCAATATCAATGTGCAAGTGGATAGTCGCGTCGGTTACCCTGCAGGTGGTGGCACTTATACCAGCATGACCGCAGCGCAATGTTTAAACGTCCTGAACCAAATTCTGCAAAATCCACCGAAAGCTTCTGATACTTTTGATGCCAAGCTTTCAATCTACGTTAGAGAAGAAAATGATGACTGCGTTTATCATTCGACCGTAGGTTTAGGCAATACTGCACCAACGGACACCACAGGCAATAATAGTTTCACCTATGATCCACAAGCGGGTGCTGTGGTGTTAAATCTCAACAGAACCCAATAGTTTTTAATTTAAGTATTATCGAGAGTTGTTATGAAAAAAAACCAAGGCTTTACCCTCGTCGAATTAGTGATTGTCATTGTCATTCTGGGGATTTTGGCAATTACTGCCGCGCCTAAATTTTTAAATTTAGCCGGGGATGCTAAAGCTGGAACGCTGAATGCTGTGAAAGCTTCGCTGCAATCAGCCAATGCGGTGGTGTACAGCAAGGCGGTACTGGCGGGTAAACAAAATGCGTCAACTGATACGGTCGCCGAATCCAACTCTACAATTGGTATTAAGTTTGGTTATGTCAATTCAAACGCATCTGAAGTGACTAAAGTACTGGATTTGGACGGGAATTTTGTTGTTGCGCAAGGGGTTGATAATAGCGCGTTAAATCTTGAAGCCACTGATGTGATGATCTATCCAGCAGGCGCAACAGTGCCAACTGCCTCAACACCAGTCGAGCAAGCTTGTGTACTGGTTTACAACGCCGCAGCTTCTGCTGGTGCTAAACCGACCTATACCATGTCTGTCGCAGGTTGTTAATTTGATGCATCGACCCCAGCTTGGCTTTACGCTAGTTGAGTTGGTGTTGGTGCTGCTTGTTGCAAGTATTTTGGCCATCAGCGCGGGAACAAAATTTTTCCGCGCTGACGATGCCAACCTCGTTCAAGTCACTGATCATACTTTAGCGCTGTTGCGTCAAATCCAGCTCACCAGTATGCAAGATACCGCTGGGCTCAATAGCCGTTGTCCTACTCTGGTTTTTTCTGAAAATACCATCGCGGTTGCCACGAATGCAGCTTGTTCGCTCAATCCAAATGTGACCGTCTCAGCAGATGATGCCAGCCAAAATCAACTTGGGGATGTGCAGTTGCAATTCATTACCGCGACAGGTTCAGTCTCACTGCCACAATGGATCCGTTTTGATGGCTGGGGGCGTCCTGTGGGTGTCTGTGCGCAAGGCTGCGAATTTCAGTTTGGTAGGGGCGGCGAACAGCGGCGGGTTTGTCTTTCTGCACAAGGGTTTATTGCTTTATGCAGTTAACATTCAGACGATTTACGTTGCAACAAGGCTTCACCTTGGTCGAATTAGTGATTGGCATGGTTGTGCTGGCGGTTGCCTTTGCTCTGATCACCAGTATCCTAGGGCCTATGATGCAAAACAGTAGTCAAACTTGGCATCAAGTTCGTGCTGCTGAGCTTGGTCATAGTTTAATGAATGAAATTACCAGCCGAGTGTTCGATGAGAACACGCCCCGCGGGACTAATTATTTGCGCTGTGGCCAATCCGGCGCCAACGCGTGCATCGCCAGTATCCCTGTTTGCCCAGCCAGTGGTTTATCGACTTCGACCGAGGAAGCAAGTCGTGATTTATTTGATGACGTGGATGATTATCATTGCTTGCGCCTCAGTGGTGCGCAATTGAGTAATGCGTTGAACGAGAGTTTAGCGGCAACCTATGCACAATATCAGCTGAGCGTGGAAGTCAGTTATGCTGGGGCCGACTTGGCTTTAGCGAACAATCTGGCAAAACGCATTGATATTGCGATTACCACCCCAGAAGGCGAAGTGTTGGCTTTTCGCAGTTACAAGGGGAATTGGTAATGGTCGCAGCAAAGGATAGGCCAGTGCCACAGAATTCTGCCAACCTCAGAGAAACCCTTTATAGACATCAGGGTTTTACTTTGGTTGAGCTGATGCTAGTGATTGTTTTATTTGGCATCTTGGCGCTTGGTGTCACTCGATATTTAGAGTTTGGCGTTAGCATGTACACCCAGTCGACGGAAGTTCAACATGCGTTGCAACAAAGTCGGTTTGCGTTAGAGCGATTATCTCGCGAGCTGCGTCAAGCAACCCCCAATAGCATTCGGATCAGCGAAGATTTGGCCAGTGGCACCAGTTGCATCGAGTTTGTGCCGATCCGTCAAAGTGGGGTTTACCAAAATTTGCCATTATTTCCAGAGCGGCGCGATTGGCTCAGTGTGGTGTTTCTGGATAATGCTTGGCAGGGCTCAGTGGGGCAGCGCCTCACCGTTTATCCGACAGATCCCGCCCATATTTATCAATTATCACAACTCAGGACCGCTGTTTTGGCGACGCAAGATATGGACGATGGCGATGGCAACAATCGCACGCAACAAGTGCGTCTTGCGTCACAAAGTGGATTGGCAGCGACCTTTGCGACAACCTCCCCGCAGCGGCGATTTTATTTATTAGCGGACCCCGTCAGTTATTGTAAGCAAGGCGCAAATTTGTTGCGATACACCGATTATGGCTTCATGGCGGCGCAACCTTTTCCACCCACTTCCCAAGGCATGTTGATGGCGACAGGACTCACCAATGACATTACCGAGCCCGTTTTTCGTTATGATCAAGCGGTGTTAACAAGAAATGCAGTGGTGCATTTGTTTTGGCGCTTTGGTTTAACGCAAGATCAGTCTGATTTGTTTTTTAACCACGAGGTTCATTTACCCAATGTGCCTTAAATACTCATTGTCAAACGCTCAAATCGCAAAGTCGCAAGGGTCAACCTTGGTTTTGGCCTTGTTTATCATTCTATTGATGTCCACTTTGGTTTTTGCGCTGTTATCGCAACAACTCAGTTCCAGTAATGCCGTCAGTTATGAAGTGCAGGGGCAGCGCGCTTTTAATGCCGCGCAATCGGGGTTGCAGCGTGCTTTGGTGCAATTGTATCCGTTAACTGGTGTTGCAAATTGCACTGTGGTCACGCCTAATTTAACCTTCAATGGCGCAGGTTTGGCGGGTTGCAGCGCCGTGGTTAGTTGCTTGCAAGTGACAAATCCGCAAGATGCCAGTCGGCCTTTGTATCGTCTACAAAGCCAGGGCACCTGCGTGGCCAATGAAGTGATCACGAGTCGGGTCGTCACAATGGATGCTTATTGATGAAAAGATGGTTTGGGGGATTATTATTGTTGTGCTGCGGTCAGGTTTTCGCGGAAACCTGCCCAGAGATTTTTACCGCTGGGGTGCGCGGTTCTAGCGCTGTGCCAAGCAGCGTGAACTACATGCCCAATAATCCAACGACCATTAACACCCTCAATACGACCCTGGCTGCCGGCGATTATCAGCTGAGCAATGGTAATGTGAGTAATAATTCGACCTTAACTGCCAGTGGGCGCAGCGTGCGGATTTTTATCGATGGCAGTTTATCGATTGGCAACAATTCCCAGTTGAATGCGCTCGCGGATGCTGAAAATTTATTGATTATCACGACGGGCTCTATCACCATTGGCAACAACGCGGTAGTGAAAGGATTTTTATTGGCGGGAGGGGCCGTTCAAGTTGGCACTGGCGCCATTGTCACGGGTGCCATTACCAGCAAAGGCGCTATCGCAAATTTTGGCACTGTCAATTATGACGCCAATGCACTGTTAACATTACAAGGCGGCGTGGTTTGCGGAGCTTCCTTAGAATGTTTTAACGATACTTTCCAAGATGCCAGTTTATCCAGTTCTTGGGTGACCAGTCGTAGCAGTGGTACTTTTACGCCATCGCCAGTGAATGGACGTTTGCGACTGACTCAAAGTGTTACCAACCAAGCCACGGCAGCCTCGTTCCAGCGTTTGTTTCCGGGTGCACAAAATTTAGTGACCGTTGAATTTGACCACTTAGCCTATGGCGGCACTGGCGCTGATGGTATTGCCGTGGTGTTTTCCGACGCGGCCATTACGCCACAACCGGGTTCATATGGTGGGCCATTGGGCTATGGCACCCGTGCTGGTGCAGGGATCCCAGGGTTTGCTGGCGGTTGGATCGGCGTGGGTTTGGATGAATTTGGCAATTATTCATGGGAAGGCGGGACTGGCGGTCCAGGGGCTCGGCGTCGCCAGTCTGTAGTTGTGCGTGGTAGTGGTGTTGGTACTTCAGGTTATCGCTACCTAGCAGGAACATGTAGTAACGGTACGACTAACACCAATACCAGCTGTTTATCGCCGACGGTTGATAACAACCAAAACACGCCACATCGCTATCGATTTACCATTGATTCGCGGGTGGCTAACCAGTCACTGATCAAAGTCGAACGAAACACCGGCAGTGGTTTTCAAACCCTCATTAATAGTTTTAATGCGGTCGGGGCAACAGGCCAAGCTGCGGTGCCAGCCAATTTTTTATTGTCTTTAACGGGCTCAACTGGAGGTTCAACCAACATCCATGAGTTAGATAATCTGCAAATTTGTGCGCTACGCTCCTCACCGATTGGCCAGCAAATCGATCATTTCGAATTTGTGCATTCAGGCAATCCGCTCACCTGCAATCCTGAAACCGTGACGATTAAAGCCTGTGCCAATCCGAGTTGTAGTAGTTTAGTTACCGAACAAGTCTCGGCAACTTTAACACCCAATACGGGCTGGTTAGCAGGTGCTGGCATCTCTGGCAATGTGATCACGTTTAGCGGCGGTTCGACGACAGCCCGACTTAGTCGAACAACTCCAGGCAGTGTGGTCCTTGGCGTATCCGCTTCGACTCCGAGCACTAAACCTTTTGCTACCACGTTATGTAGTAATGGCAGCAGCTTGTCTGCGGCCAACTGCACACTCAATTTTGCCGATTCTGGTTTTATTTTTGATGTTCCGAATAAACTGGCTAACAAGCCAACTAGCGCGATTCAATTGCGAGCAGTGAAAAGCGATGGCACGGCTCAGTGTATTCCTGCTTTTGCCAACGTGACTCGCAGCATCAAATTTTGGTTTGATAGAGTCAGCCCAACGACATTTCCTGCGGTTACGCCTATCCCTTCGGTCCAAGTCAATAGCAGTGCGGTCAGTAACAATGTCAGCAGTCCAACGGCGTTGAACTTGGCGTTTAATAGCCAAGGGATCGCGACTTTTACCAGTAATTATGCCGATGCAGGCCAGCTTCGGCTGAATGCTCGCTATGATGGCAGTGCTGCGACGTCCGACACTGGCCTTGTGATGACTGGTGCTGATTTATTTGTCAGTTATCCGGCCGGGCTCTGTGTCCAAACTGCACAAACCTGCGCTTTGCAAGCGAGTGATAGTGCTTATGCCAGCTGTCCATTGGCATACCAAGCCGGGCAAACAGTGCCAGTGACTGTGAGTGCGAAAGCTTGGCAAGTCGATGGGGATACCGATTTTTGCGCGGGCAATAATGCGCTTTATAACTTTGTGCAGCCTAATTTGCCGCTCAGTGCCGCTCTCCTTGCACCCAGTGGCGGAGCGACAGTCATCCTCAACCCGGCTTCGATCAATTATTCGGCAAATACCACAGGCTCACGCACCGTCAATCCAATCATCAATAATGTCGGTGTTTATCAATTGAGTGCCGGTAGCCGCACCTTGAACTATGAAGGCATCGTCATCGATTTGTTGAACAGTCAAAGTCAAGCCGCGGGCCGAGTAGGCCCTGCCAGTTTTACTCTGGATAGCGCAGCGATCAGCCCGGCCTGTGGCACTTTTAGTTATTTGAACCAGCCATTTTTGTTGCAATATCAGGTATCCGCGCGCAATTTAACAGGGCAAGTGACCAACAATTATTTCGGGGCTTTTGCCAAAACAACACTGAGCTTAGTGGCAGAGCAGCAAAATGATGGGGTTGATTTGAGTGCTCGACTGAGCACAGAGAGCCCGGTGCTTGCGCAGTGGCCTAGTTTTGCGACTGGCAATTCGGGGGTTGCCAGCCGAGCTAATTATGCGGTGACTGCGACTCGAGGTTCAACGCCACAAGCGCCTTGGACAGATTTTCGCTTGGGACTGCTGCTCAATGACAATGAAACTGCGGCCAATTCAAGTCTCAGAGCGAATCTGCAAGGGCTTGATCAACAAGTGAACACGCCTAGTAACTGCATACTTGGCAATACCTGCACGAGTCAACAATTAGGCAGTGCCCAACAGTTGCGCGATGGCCGACTGGTGATCCTGAACAGTCTAGGTTCCGAGCAATCTGCACTGCCGGTGCAAATTAAAGCGGAATATTTTAATGGCTCACAGTATGTGCAAAATAGCTTAGACCAGTGCACTGTGGTCAGCCCAAGTTTATTGCAGGTAAGTGGTTCGCCAAGCTTAACGGTGTCTGGCAATAATACGGTACTGCAACAGGGGATCAGCGGACCTTTTGATTTACTGCTCAGCGCCCCTTTGCAAGAAACTCGGCGCAGTCTCAGCTATGATTTGTCCAGTGCGCCCTGGTTGCAATATGACTGGACGCCTGGGGATGGCAATTTGTTGGAAAATCCAAAAGCAGAGGCCTATTTTGGCGGTTTTCGCGGTAACAATCGGCAAATTTACTGGACTGAAAATAACTAATCTCGGCGATGTCAGGTCGCGATGAAGAAGGTTTGCTTGTTGAGGTTGGTTTAATTGCACAAAAGTGTAAGATAGAGCTATTTTCTACGCGTGTTATTCCTTAAAATACGCGCAAATTTTTGTCGCGCAAATCAGTCCCAGTCGCCATAGCAAAATCTCGAGCGTTTTGTAAACTTCGAGCTTCTGTTATGTCGATTGGCTAGGGTCTCTGCCAAACGAGACGGACTTGTTTGTGGTTGTTGGCGTCACATTCAGAAGGATTAGCATTTCTCATGTTTAAAAAATTACGCGGACTTTTTTCTAACGATTTGTCGATTGATTTGGGCACAGCCAACACATTAATTTATGTGCGGGATCAAGGCATCGTATTGAATGAACCTTCAGTGGTCGCTATTCGACAAGAACGTGCTGGCGGACCGAAAAGTGTTGCCGCGGTCGGTCATGCCGCTAAGCGCATGCTGGGCCGTACGCCTGGTAATATTAAAGCCATTCGCCCGATGAAAGACGGCGTTATTGCTGACTTCTACGTCACTGAAAAAATGCTGCAGCATTTCATCAAACAAGCTCATAGCAATAGCTTTCTGCGTCCAAGCCCACGCGTATTAGTCTGCGTTCCTTGCGGTTCAACCCAAGTGGAGCGTCGTGCAATTCGTGAGTCGGCGCAAGGGGCTGGTGCTCGTGATGTGTATCTGATTGACGAACCAATGGCCGCAGCAATTGGTGCTGGCTTACCAGTTTCTGAAGCAACAGGCTCAATGGTGGTTGATATCGGTGGCGGGACAACTGAGGTTGCGCTGATTTCATTAAACGGCGTGGTTTATTCATCGTCCGTGCGCATTGGTGGCGACAAATTTGATGATGCTATCATCAACTATATCCGCCGCAACTATGGTATTTTGATTGGTGAAGCCACGGCTGAACGCATCAAGATGGAAATCGGTTCAGCTTACCCAAGCGATGAAATTTTGGAAATCGAAGTGCGCGGTCGTAACTTAGCGGAAGGGGTTCCTCGTAGCTTCACCATGACCAGCAATGAAATTTTGGAAGCTTTACAAGAGCCATTGGCAGGTATTGTGAGCGCTGTCATGGTGGCATTGGAACAATCGCCACCAGAATTGGCTTCAGACATTTCAGAACGCGGCATGGTATTAACCGGCGGTGGCGCATTATTGCGTGACTTAGATCGCTTACTGATGGAAGAAACGGGGATCCCAGTGGTGGTTGCAGAAGATCCATTAACTTGCGTTGCCCGCGGTGGTGGTAAAGCATTAGAGATGATTGATGTGCATGGTGGCGATGTATTTAGCTACGAAAATTAATCATTCGCAGCTGTTTCCATCATGAAACCTATCTTCGATCGCGGCCCCTCTTTGCCACTTCGTCTGTTTATGGCGTTGTTGGCGAGTGTGGGCCTGATTACTGTCGATCACTACACTGACACTTCAGTGCAGATCCGTAGCTATTTAACGGCTTCGGTAGGGCCGTTGTTTTATTTGGCTAACTTGCCGCAAGACATGCTGTTCGGAGCCTCCGAGCAGTTCAAGTCCCACCAAAAAGTTCTTGAAGAAAACCAAGCGTTGAAAGACACCTTGCTGCTGCAAAACGGTCAGTTACAGCGGCTGCAATTTTTGCAGCAAGAAAATGACAAATTACGCGCGTTGCTGGGGGCAAGTCCTGTTACTGAAGGGAAACGACTGATTGCAGAAGTTTTGGCAGTGTACAGTCATCCCTTTAGCCACCAAATTGTGCTCAACAAAGGCAGTAATGATGGGGTCACTGTTGGGCAACCGATATTGGATGATTTGGGCGTGCTGGGCCAAATCGTCAGTGTAGGCCCGGCCAGTAGCCGCGCGCTGTTAATTGTCGATAATACTCATGCTATTTCAGGACGTATCGAGCGCACCGGGCAAAGTGTGGTTGCTGAAGGCATTGGCCAAGCGGATACGTTACGGCTGATCCATTTACCCCATAGTACAGATATCCAAGAAGGGGATCGGTTAGTCACTTCGGGATTAGATGGCGTGTTTCCTGAAGGTTATCCGATTGGGCGAATTGCGAAAGTACAACGTGATCCGCGTCAGCCTTTCTTACAAGTGAATGCCGAACCTTACGCTAAATTAGATCGCATTCGCTATGCACTGTTAGTGTGGCCACATCAAGGCACTTCAGATGCAGATCCAGAAATTATTGCCCCTGCAGCCAATGACAAGGAGTCACAGTAATGACCAATTGGCGTTTTTTATGGGTGCACTTCACGCTAGTCTTCGCTTTGTTGCTGTTAGTGATGCCATTGCCTGCGGCGGTGAATTTGTTTCGCCCTGATTGGCCTTTATTAGTGCTAAGTTATTGGGTATTAGCTTTGCCGCATCGGATCAGTATTGGCACCGCTTTTGTGGTCGGTTTTTTTGTTGATGTCATGGTTGGCACTGTGTTGGGCGTCAATGCGCTCGGTTATTCCATCATGGCCTTTATTCTGGCTGCGAACTACGCCAAGATCCGTAACTTCTCAATTTTGCAGCAAAGTTTGTTGTTAGGATTACTGCTGGCTGTTTTCCATCTATTAATTTTTTGGCTACGCCATGTTCTGATTGGGGTCAGCTTCCGGATGGCTTATTTATGGCCTGTGTTGACTGGGATGTTATTGTGGCCTTATGTCTTTTTATTTTTGCGCCGTATGCGCCGTAAATTGAAAATCCAATAGTATGACTATCGCTCTCGCTTCTACTTCGCCGCGTCGGCGTGAACTGTTGACTCAACTTGGCGTTGATTTCCAAGTGGTGAAAATTGATGTCGATGAAACCCAATGGGTGGATGAACCTGCGTCTGTGTATGTTCAACGTTTAGCCATAGCCAAATCTCAAGCAGGTTGGCAAGCTATGAATGCAACATTGCCGGCACTTGGGGCAGACACTATTGTGGTGGTGGATGGCCAAGTCCTCGGCAAGCCGCAAGACCAAGCCGACTTCCTTCGGATGATGACTTTATTAAGTGGTCGCGTGCATCAAGTGATGACTGCTATTGCACTCACCTCGAATTCAGGGACTCAGGTCAAATTAGTCAGCACCGATGTTTGGTTCACTGAGATCACTCCGCAACAAATGTTAGCTTACTGGCAAACCGGTGAGCCCAAAGACAAAGCGGGTGGTTATGGCATTCAAGGGATTGCGGGGCGTTTTGTTGAAAAAATTCATGGGAGTTATTTCGCCGTGGTCGGACTCCCCCTGTTTGAAACCGCACAGCTGCTTGGGTCTTTAAGCAAAGCCGACTAAGGAGCCTTATGAGTGCCGAATTATTATTAAATGTGACGCCGAGTGAAACGCGGGTTGCGCTGATTGAAAACGGTGTCTTGCAGGAATTACATATTGAACGCCAAGCCAAACATGGGTTGGTGGGCAATATCTATATTGGAAAGATCAGCCGGGTGCTGCCAGGAATGCAGGCGGCATTTGTGGATATCGGCCTCGACAAAGCTGCTTTTTTGCATGCTTCGGACATTGTACAACGCGATGTCAATGATATCGAAGTCAAAGTGGCGGCAGTCAAGGATATTCGGCTGTTAGTGCATGAAGGCCAGTACCTGTTAGTGCAAGTGGTGAAAGATCCGCTCGGCACTAAAGGCGCGCGTTTGACCACCGACATCACCTTGCCTTCGCGCTATCTGGTATTTATGCCGGGTTCGCCCCATGTAGGGGTTTCGCAGCGTATTGAATCTGATGTCGAACGTCAGCGTCTGAAAGACATTGTTTCCACATGTTTAGACGCCGACAGTGGCGGTGGCTTTATTGTGCGCACTGCGGCTGAGGGTGCCTGCGAAGACGAATTATTGCAAGATGCGCGATTCTTAAAGAAACTCTGGGCAAAAATCCAAAAACGAAAACAGAAACATCGCAAAGAAGCGATGTTATATGAAGATTTAACCTTAGCGTTTCGGATCCTGCGCGATTTCGTGGGCAGCGATTTAGAACGGGTCCGGATTGATTCCAAACTAACATTTGATGCCTTGGTGACCTTTACCGAAGAGTTCATCCCGCAGATGACTGCAAAGCTGGAATATTATCCAGGCGAGCGGCCAGTGTTTGATTTATTTGATGTCGAGAACGAAATTCAACGTGCGCTCGATCGTAAAGTTCCGTTAAAAAGCGGTGGTTATTTAATTATCGACCAGACCGAAGCGATGACGACCATCGATGTCAATACCGGGGCTTTTGTCGGCCATCGCAATTTAGAAGAAACCATTTTCAACACCAACATTGAAGCGACACAAGCCATTGCTCGGCAACTGCGGTTGCGCAATTTAGGTGGCATTATCATTATCGACTTCATTGATATGCAAAGTGAAGATCATCAAAAACGCGTGTTGCATAGTCTGGATGTTGCGCTGGCGCGCGACAAAACGAAGACCAATATTCATGGCTTCTCAGCGTTAGGCTTGGTTGAGATGACGCGCAAACGGACGCGAGAAAGCCTTGAGCATGTGCTCTGTACCGAATGCCCAGTCTGTGCGGGGCGCGGCAGTTTGAAAACAGTGGAAACCGTGTGTTTTGAGTTGATGCGTGAAATTGTGCGGGTCAATCGGGCTTATGCCGCTGATAAGTTTGTGGTTTATGCTTCACCAGCAGTTAAGGATGCGTTAATTAACGACGAATACCATATCTTGGCTGAATTAGAAGTATTTATTGGCAAACAGATCAGTGTGGTGATTGAGCCACAGTATACCCAAGAGCAGTTTGACGTGGTGATGATGTAGTGACGAAGCTCAAGCGAGCCTGGTTTTATTGTTTACATAAATTATGGCTGCTTGCTGCCGTAACCATTGTGCTATTGGCAACTTTTGTCTCGATCCTGCGTTTTGGCTTGCCTTATGCGGAAGGTTACAAAACCGACATTGAGCAATTCATTCAGCAACGTTATGGTGCCAACGTGCGGATCGGTTCGCTCAGTGCTGGCTGGCAGAGCACTGGCCCCACCTTATTACTGCAACAGCTGGTCGTCAAAAACAAACAAGACCAACCGCTGATCCGAATTATTGAAGCCCGCGTGGGGATCGATTTTTGGGGAAGCTTAACCAGCCTGCAGCTGAAAGCCGAGCACTTCGAACTCAGCGGACTCAGTTACCAGCTCGACAGCCAAGTATTGTTATCTCAGCAAACACAAAGTACGCAATCTGAGCCTTTGCTGTTAGCCGTAGAAAATCTGTTATTTCGCCAATTAAAAAATTTCACCCTTGTTGATAGCCAAATCACCGTCACTTCTGAGTATGCCCCGCCTATTCGTTTTGATATCAAACGTTTAGCTTGGCATAACGAAGGAGAACGACATCAAGGGTCGGGCGAAGTCGCCATTGCTGATGTCACCAATAATACCTTGGCGTTTATTCTTGATTTATATGGTGACAACTTAGCCAGTGCCCAAGGCCAGTTGTATTTATCGGCCAGTCAATTAGATGTGTTGCCTTGGCTTGAAAATGCGGTGCCACAGAGTAAAAAGTTGTCGCGTGCCGACATCAATTTCCAAGCGTGGGGCGATATTCAGCAAGGGGCGCTCACCCAACTGCAAATTGCGCTCGCTGACAACCGTTTGGTGTGGCGTCATGAAGACGAACCTCAGCAATTAACTTTAGGCCAAGGTCATCTGACATGGACGCCGCAGGCCGAAGGCTGGCAACTCTTATCCTCGCCATTAACGCTGACGACCAGCACAGATCGTTGGACTGATTTGCAGTTACAATTGACACGCCAAGCCAATAGTTACATCGGCACCATGCAGCAATTACGGCTTGCTGCTGCTGTCCCTTTGGCGCAATTGTTTGCCGAAGATATTTCATTTTTACAGCAAATATTGGCTTATGAAGCCGATGCTAAATTCACGCAGCTTGGAGCTAAACTGCAAGACAATCAATGGTATGTCAGTGCCGATTTCATTGATTTAACGTCGAAACCTGTGGGCGATGTGCCTGGACTAGATCATCTGACTGGCCACCTAAGTGCCAGTGCTGACTTTATTCAACTGAATTTGAATGGCCGTGATGGTCAATTGTTTTGGAATGGCGCTTTTAGCCGAGACACGCCTTATGAACGCTTGTTTGCCAACATTCAGGTGATAGAACAGCAGGGGCAATGGCGTTTAGCCATGAATGAATTGAGCTTACGCCATCCGCAACTTGAACTCGATGCCCAACTTGAGTTGTTGTTTGCTGATCAGCCAAGCATGACCTTGGTGGCTGAACTTCGAGATGTGCCTGTCGCCGATGCTCGCCATTATTTCCCGACACGTCATATGGACCGAGATGTTATTGACTATTTAACGCCCGCTCTCGTTTCTGGCAATGTCCCTATCGCCAGAGTGCTCTGGCAAGGCCCATTTTCGAGTTATCCATTCAAAGCCCATGATGGAATCTTCCAAGCCATTGCAACCGTTGAAAATACCGAATTTAGCTTTGCGCCGGATTGGCCATCTGTGAAAAATTTGCGAGCGCAGCTGATTTTTGAAAACTCCAATATGCTGATCCAAAGTGAGCAAGGCGAGTTATTTGAGTTGCCCCTTGCCGATGGGGTGCGAGCTGAAATTGTTGATTTGTACCATGCCGATAACTTACTGATTGATATCAATGCAAAAACTGACGCGACGAAAGTCACAAGTCTCATGCTGGCATCGCCACTGAGTGGCTCTTTAGGCAGTACACTCGATCATTTAGGGATCGCAGGTCCGGTACAAGCCAAGCTCAGGTTAGATATCGGCCTCAGTCATTCAGACGTGGTGGCCACGGGCGATGTGGATTTGCTGGGCAGTCAGATGACCATCAGAGCGCCCCAGGTGCAAGTTGAACAGTTACAAGGACGACTGCACTTCGTCAACGAACGGATCAGCAGTGAACAGCTCCAGTTTGTCAGCCAAGGGGTGCCGATGACGGCAGCGCTGACAGGCGAGCAGCAACCGAGCCATTATGCCGTTTCATTGCAAGCCAAAGGCGAGCATGATTTGGGGCAAATGTTGGCATTAGTTTCACCAGCATGGCAACCGCTAGCGACAGGTCCTGCGGTGTTTAATTGGGATTTAGCATTACAACTGCCAGCCGATGGTTTTGCTTTCCATTCAACGACCTTGGTCGATTTAACTGCGGCTGAGCTAAAGCTTCCAGCCCCCTTTGGCAAAGAAACTTCAGATGCAGCAACACTGTCGATTGATATCAAAGGCAGTCAGATTGGTTCAGCGATTGCACTGAGTTATGGCGACCAACTAAAGTTTCAAGCCCATCTCGACCAAGCCAGTGGCAAAATTGATGAAGCATTGCTAACGCTGGGCTCGCACAATGCGTTGTTACGGCCCGGTTTTTTTATTGAGGCGAATTTAGCCCAGGCAGAATTAGCGCCATGGCTGGCCTTCATTAATCAACAGTTGCTGACCACATCGCTGGATGCTGAAAATCCAATCATGCCACCTTTATCGCAGGTCAATGCCAAAATTGACCAATTGCAGTTGTTTGCAGATGTCAGTTTTAACCAATTGGCTCTGACATTAAATCCAATTGATAAAGCCTGGCAGTTAGTCCTAGCGGGCCCTGAAATTGATGGTGAACTGATATTCGCAGAGGATTTTGCCAATGAAGGGATCACGGCAAATTTAAATAAGATGCAGCTTATTTTTGCCGATGCAGTCGCAGCAAAAAAGCAGGCAGAAGCTGAGAAACTAGCCCGGGGTGGTAAACCGCTGCCAAAACCCGAAGTTCTGCCGGATTATAAAGCCATCGAACAACAACTCTTTGCGACCTTTGAGCCGATGAATTGGCTGGCGGATTTACCTCTGATTAGCCTCCAATGTAAGTTGTGCACCATTGGCGATTTTAAACTGGGTGAAGTCAGTGCTAAAGCGTTGGGCGATGGCGAGCGATGGCAGTTAGTCGAATTTGATAGTCAATATGCAGGGCATCATTGGCAAGCTGAAGGCTATTGGCAACGGGATGAAGGCTTAGGGATCACTCAGCTCAATGCCAGTTTAAGTACTCAGTCGCTGGGGGCTATGTTGGCGGGCTATGAGATTAGCTCTAGTATGAAAGACAGTCCTGCAGAAGTATCGCTTCAGCAATTTAAATGGCAAGGGGCGCCGTTTCAGTTTAATCGGCTTACTTTGGATGGTCAGTTGAAATGGCAAATAGGCGAAGGTTCACTCACCGACTTTAGTGATGGCGGCACGCGCATCTTTTCATTATTAAGTCTCGATTCGCTGGTCCGTAAACTGCGGTTGGATTTCAGTGATGTGTTCGCCAAAGGATTCTTCTTTAATCAGATGACTGGAACCATGGCGATTAGCGAAGGACTGTCGCACACTGCGGATACTAAAATTGATGGAGTTGCTGGCGATTTAGAATTGGCAGGACGAGCTGATTTGGCCGCACGCCAATTGGACTATCAAATCAGCTTCTCACCGAAAGTCACCTCCAGTTTACCCGTGATTTTGGCATGGATGGTGAATCCAGTGTCCGGTGTCGCAGCGTATGCCTTAGATGAAATGTTCCAATCTGCGGAAGTCATTTCTAAAATTAACTTTAAAGTGACGGGCGATTTTGATTACCCTGAAGTGATTGAGACCAAGCGCTCCAGTAAACAGGTGCCTTTACCTGAGCCAATCCGCCCAGTGCAACCTGTGCAAGAGCAATTGCCTGAGGATCAGCCAATGCAAGAAGCGCCTCCTGCGGGGAACAATGAAACTGAGCTTGAACAAGGAGGCCAGCAATGACAGCCTGTTGGCAATTGACCGCGTTACAACTGACAAGCTCGTCCGATCCTTCGGCAAATATTCAGCAAATTCGCGCCATGCTCGCGACAATCCCAGCGCATCGCCCGCAACTCGTGGCACTGCCAGAAGGCGCGCTCTGTTTTGATGGCGCCGTAGACGCTAATCAGCAGTTGAAAGAGCCGATCGGGCAAGGGGATTGGCAGCAACAAATCGCTGGTTTGGCGCAGGAGTTTCAAGTTTATCTGCTGTTGGGCACCTTCCCAACCGCGCTTTCCGGCACTGATAAATTTGCGGCCAGTAGCTTGCTGTTCGACCCTAAGGGGCAGTTGTGCGCCGACTATCAAAAAATCCATTTATTTGATGCCGATGTGGCCGATGGCACAGGGAGCTATCGCGAGTCTGACCGCACAGCAGCCGGAAACAAAATCACCGTGGCAAAGTTACCTGACCTTAATTTAGGCATGGCAGTTTGCTACGATATGCGCTTTCCTGGCTTATTCCAAGCCATGGTACAACAAGGCATGACCGTGTTAGCATTGCCCTCTGCTTTTACGACAGTGACTGGCGCAGCACATTGGCATACACTGCTTAGAGCCCGAGCCATTGAAACCCAATGTTTTGTGATCGCCCCCGCACAAACAGGTTGCCATCAAAATGGCCGCAAAACCTTTGGTCACAGTTTAATTATCGATCCTTGGGGTCAAATTTTGGCGGATGCTGGTGAGGCACCTGGGGTGATTTCAGTGACGATTGATTTGACTGAAGTGACGAACCTGCGCCGTAAAATGCCGGTCCAGCGTCATCAACGATTTACAAGTGAGCTTTTATGAATAATGCCGCCTTAATGGCCACCGTCGAACAGAATTTGATTGCTGCCAGTGATTTAACCAGCAATGACCTCAATCAGAGCTTAAGTTACCTGTTTCAACACCAGCTCGATTTCGCTGATCTGTATTTTCAATCGAGCGTGCATGAGTCATGGGTGCTCGAAGACGGTTTAGTGAAAGATGGCTCGTTTAATATTGAGCGCGGGGTCGGTGTTCGAGCCATCAGTGGCGAAAAAACCGGCTTTGCTTATGCCGATGCCATTTCAGCCGCAGCGCTACAACAAGCGGCAAGCGCAGCGCGAGGCATTGCTGCGCATGGCCAGCAAGGGCAAGTGAAAGCCTTTAGTAAAAGTGGCAATAGCCAGATTTATTTACCTTGTGAACCGCTGCAAAGTCTGACGAATACTGAAAAAGTAGCGATGTTGCATCAAATTGAAGCCTTTATTCGCAGCTTAGATAGTCGAGCTGAACAGGTGATGGTCAGCTTATCTGGAGTTTACGAAGAAGTGCTAGTCGCAGCGAGCGACGGCACTTATGCCGCCGATATTCGACCACTCGTGCGATTAAATTGCTCGGTATTGCTCAATCACAACGGTCGGCGCGAACGCGGCACTTCGGGAGGCGGTGGTCGGACTAATTACAGCTATTTTAACGAAACTCACCTCGGTGAAGCGCGTTGGATGAGCTATGCCCGTGAAGCAGTGCGGCAAGCGCAAGTGAATTTACAAGCGATTGATGCACCAGCGGGTACGATGCCGGTGGTGTTGGGGTGTGGCTGGCCGGGCGTGTTATTGCATGAAGCTGTCGGGCATGGTTTGGAAGGCGACTTTAACCGCAAAGGGGCGTCGACTTTTTCTGGCCGCATTGGCGAGCAAGTGGCTTCGAAGCATTGCACTATTGTGGATGATGGCACTTTATTGCATCGCCGTGGCTCGTTGAATATCGATGATGAAGGCACAGTCAGTCAGCATAATGTATTGATTGAAAAAGGTATTTTGAAAGGCTACATCCAAGATAAGCACAATGCCTTATTGATGGGCGTTGCACCGACAGGCAACGGTCGTCGCGAGTCGTTTGCTCATTTACCCATGCCGCGCATGACCAATACTTATATGTTGGCTGGCGAGTATGAGCCTGATGAAATTATTGCTTCGGTGAAAAAAGGCATTTATGCCCCGAATTTTGGGGGCGGCCAAGTCGATATTACCTCCGGGAAGTTTGTGTTTTCAGCCAGCGAAGCCTATTTGATTGAAGATGGCAAAATCACTGCGCCAATCAAGGGGGCGACCCTTATTGGCAATGGCCCTGATGCTATGCAGCAGGTGTCGATGGTTGGCAACGATTTGGCATTAGATGCTGGCGTAGGCGTTTGTGGCAAGCAAGGTCAAAGCGTGCCGGTTGGTGTAGGTCAGCCGACATTGAAGTTAGATGCGATGACTGTTGGTGGAACAGCTTAGTAAAAGCGCATAAAATTCAAAGATTTGAAAAGGTGCTAGTGTGGCAGTTTTGCCAAATTCGGCAGTTTCGATCATACTATCGCTCCAACAAGGTTGACGAAAGGGTGGTATAAACCCTTTCACCAACATAAGAATAACGAGAAAAAGACCGAGTTATGCTGCAAAATCTGCTGAATAAACGCCGACTGGCCGCGCTGCCGCAAACCTCTATTGATGCAGGTGCGGTGGAAGTTCTTTGTCAAGCCAGTGACTATAAACAACGGCTTTTGCAATTAATCCAAGGGGCCCGCCGTCGCATCATTCTGACCGCGTTGTATTTGCAAGCCGATGAGGCTGGCGAAGAAGTACTCCGCGCGCTGTTCGCCGCCAAACAACTGAATCCTGAGCTCGACGTGCAAGTGTATGTCGATTTTCATCGCGCACGCCGCGGCTTAATTGGCCAAGAAAATGCTCGGACCAACGCCCAGTTTTATCGTGAAATTGCTGCAGATTATGCGCTGCCTATCCAAATTTTAGGGGTGCCGGTTAAGAAGCGAGAACTGTTTGGCGTACTGCATTTAAAAGGCTTCGTATTTGATGACACGCTATTTTATAGCGGTGCCTCAATTAACAATATTTATCTCGGTCATACTGGGCGCTATCGTGCGGATCGGTATTTAATCCTGACCAACGCAGCGTTGGCAGATTCATTTGTCGCCGGCCATCAACAAATTTTGGGGCAAACTGACGTTGTGCAAAATTTGCTGGCCCCCGATGAACAAATTGCTCAAGCCTATAAAACTGCCCATCGGGGTTGGTTAAAACAAGCTCGGACTTGCAGTTACCCGCAAAAAGGCGAAAGTAAGCCTGAAGCCCTCAATGCCAGTTTACTGATGGGAATGGGGCGTTTAAATAATCCGCTGAATAAAGTCATTTTAGCCATGTTGGCTTTGGCGGAGCGCAACGTGTTGATCTATACCCCTTACTTTAATCCACCCCCAGTGCTGGCAAAAGCCTTGCGCAAATGTTTAAAGCGGGGTGTCAAAGTGACGATTGTGGTTGGTGATAAAACCGCCAACGATTTTTACATTCCACCGACGCAGCGTTTTAATAAAATTGGTGGATTGCCTTACTTGTATGAAACGATTTTACGAAAATTCGTTAAAACCAATCAGAGTTTTATCGACGCCGGTTTGTTAGATGTACGGCTGTGGCGTCATGAAGATAATAGCTACCATTTGAAAGGGATCAGCGTTGATGGCGTTCGCCATTTATTCACTGGGCACAATTTGAATCCACGGGCCTTTTCTCTAGATTTTGAAAATGGCATTTTTGTGGAAGATCATCTCGGCCAATTGACCTCGCAATTGCAACAAGAAGAGCAGCATCTGTTGCAAAACACCACCCACGTTGCGCATTACACCCAAATTGAAATGATGCGTGACTATCCTGAGCCAGTGCAAAAGCTGCTTGGGCGTGTGAAAGGGATCGGTGCTGATTTGGTACTCAAACGATTGATTTAATTCAGTTGAGTTTGGCGAAGCCCGCGACGTTGATCACGTCGCTTGGTTGGGTGTGAAATTTGTCACTGGAGCTCTCGATGTCGCAAACGCTCTCTATTTATCAAGTCGATGCCTTTACCGATCAGCTGTTTGCCGGCAATGCGGCTGCCGTGGTGCCTGTTCGAGCTTGGTTACCTGATGCTGTCATGCTGCAAATCGCTGCAGAAAATAATCTGTCGGAAACTGCGTTTGTCCGTGAGGTTGCTGCAGGTCATGTTGAAATTCGCTGGTTTTCTCCGCTGACGGAAATTGATTTTTGTGGCCATGCCACACTCGCTGCAGCAGATGTGTGGTTTCGACTCCAGCCTGATCTTCGGTTATTACGGGTGAGCACGCGACAAGTGGGCGATTTGACCGTGCAAAAAGGCGACGATGGCTGGTACTTGATGGATTTCCCTGAGCGTCTACCGCTGCCAATCACTGACGTGCCTGCTGCCTTGTTGGCGGCGTTGCCGCAATCGCCTGTTGCAGTGTTGCGGAGTGCGCAAGCTTGGTTTGTGGTTTACGACCATGCAGATGATGTCACGAAGTTGCAACCCGATCTGGCGTTACTCAAGCAACTGGGACCTTATGATGTGGTGGTGACTGCGCCAGGGACTCATTTTGCCGATGGCCAGTATGATTTTGTCAGTCGCTATTTTTGGCCTGCCAATGGCGGCGATGAAGACCCTGTCACTGGTTCTATTCATGCTGGGCTTGCGCCTTATTGGGGGCAACGTCTTGGCAAAAGCCAATTATTGGCATATCAAGCGTCACAACGGGGTGGGGTGTTACGGCTAGGGTTGGCCAATCAAAGAGTACAAGTCAGCGGCCAAGCTCGATTGTATTTAGCAGGCGAAATTTTTGTCCCCACAGGAGCTTCACATGGATGAAAAGCAAGCAAAAGCAGTCGCTGATGCGTTATTGATGCCAAAAACTGCAGAACTGGCAGAAAAGGCCCGACAAAAACAGCGCAAAGAAAAAATTTGGTTACGCAATGCCGAGCGTCGACGTTTTGTGATTTTAGGCGGTGTGCTCGGTTTAATCATCAATTTAGTGTTCGATCGCTCAGGCGTTTGGGTTGCGGTTGGTATGGCTGCCGGTTTTGCGATTGCCACGATCAAACAAATGAAAGAGCAATCTGTAGACAGCAATGATTAGGCCTCAATCGTTTGGGCTTACATTTTTTTGCTTAAAAGGTTTTGCTTGAAAGGCTTGGCTTGAACCGTTGAAAACGAAGTTGCGCGTTTGCTGGGTTGGTGTTGCTGGAGCATTTGGCTTGGTGCGTGATAAAAACGGCGGAAAACTCCCGCCGTTTTCAGTGAAAGATCCTTATCTGACCGGATCTGCAAACATTCTCGTCTGAAATTTGTTGTTTGCGTTTACTCTTCCAAAATTGCCGGTTTAATCAGTTGGAACAATTCGCGGAAAGCTTTCGGTGGCAGGTTTTTCTCCTGCTCACGTTTGGCGTTACGAATTAATGTACGCAGCTGTTGGATTTCTACCTGTGGGTACTTTTCAATAAACTCAGTGACTGCGTCGTTATGGGCGATCAGCTTATCGCGCCAATCTTCCACTAAATGGAATTTCCGAGTTGCGGCTTGGTTGGTATTACGCACCACAGCCAGCGCGCGTTCAATCGGCTCTAAATCAACCGTGCGCATGACACGGCCGATAAATTGGATATGGCGACGCAGCGCCTCATGCTTTTTCGTGAGTTTGTCTGCCAAGGCTAAGGCATCGGCTAATTCAGCGGGCATGGGGATTTTCGCCCGTGCCGCAGGGCTCAATGCCACAAGTTCTTCGCCTAAAGCCTGTAACGCCAGCATCTCTTTTTTGATCTGGGTTTTGCTTTTGCCTTCTTCGCGATCCCAATCGTCGCCATGGGTAAAATCGGTAATATCTGCCAT
>JACCEA010370896.1_pt1 | contig 31522 bp, 27 predicted proteins | sample 7449851 | NCBI WGS metagenome assembly JACCEA01 (sample SAMN15323453, study PRJNA562643) | freshwater metagenome | isolation source: river surface water | place: USA:Blue River Watershed | collected 2017-08-18
CCCAAGTATTTATCGTGGGGCCCGCGGTTGTTCTGGGTCGGGTAGGGGCTTACGTACAACTTTGGAGCACTTGAATCTTCATTTTGTTCATCATGTCAATGCTCAATCCGGAGGTACTGATATGAAGCTGGATATTTTAGCAGGCAACAATACTTCTTTTGAAGACAGTGGTATTATGAACATCAACGCTCAGTGGAACGGGACTCACAACATAGTATTATCGGAGCCAACGTGTCTTCGTCCCATCAAGCGTGCCCAGGATTGTCAGAAACCCACGCGGACAATTGAATTTGTAACGTGTTATGAAGATATTTTATTTTGTTTGACGGTACTCAAAACCATTTTTGCAATCAAGGATTTCACTTTTGGTGTAACTGGCTCTGATCCATCGTCCCAAAAGCCATTGATGTTGGTTTGGACAATACGCGACTTGCGCTTTATGCTAGTTGACAATGTCTTGGGAATGCACCTCCCCCTGTTCCAGGTTAGAAAAGTTAGTAAGTGACATTGGTATAAAATTTATGTTATTCTTATGCAGTTCCTGTTTGACGATATCGCATCTGCTTTTGCACGGAATAACCACGATTTTGAAGCACCAACAGATCTTTTATCAAAGAACGACTTTTCTGATCTAATGCCGTTCTCCAATCAAAATGATGAATCTCCGTCATCCTGCACAGAAGACAAACTATTTCTGTCGATATCCGCATTAGGAGAATATTTTAATAGCTTAAGAAAATGCTGGGAACCGCTTTGTGAGAAAATCAAAGCCGAAGCTTGTTACGAACTCGTAAGCAAATATCTAAATCTATTTTTCAATTGCATGATTCTCGATGTCATTAGTCCCCATCGCGAGGTAAAGGCTTTTCTCTTAGAAGTGAAAATGCAATACATCTAAACTTCAGTGGTGCGCTTGTACGGGCATTGCTTGATGCAATACGGACTTTTGAGGTGAAAGAAGTTGATGTTTTCCATGAGCATGTTAGTGATATTCAGAGAAAGGTATGATATGGAATGATGACTTCGAATAACCATAATTCTATATATTTGCGCAGTTGCTGGATCAAGGTTCACATAATGGGTTTGACTGGATTGACGAAATGGAAACTAAAGGCTCTCATCCGAAACATCCCACAAGTGGCCAATTTGAGGAGGGACTTACCAAAAGGTCTTTACTTCATTTACCCTCATCTATTGACCCAAAACTCAGAGTGGGCTTTTCTATTCTGAATCTCACTGGGCAACCGGTGCGATATTTGCAGGATTACGGAGATGGAAAAAGGGTCATCCAATATATTAATGATGGTGAAAGGGGATTGTTAAATTTCGTTGCTACTCAATCTGTTTTGAAGAATAGCCGCCCTGTTGAAGAATCGTTTGATGTTCAACAAGAGTCTGCAAGAGAATTTGATGATACAAGAAATCGAAAAACAGGAGGAAACCATGTGACTTTGCAGGTATCTGGATTTCAATGGTTAGTTAAGGTACAAGTAGATGAATTGGGAGTTCAATGCAAAAGCTTGAATCCTATTCTGGGTCGTACTAATCCGACACAGAATTTTACTGAAGATATGAAAAAATATTTGAAGCTGGTTGTGGAGGTAACTCCTTATTGTGGAGGTCGAATGTTGACATTGCGTTCGGCATTTTCAATTCGCAACAACTCTAATCATGCGCTGAAAATAAAAGCTAAGAGATTTGGAGATGACAAAGGTTCTGATGCCAACTCATATTTTATTCTAAAAGCCGGAACTGATTTACATTTACCTTTGACATTTCTCCATAAAAATTTTGTTGTTAGTGGAGGAAAATCCCTGGGTTCCTTATTCGTAAAACCTATAGATGCTGGTCCGATTGTTGAGGAGTTGGGAAAAGATGATACCATCGACAGTGAATATTCCACAGATCCCATCAATTTGCTTCAAATTGCGACCAGCAAATCTATCAGCGAAATTAATGATGGATTGAATGAAAACTTGGTGAATGATCTGGATGATGACTCCTTGCTGTACTCCAGAAATGGTATCATTACTCAACTCTATTGTCCAGTAAGTCACAAGTCGATAACAGATCAAGCAAAAGAACGAACGTCAAATGGTTCAGATCGCCAATATTCAATTAAGTATGATCCTCATAATTTGGTCAAGTACCCTCCATTTTGCTACTGCGTGGAAGTTATATCTTCGAATGTTGTTAATTTTACTGGGGCGGCTGAATTTAATATTGGTGAGCAATAGGAAAAACTATCGCAAAAAATTGTAAAATATTCTTATGTCATTGTTTTTTCTTAGTTGTCCATCCACCGTTTACGATTGAGAATCTACTTTCCATGGGTGCTTTTTTTGAATTAGTTCACCACGACAACAAGGAAAGAATTTTGTGGAGCTCTTACATTGAGCCGGGGAAAATGATACCTGTTCATACCGTCAATTTGGACGAGCCTCTGGATTTGATGATCACGCTCAGATATTGCAGATCTTCTGAGGGTGTTTTGATTCATGTTCCATTGAGCCACGCCAATCGCGGGAAGGGTTTTGCGAAGCAGCTTAAGCGTACGCTGGAAGGATTTCTGGAAGAGGGGGAAAAAGAAGAAATTTCTACGTTGGTGTTGACCGATTCAGTAGGACAAAAGCTCCGACTCCATGGTATTCGAATTTATTTGGTTTTATTGAGCATTATTGACAACTTTGTTTTAGTGGAAAATAATGAAGGAGGTGGTGGACAAAAGAATATTGTCGTGTATTGTCCCTATTGGATAGTAAACTCCACTCAATATGTGTATCGCATCCGTGAAGAAGGCGAGATGGAATTGCCAGCAGGGACTAAAGTTAATGATTCCAAGTGAGATCTTGTGTAACTATCATTTTTTCAGATGTGATCCTTTATTTGTGACAGGGATGGAACCAGACCTATTCCTCACAACTTTTTTTCGAATGCTTTTGACGGTAGGCCAGTTGCTGTTCGTTCTCCTATGAAGCCATTTACGTCTCCACTGTCACACAATCGAGGACTTATAAAGAGTTCTGATGGAAGAAAAAGTGGGAATGTGAGTTTTCCTGGTTTGCCTGGTCCATTTCACAACCTGGAAATCCCTACCGATGGTTTGGAATGGGAACTCTTGAATGACATATCATTTCATAAAACAGTTGAACATGCTTACATGTTCAACTTTAAGGATGAATCGACATTGCTGTCAATCAATAAAAAAGTCAAGCTCCAATTGGAGGATAGCGATTGGAGTCGATCCTTCAGTCTTGATAGTGTTGGAGTCAATCAAGCATTAGTAATCAATCATCCGGAGCTGGGCGTGCTAGAAGTTGGATTCAAAATTAGTTTAGCGCCAGGCAAATTATCCAAATATACAAAAATAATTCGATTTTTACCCAGATTTACATTTGTTAATCGGTTACCAGTAGGAATCCGAGTGATACAAGCTGATGGATTTGGAGAAGAAGGTCAAGAGAGTAGGCGACACGAAAAAATTGTCACAGCAGGCCATGCAAAAACGTACCATCTACCAGTTCTTTTTGGGGAGAGAAAGCTTTTGATGAAGATTGATGGCCCTTGGCAGACCACCGTCCCGATTAGTATCGACCACATCGGATTCTTTTCCTTGGAGGTTCACAAGCATTTTGATTTGGCTTCAATACCACATGTCAACACCCGAGGAGCTCCAGAATACTCTGTTGTATTACCGTCTAACACAACTATTGGATTAGCTTTTGAAACAGATTGGGGAGAAGAGAATATTGTTGTTAAGAGCTTGCAAATTGGTAGCTTTGCCGCGCGCGAAACCGACATCAAAGTGGGGGATGTATTGATTGCAATTGATGAAATTCCAGTTTCTGCAAAACAATTCGAACATGTTATGGCGTTGATCAAATCCAATCTTGCTCAACATTCTGTGACGATTAAGTTGCGTACCATCGAGGAGAAGTTGAGAATTATCCGCGAATCGGCAATTTTAGAAAAACGAAATTCTGAGAGAAAGAGGACAGCCTCAGTTGCTGCTACTCCGAAAATATTTTCTCCGATTCCTCTACAATCTCAGGCAGTCACTGAAAACGGTACCACTGATGGACACACTTTTCCGGAGGTTTTCCCGATTCGGGTCGAATTTAGACCAGTTGACTCGAGCGTTATGGTGGTAGTAAGTCCGCTTAGTGTGCAAGATAATGTCGAATACAAAATAGAAAACCGCTCCGGTTGTTTTTGTCTTTTCTATAAACAAAAAGGAATAGTCGGAAACTCCTGGGCGACAATATTGCCTGGTGAAACAAAGCCTTATGTGTGGGAGGATCCATTTAAACCACATAAACTTTTGGTTCATGTTGGAGACAATATTCTGTCTCCACCCGATACAAGGAATGGAAAAGCATTAAGAGACGGTGTAGATTTTGGAGAAAAAGGTAAAGGCGATGACAGCTTGAGCATTTACCTAACTTATTTGACTGGCGTTGCGAGTGATTCAGCGGTAATAATTAATTTGGACGAGATTGGTAGTAGTGAGATTTTACCAATACACAAAGATGGAAAACTTTCCGCAACGATTAAGTCGGAAGGACCCACCAAAATCCTTTCTGTGACTCCTCAAGTTGATGAAAAGGATTATAAAGACGAAATTAATTTTTGTGGCATATTTTGCCGGTACCAAATCGGCTTCCTCAAGAATCTAATTAAGGAATTTTCTCAATCTTCTGCATCGTTAGTTGATCTTCGTGGAACCTTGGTTCGATTTCACAATGATTTTAAATCACAAAATGATTTTAAACCTGCAGAATCTCCGAGATTCCCCATTCTTTTTGAGCCACTTGAGCGCTTCATTGAAGGCAGTATTGACCAACTTCATCAGCTGGAAGTGGAGATTTTCGAAGCAAAAGAACTCCCCCCAATTGTGGCCGGAAAGCTAGAAGATACATATTGTAAGTTATATGTTCGTAACTCAGAGAAAATGAACTTTGTGGAGTAAGTGCTTGTTAAAGTCTTTATTAAAGAGCTAATTTCTAATTTTTTGAAGGAGGAGTTTGTCCCAAGCTTATTATACATATGTTTGTGACCAAACGCTGCAACCATCATGGTTGAAGCAGCGTTTCGTTTTCAATGTTCCAGCCGATGCAGCTGAGGAGTACCGAGGTTACAACCTCCGAATTTTAGTCAAAGCAAAGTCATTAATAGGCATGGACCCTACTCTTGCCAAGCTGGATGTTCCCTTTTCGTGTTTGAAAGATGAGAAACCCATCGAAGGATGGTTTCCTCTCAGACCTACTCGTGGTACCGTTCTAGCTACAAATGTATCTGGTTCAATTCGATTGAGGCTTCATTGGATTCAAAGTGAACCGAAATTTTTGAGTCATTGGATTTCATCTCTTCAAAGGTAATAAAGTATTATTTTAGAAGTATTGATTTTCTCAGTACCGGCGTCGATTTTGTAGGAGAATAAATAATTTAGAATTGTTTTTGCAAAACGACCAGTTGATATCATGTGGAGATGCAACGATTCAAGAACTACCTAAAAAGACTATTGAAAAGCACCCATCGGATTTGAATGATAGGCTTGTTGTGGTAAATGATGCTGCAACATTATTTGGTCAACATTCTCCCATTCGATCATCTCCCGAAAATACTGATCAGTCTCTACTATCACCATCGATTGATCTGAATGACGGTGATGGTATATTTTCTGATTCTGTCGCGGCTCGTCAACTAAAATCCAAACATTGTTTCGAAGGAAAATATGAATATTGGTTCAGGGTATGCCAAAAGTTTACTGAATTACATAAACTTCTTAGAGCTACCTTGGAACGCAATAGTGCTTTTCAAGAATGCAGCAGATATTTTATTGAATCTTTTGATAGGGAGTGCTTACGAAATTATGTTCATGTATATACTCAAAAAGGGAGATTGCACGTAATCCCTGCTCAAATTACGAACTTGCCTGAGTTGAACCACAATTTGCACATAAAAGTATCATACGGTAAAGAGGTAAGTTGGTTGAATGCTAATTTCGAAATAAGTTAATTGTTTTGGTTGTGGATCTAGACTTTTACAACTTCCAGTAAACCTTATGGACCTTCAATTACATGGTCAAATGGTGAGAACATTGATGGTGAAATGGAATGTGATTTCAACATTTCCGATGCAACGGTTGACGCAAATCTTCATTCCGAGCAGTTCCAATCTGTATCCAGAGAAATTGCATTCGATATTGATATGCTCAATGTTCGAGGGACACTGCGGTTTCGTGTTATGGCTGAAACTTTTCCCAAGTACCAAGAAGTTGCCAGGGTTGAAATTCCAATATCTAGCATACTAGATTGCTGTTGTATCCTTCCTAAGGATGGAATGTATGAAGCGTGGTTTCCACTAACAAAAATGACGGAGCGAACTGTTGCAACATCAGATATTGCAGTTCAGTCTTTTGAATCAAAAACAGAACAATTCCAATTCGGTGATTATGATCAATCTTTGATGAGAATTCGATTGCAATGGGAAAGTGAGTATGATCAAAATTCAAATCAACAGAAAGCGAAAGATCAAGCAATATTCTATAGCAGAATGCAAATCCCTTCTTTTTCTCTTTCTTTAGTGGATTCTGATCATGCCAGAGCTGTCATGCTTGCTACAATCATTGGTATTGAGTTGAGACGAGGAGTAACAAGAGAACATACAGATCTTGGTGTCAATATTACAGACTTACATGTAGATAATCAGTTACCTGATTCTTATTGTCCGGTCATCGTAGCTCCAACAACAGTGAAATTTCCTCAGCCTGTAGTCCGTGTACATGTTCGGAAGAATAATGTCATTTCCAAGAAGAATCTTTCATGCTATAGGACGATTCAAATGGTTGTACAAGAGTTAGATGTCAAATTAGAGCAGCAAACAGTGCTTGCTTCGTGGGAGCTCGTGAAGACATTGTTGAGTCAAAAACGTCAAAGCGACAGTTCCGCGGTCTTAGATTCAAAGTTATTCGATAATTTGGAGATGACGAATCTACTTCCAGATAACACATTATCATCTCCATTCGTAAGCACTGGGATGGAGAAACAAAGTCCTAAGAAATCAAACAATTTGTTGAGGACATTCCAATCGCCACAAAAGGGAGATTTGCAAGCCGTTAGAAATATTTTGGAAGATGCCGAAGTTTTGAAACTTTATATTGAAAATTTTTCCATATCTTCTATCAAAATAAATGTTTCCTTTTTCACTACTCCTCAGCATATTGTTGAGCACTATCGCAAAGGCGCGAAAGCGGATTTGAGAAATGAACGGGCCCTTGGAATATTTTCAGCAATTAGTTTCTTTTTGTGGCAAGTTGGAGAAGTCGTTCTTGATCTTACATCGTCAATCTCTGATGCCCCAATATATTTCAATGGTTTTCAAGCTGCTTACTTGTTCAAAACTGCGTTGGATATTCAAGAAACGCTTCTTGAACACTATCTTCACAACGCACTTGGTCAATTGTACAAGATAGTCGGGTCTTTGGATCTTGTTGGGAATCCGATTGGGTTATTATCTTCATTGGGAATAGGTGTCCATGACTTTTTCTACGAGCCTGCCCATGCATTGATTAACAATCCTACAGAAATCGGTAAAATTGGTAAAGGAGTTGTCAAAGGGACAGTTTCATTGGTTAGCAACACAACGGATGGTTTTCTTGGAACTGGAACCACTATTACAAGATCCGTTGGTAGAGGATTCGCCAAGTTGTCTATGGACAGTTCTTTTTTGAAAGCACGAGAAAAGCTTCAAAAACCTCCTTCCACTTTAGGTGAAACTGTAACCCGCCCAATGAAGGATGTTGGAAATGGATTTTACTATGGGGTTGTTGGCTTGGTAAAAGTCCCCTACAACTCTGTAAAACGACATGGTGCGGTTGGATTCGTTCCTGGTGTTGCGAAAGGTGTAGCAGGATTAGCTGCCGATCCTATTGTTGGGATATTGGATGCAGTAACTCATTCTGGCGACGCATTTCGTGGTATTTTGAAGTCCACCAACAAAGAACATGAAGCGACTGCTGTGCGTATTCGTTTTAGTGAGTTATTTGGCGTCGATGGTAGATTACTTCCATACAGCCATAATATCGCTTTTGGTACACAAATTATTCAATCTCTTTCGAAAACTCCGATAGCCGCAAGCAACAAAGGTGTATTACGTACCTCTGCTGATAGTCGTCATCGATCGGAATCTGTGTCAAAGTTGGCTATGACCCCGAACAAGAGAGAAAGTTCTCTTTCATCTATCCCGAACAGCACTAATAGAAGTAGTTATCGCCGAAATAATGACGGCTCTTTAAGTACCACAGTTCTAATAGGTTCACCTCATCCTGGCTTAGGAAGTGGTGGACCGCATCATGACAACCACTCGATGGGCTATTCAAATGTTAAGCCTGACGGATTAGAAATGGAGTGTGTTTTATATACAGCTGTTTTGCAGAAAGGTGAAATTGTTGCGATTCTCACAACATTGAGGATAGTTGTGGTCGAAATATCAAAAAAATCAAACAAGGCAAATCTTCCTAAATTGAAGTGGGAAGTTGCTTTGAATAATATTGAAGCTTGTCATTTAGAGGAAGATCGAAATCGAAACTATATGCTCACTGTAAAGCATTGGAGACATAATGATGAATCAATACCTTCTCCTCGTACTCCGAATAGCGGTATTTCTACTTCACCTGAGCAACATGTGTCCACAACAAAAAGGAAAGTTGGTAAGCGTAAGTCGATGGTGCATGGTACTTTACCGTTTCTTGATCAAGCTCACGAAGAGCTGATTCACAAGATGACAGTAAGCCATCAAGATTCTGGTAGTATGGAGTTTCTAAATTTTTTTGATTGTGTGCAAACTCTATTACATCTGAATGAGCGAAATTGGCATGAGCTGATCGTTCGCCCAGGACATTCCACTATTATGGAGCCAGCTGTTCGTGAAGATCCACTTGGAATGCGTCATATTGGACCTTGGCAATATATGCTCCATTCAGAAGTAGATAAGTTATATGTTGATGCACGTGATCAAGGCATCGTTGTAAAAGATCTAGAGTGTGAAGAATGGCATTGCAAGGGTATACATGATATAAATTCTAAACCAAAACCGGTCTGGCTAGTTCAAGAAGAAAATGAAGCCCTGGATGCTCATAGTCAGGTTGCCGAGCTGTACAGCCTTTGCAGTGAATTGAAATCCTCATTGTACAAGAAGCACTTACCTTTGCAAGAGGTTATTAGGCAGTTTGAAAATGGAGAACTTTCCGGTGGAAAATTTAAGGAAATTGTTGAAAGTATCAGACGTACATGGAAAGTTAATATTGCTCCCATCGATGAGACATCACAAGGAGAAGGTGGAGGGAACAATGTGAGTAAGAAGTCAGGTGTATTTTTCGAGACAGTGGGAACTGTCGCCAAATTTGCAACTAACGTTTTCAAGAAGAGCAAACCAACAACCGAACTCAATCGTTTGAAAACCGGAACACCAATACCGGATGAAGGCTCCCTTGATGGAAGGGATGCTGGAGACAATAAATCTTGGTCAAAGCTTATTTCCAATGTACAAAGGAATATTACACCAACATCATTATCACTAACTTCGCACAACACGTCATTTATTCTTGGTGGTAATCAATCCGTTATTTCTTCAGGTTCAGATGAGAAATCTTCGGCGGCAACTTTCGATAACAAGGAGAACAAGATCTTTACCGATTTTGCCCCAATCAAGGCCGACCGTGAAAAATTTGATGATGATGTTTCTATCACAAGCAATAGTTCCCAATTGGCCGCATTCTATTTGCCACTTGGTCGGACAACTAAAGGGCGTAAATCATTGGATACTACACCATCTTTCGGTGAAGACACATCTATTACAACGAGTGATATTCACCCTGAAGGAAGTCTTTACGAGGAGGCATATTCGAACAATGGAGATATCAAGGAAGAAGAGAATCCATTGCTATCCAAACTTCCATCGTGAGTTGTCACTTTTTTTGCTGCATTGATTAGAATTTATCCATATTTACAGACGAGTGCCGTCGAGGTTATCAGGATCGTCTTGTAGTCCACCGAGGTGGGAAGGTGAGTCATTCTTCTTCTTCTTCTCGAAATGATTCTAATAATTGTCATCCAGATATATCGGCAGAAAATGCCCAACTGCACCAACGGATTGACCAGTTGGAACAATTACTCAAGCAAGTCATTAAATCCGCATCTTCTTCAACTGTAGATTCCGTAATGCATTCAGATGACAAATTATGAAGCATAATTATATCTTTTCGAATTGACCAACAACTGTGAACATTAGTTTATATTTATATTACATTTGTCAATTAATTACATAAAAAACAGTTTATACACTTTGTGCACATTAAGTTTATACAAGTCAATAATTACTTATGCTGGTTTAGCAATTACAATCTTGGTATTTTTCGGCTTTTTACGAATATAACTTTTGCGTTTTGGAGAAAACCAGTCATTATCCCATAGAACTCGAATATAGGGATACCAACCATACCACTGGAACGAGTGTATAATCCCAGACACTAACATGAATACCATTACAAATACTGGAACGATTGTAACTGCACTTGGAATCTTTTGGGTCATTATTAACAATATGACGCCATATACGCAAATGGAAAGGCATATATCCATAATCATATCACGTAACCCTTTGTGTAACAAAAGTAACAAATTGAGTGCAAATTTAATCACCATGAGCAAGTAGTGCAATATTCGGAAGAAAGCATAGAACAATCGCACCGACCAATTGTGAGCAACGACTTCCAAAAAGTCGACCACTAATGGTGAACCCGTATTTGACGACAAAACTCGATAGGTTGGCTTCCATTCTTTATATGTTGATGTTGGTAAATCAAAATCATGGAGAGCGATCAATATTCTTGACATCGGAAGCCATGGTAGCAGTCGCGCTGTTCGACACGCTGGGTGATAATGCTGAATGAGAGATTGTACTCGGTGTAACAATCCAGTTTCTCGTTTCGCGATGTACTTTAATCGGCATTCTAGCACTTTGAAGAGTGTGAGCAGCTTGTTTCGAATAATTTGAGGGATCAAAAGTTCCGAAAACAATATTCGTAGTGGGAGAATGACCACAGCATATAAACCATGCGCCAAACCGACTGATATCAAACATGATGCGCTTGCCAAGCTACCACGTATGAGCATGCTTCCCAATATGGTCAAGCTAGTTAATAAAACTATTCCAAAAAAGAAGAGCACTATTTTGTGAACTATAAATGGCGAATACAAGTCCAACCTCTTTGGGATATGGACAATCTCATCAATCAACAAACGCTTAGCTACCAACTGATCACAACCAGAGAACCAATCTGATAAGAAGTATCTGAACAGTAGAGAATCCCTATCACGATCAGTCAATGTGGGTTCCACTAAATGAAAACGCATTTCCTCGGCCCTCTTCCTACTCTCGCGAATACGTTGCACCAAAATATCTTGTCTATGAATACGAAGCTGATTCACTGCTTCAAATGCCAAATCTGGATTACCAATGGAATAATAATAATTCTTCCACACTTGGAATTGGTATTTCATAAAGTTGCAAATATTGATGGATCCATCAAACGATACTGGCGACTGTTTCCAAGCCCTGACTTTGCTATTAGGGTTCAGGAGCTCCTGCAATTCCTTTTTTGGGGGAACGAAATCAATCGATTGATGCATTAGCTGGCATCTGACCGCTTTCAACATGACACCTTTTCTTGATTGGAATTTGCAAAATTCGTCATCAAATTCTGACAAAGTTACGGACTGTTTCGATTCTTCAATGTCTCTTTCAGGAAAAACTTTACTTGCTTCCTTAGAAGCCAATATAAAATTATTCGCAGTTTTCACCGCAGAATGTAGTATTCCTTGCAATACATTAGCACCAATTGCACAACACAAAGAAATGATGATGATTCCATTCAGTCCTTCCCTTGAGGTTGGAACGGATTCCATGGGAGAGCATATATTGTCAACTTTATTCCACTCACACATTTTGAACCATTCAAACATGTTTTTTTGAGTTTCACAATCAAAACTATCCTTATAATTGGTGCATTCAAACTCATACATATCATTTACCATCACAATGCTCACAATGAACAATGCATTGAAATGCAGCAGCAAACTGACCAAGTGATCCAATTTAAAATGGGTCTCAGAATCGTTCGACGAGAAAAGAGAGTAGAAGTGATGCTTTTCAAGTGATATAGCATAGTAGTTGATCAAGCTTGTGTTAGCACGGAAGATCATTGGCATATTCTCGAAAAAGAAATCTTGAAAAGTTCTAGTCTTATCATTTAGAGATGATGACAATGGAGATTCCCTGTACAACAGTTTTGGATATCTAAGAATATATACTATGACACACAATATAACTACGAGAGGTGATGCACATGCCACTGTAAAGTAATATTGGAACTCGGCTTGATCTTGATGACCATTGATCAATGTATATTCTAGCAGTCGTAAAGATTCTGTCATTTGCACATGACTTATTCATGACATGATTTCCTTTAACAATGGTAACGTACCACAAATAGGGCTGTTTCAGTAGATATTAAAGGTGCAACAATATTGTTTTATGCGCATGTGGCATGCCAACACACAAGCAAGAAACGGCTCTCTACGCGTCCCCCGGGCGATGCATCGCCATGTATGGCCGTGTAATCAAGCACGATTCACAAGAAGTTTTGAGACATGACTTTATCAATCTTAGTCAGAAGATTCGAAGAATATCCCCACAACTGCTTCCTCAACATGCTTTGACTGGTCGGTTAAGGACATGTTTTAATTAGTTATATGAGCGGATGATAATATACAATGTTCACAATAAAGTTCAGTGCTAAACACCATTACTGTTTCTGCTGCTGGTCAGATTTCTTTTCCGATTCATCGGGACGTTGTTTCAAAAACTCTTTGAGGCGATTCCATGCTTGGTGAATGGTGAAGCTGCTACTATCTTTATGGGGATCTTTCGAGTCCGTTGGGCTTATCACTGATCCAAACTCTTCCATTTTGAACTCCTCCATTAATTCCTTTTGCCTAGGGGTAAGCTTGGTTGGAATCTTCAGCTTAAGCTTCACATATTGGTGGCCCCTAAGGATAGCAGTGGTTAACTCTTCAAATTATTTATGTGGGAAGAGTGTTACCTTCTCGATGGACTTCCCACGAAGCGAATCCCTTTACCGCGGAGTAATAATTGAGCATCAGGTTGCGTTCCGGGCGGAACTTTCATAGTCACCATACCATCAAGGGTTAAAACATCCACCTCACCTCCCAAAATAGCCTGTTTGAAATAAAAATGTGAGATTTATCTTAAAATAGAAAAGTTACAGCACTTACTTGACTAGTTGTCAGTGGTACCTCCACGTGCACATCATTTCTCTCTCTTTTAAAATAAGGATCTTCTTCCACCACTATATTTACTAATAGATCACCAGGTGGGAGTCCATTCATGCCTTCAGCACCTTTACTCTGTACTCTCATTGCAACACCGGTTTCCACACCAGGTGGAATGTCAATACTCACAGATTTCGACTTTCTAACTTTTTGAAATTGTCGTTTATTTCCTGGTAATGGTTCTCTAATGAAATACTCGTAGTTAACATTCTTGGTACAACCGTTCACTGCCTCTAAAAATGACAATTGAACATTGGTTTGAACATCTTGACCAGCACCTCTGCTGGCACCCATTGCTTGTTCTAAAAAATCAAAGACATCGTCAACATTCATTGCTCCTGAAGATGTATGAACTCGGAAGCCTCCATTCCCAAAACCACCAAAACCTCCGAATCCACCATTCCTAAATCCAGCAAAAGGATCTCCCCCTTGACCACCATTGAAGTTCGGGTCTACCCCGGCATGGCCAAAAGCATCATACTGTTTACGTTTGTTGTCATCCTCTAAAACTTCATAAGCTTCAGATACCTCTTGAAACTTCTTTTCTGCACTTTTGTCATCTTTGTTCAAATCGGGATGATACTTTTTCGCAAGCTCTCTGAACCTTTTCTTTATTTCATCTTTGCTTGCAGATTTTGAGATACCCAAAACTTCATAGTAGTCTTTTTTTCTGAAATTCGGCGTACTGTGAAATTTGTTGCTCGTAATTTTCAAAGAATGTGTCTCCAAGATGATACCTCCAATCAAAGGAGTAAATCTTGATTGTCCAACCTTTATAGATGTTGCGAATCGAACGTATTTCGTGAGAAACATTTGCAATGGAAGATATGGAACGGACGGATATTCTAGAAGGACGATGATGCTTAGCAATAGTGCAACTTCTAGATTGGCCCTGTATCTTTTGGATGCAGTCAAGCTAGCCAATTATCCAAGTGTTTTATAGTCGAGATTACTGAAGAAGGAGAGAAAGGTTGTCAATATTGGAAGGTGAGCGATGGTTTCATATACAAGCAAGATAAAAGGGGGAGCGGCGGCTGCCCGCGGGCCTAATGACTGGTGCAGAAAACAAAAAGGCAACGAACAAGAGTTATAATAATTATCATGTATCCCGAGGTAGTAATCAGTAGTAAGTGTAGCATTTGATATAATCAAACTATTTTCTTAACAAATCTACACACAAGTTCTATCAGCGATAACATCCGTAACAAAATCTAATCGAGAAGTTTTAGCATATCACCAGATACAATTTATTAACAAGCACAACCACCAGCTTGCTCAGGTGCAGATGCTGGAGATGGTTCAGAAGATTTCTTTGGGGCTGCCAATTTAATATCAATGACTAAAAAAAGATCAAATTACAAAAGTTGTACGGGAAAAAGGGAACCTTACGATTGGAGTTTTGAGGTGCAGGAGCTGCTTCAATCCCGGGTAATGCCGTTGCCAACTTTCGGAATAGAGCCTTTATGTTAAAACCGGCCTTAGCACTACTCTCTATGAACATAATACCTTCTTTACTGGATTTGTCTTCACCTTCTTCTACAGAAACTTGTCTTTTCTCCGACAAATCCGTCTTGTTGCCCACCAGTATTATGATGACATCATTCCCCCGTTCATTTCTTACATCTTCGATCCATTTAGATGTGTTAAGAAATGAAGCGCGGTCTACAAAGGTTGTAAGGCGAAGAATAAGCCAGAAAGTGTAATGCTTACTTGTAATGTCGTACACAACGACAGCGACGGATGAATCACGGATGTAGGATGGAATCAAAGACCGAAATCGCTCTTGACCAGCAGTATCCCACAGCTGTAAACGAACTGTTCGATCTTCCAGATACATTGTTTTCGACAAGAAATCAATCCCTATCGTTGCCTATCAACTCGGATAAAATAATTCAAGTATCCAGAAGATATCATTCCATACCTGATAGTTTTTATCAAATGTATCATACATAAATCTTGTAATAATGGAGGTTTTACCGACTCCTTGATCACCTAGGAATACCAATTTATATTTGGCAAGTGGTGATATATTGGGTACCGGGGTAGAACTACTTCCAGTATTTGCGGATTGACTGGTCGACTCTGAAGACATCACAAAAGAAGGTACGCTACTCAACACGGAAAAACCTTTTTGATAAACTAATGAAATATTTCACAAATCAGATTGAGTTGTGATGAGATCGACGAGACAACACTTCTATCCCCAAGAATCCAAAATCCATAAAATAAAATTTGCAGAGCCGGACTTCTGGGCATGCGGTGTTGTTATTGCTGAATTACCCTTTCCACATTTACGTAATTACGTAAAGTTTCGACCGTTTCGGCACGCCACAGTACGCATCCAGTTCCCCATAGAAATCGTACTCAATAATAAAGAAGAGCCACCTCGCCACATACCTGTAACATTGAGTGAATTTCGACTTGGGTGAACGTTTATCGCCATCTTATCGTGCTTGGATTTGCTTTAGTATGTCACACAGTGAATCAAATTTGCTGGAATATTTTCGGACCGGTCACACGTTGTCTTTGGACCGCCATACAAATGATTCGAAGCCGATGCTACATGCGAGGTAGGGTTGTCTACTATATCTGTGATATTATTGTAATGTGACGTGATGCAGGTCAGCTCTATTGCTGGGTGTTAAATCTCCTTCGCTGCCTGCTCTATCGTATGATATGAGCAAAGAATTAGCAGAAGAAGATAAATTTCGCCGCAGTCTCCATTCAAACATCATTTCCACTTGTCCTTCCGCTTTCCACAGGTTTGTAGAGATATTTTTTTCTTTGTTTTTTCCTTTTGACTATCATTATTTATAGGCAGCGGAGAGATGACTATCCTTCAAGTATGGTCCGTCACAATAAGGTCGTCAAAGATTTGCTCTGCGACATGCATAAGGACAAAGATACCAGTGATATTGACAAGAATAAATCGATGAAATATACCTTTTCAATTAAAAGGGAGAGTGACCTAAAGGAAAAATTAGAACATGAAGAGAAAATGTTCAATAGTTTGCACCCTTTGGAGGATTTTGTACGCCCTGAAAACCCGGTTAGCCCCAGACAAACTGGTTATGAGCATGGACACATTCGTAGTCTATTTAAATTGGACACATATGGGCCTACAAGTAGTAGACTAAACACTGGTGACCGAGAATCAGGAAGGTTGCCTTTGCCTAATGTTGACCGCTACGTGCGTGTGTCCCCAACTCACAAGTTGACTTTGCGAAGCGATGTTTGGTCTTCGAATAGTAGCCGTACATCCACTTCACAATCAACTCGTTCGTCGTTTCTTTCTTCCACTGGAGGTGAGAGCATCAGAGATAAGCCTTCTTCTTCGATGCGATCTCTATTTCATAGTTCTTCACGGATACAAACACCACATGATCTCACTATTCCTCCTTCCCTACGTGGAGCGGAAGGAAAACTTGAGCAGCGCATAACCAAAGAAGACAGAATCATGTTGGATCCACTGATCCGGCGAAAACATTGGCACCAGACATATGTTGAGCGAGTTAAAGTTAGCATTCCCATTCTATTTTATTTGCGTGCCAACGTTTTACTTTAATTTTTATAGACGGCGAAAGATCAAGAGACTTATAATAGGAAAGTTAAGGATTACAAAAAGCAGCAACTTGATATAGCAAGTCAAGAAAGGAGAAAAATCAAAGAATTTGAAAAGCATCTGGTTTTAGCGAAGTTTGAATCGTAGTATATGGTATAATATTTCTAATAATTACTTAATTTAATTGTATGTCAAAAAGAAATTTCTATTGTTGTGGAGAATGTATTCCTTTGCGGTATAGATGAACTTGGATTTCGAGTGCATATGAAAGTTGGAAGTACTGAAAACATCATTGTGACCGCAAAATTCTCTAGTGTTGAGTTCATTCAAGGTTACGGTTGAACCAGCCCACAATACATCTCGAAATTTCTCCACGTCAATATCGACCCAGCCTTTGCTCTTGAGAATTTCAAGAACACCATGAAACATATTACCAAAAAGAGCAAGATCTTCCCCATTATCGGGAATCCAACTTAAGAATGAAGCAACATGGGCTTCAAACCGAAGAGTCCCCAATTTGATCAGATGAAATTTTCGTTTTTCAACAATCTGGCCATGTTTTTCACAACAAACGTTACTGATACTTTCTTGTACGGAACCATACATGAAGTCAAACTCTTCTGCCGCTATACATTGTCTGTATCAATCATTATAAATTTTACATGATGCCAACTAAAACCACCAATCGTTTTACCTTGTTGCTTGATTGATCTTCTCACGAATTTCAAGACTAATTTGCTTTGACTTTGCAGATTTAGGGATTGTGACTGTTTCATAGCACAGCTTCGCTCGTACGGATTCACTCAATGCTAAGATACGACTTCTGGCTCTCATAGGAATCCATAATCCGTTCTTATCAAAATCTGAGGAATTCAGACTCGCAAATGCACCCTATACATAAAAGGCTGTAAAAGCTGCTTCCGGTGTGGCATATAACATAAAGCTTTCTACCTCTGAAGAAAACCCCGCATTCACAAGAAAATCACAAAATTGCTGGCAACCAATTTTTTGCAACTCCTTTTCCAGATCAAATACAGTTTTCGACTGAGCAGCTTGAAAATGCTCTTCAATAAGCAATTTTTTGTCTGCTTGCCACTCCGAGTCTTCATGTTCGGCAGCAACTTCGTCCAATGCTTCGTTACCATGACGTTGTGTTGTATTCGTTTTTAATTGTTTTGTAATCCCATCGTGTCGCTTTAGCTGTGGTTGCGCGAGATTTACGCATAAAACTATTCTGGATCTAAATGATTCTGAATCTTCATCTACCTGATTGTACGATTCAAAGCACTCAGTTGGCACTTTCGAGTCAAACTTTAAAATTTTGCCATGAAACAAAAAATGACATTCATACGGCATAGAATATTTTCCCACGACCCTGTCCAAAACATCTTTGATTGTGGAAGAAGACGAAACATGCAGAATAATTAAATTTGGGATTTTGGAGCTACGAATAGCTGGTGCAGGATCATCATCTTGTCCATAAAAGGTTACCCTTATTGCTAGTTCCTGCAAGATCGGTGCTTTCCCAAAAATGAACGGCAACATTCATTCTCTCACGACGATGATGTGTAATCCATAATAGAATATACTGAGTAAAAATATTAATACAGTTATGATGTGGCTATGTGGCTGCCGTTTTTCAAAGCAGCAATAATGTCGTCGCACTCACGCACAGCAGGCGCGCAGCCGTGTATGTATGTAGCCGCAACTTCCAACAACAACAGCAGAAAATAGAAAACTGAAAACGGACTAAAATCTACAAATGCTTTTGTCATAAAAATTATAATAATATTCATACTAGTGCTGCAAACAAAGAATTAACAGGTTTTCATGATGAACGATTCACTGATCCGTAATTATTAAGTGTTTGACTCAACCACTCAACTCAAATACTTCATAATTAAAAAACGCGTTTTTAGTGTGGATTGACCACGTTGTCCGTGCGTAACAATTCTTGGGGATTGGGATTTGTCCCACAAATGGGCACGCAGCTTGCAAGATACAATACCAAATATTTTTTAGCAGTAGTACAATACAATACTTCTACAATATTTGGGCTGGTAGCTGGTAGGATAAAATTAGCCTTTGGGTTTTGTAACAAACCATCATGGACGAAAGTGAAGGCGGTTCTCGCCCCCTTGCCTCTACTCTTCTTCAAGAGTTTCAAAACTTGAAGGATAAATTTAAGAACGAAGATGAAGTTCAAGAGAGAGGTTTGTTTGTTGTACTTTGTTGTTACTAAATTCTAATCTTTGCTCGTTCGTTTTTCAAGAATCACCGTATCAACACCTTGAAAAAGCAACCGTTTTACAAGAATCAAGAATTTTTCATGATCACACTGTGGTATCTCAAAATCCTCGCAGATGTTGCCAAATGATTACGAAACTCCTATTTCTCTTGGTCAAAGGTGAAACATTTTCTTCAGCTGAAGTCACCGAAGTTTTTTTTGGAGTCACTAAACTCTTTCAATCGGACGATGTTAATCTTAGGAGAATGATGTATCTGTTCATAAAGGAAATTGCGGAAACATGCAATCCAGACGATGTAATTATCGTTACCAGTTCTCTTACCAAAGACATGAATACTGGAGAAGATTTATACCGCGCCAACTCTATGCGTGTTTTAGCAAAGATTATTGATGCCACAATGCTTGGTGCCATTGAAAGGTATTTAAAGCAAGCGATCGTCGACCGCAACGCGTTCGTTGCTTCATCCGCGTTGATGTCCGGTATTCGACTTTTCAAGACTTGTCCAGAAGTTGTACGTAGATGGATCAATGAAGTTCAAGAGGCAGTAAATTCATCTTCTGATATGGTTCAATACCACGCTTTATCTCTATTGTACAAGATCAAACAGCATGATCGTCTAGCTGTGTCTAAAATCGTGCAACAATTGTCAAAAGGGTCGTTACGATCACCACTGGCTACATGTCTGCTCATCCGCTATACAACCAATCTTCTTCATGAAGATATGAATAGCACAAACGCAAAAGCATCGTATCAATTTCTTGAAACTTGTTTGAGACACAAAAATGAAATGGTTATCTATGAAGCGGCCAAAGCAATGTGCAGTTTACCAGGTGTTGATAAGGGTGATTTAAATCCCGCGATTACCGTCTTGCAACTTTTCCTCTCATCTCCGAAGCCGGCGTTGAGGTTCGCTGCGATGAGAACGCTGAGTGAAGTCGCTGTGAACCATCCTCAAAGCGTACTAAAATGCAACGATGACATGGAAACGTTAGTATCAGACTCAAATAGATCAATTGCTACCCTTGCTATTACAACTCTTCTTAAAACTGGCACTGAAGCCAGCATTGAGCGTTTGATGAAACAGATTTCTTCTTTCATGACTGAGATCGGAGACGAGTTCAAAATTGTTGTTGTTAAAGCAATTAGGGAGTTGTGCATCAAGTACCCAAAGAAACATCGTGTCATGGTAAGCTTTCTAGCTACTTTTCTTCGTGAAGAAGGAGAATATGAATTCAAGCGTGCGATTGTTGACAGCATTGTTGAATTAATGACCATCATTCCAGAAACTAAAGAAACTTCACTTCTTCATTTGTGTGAGTTCATTGAAGATTGCGAATTTAGCGAATTGATAGTGCAAATTATGCACGTAATTGGTACTGTGGGACCAACCACTCCCACCCCTTCTCGGTTCATTCGATTTGTATTTAATAGAATGATTCTTGAGAATGCCGTCGTTCGTGCCGCTGCTGTATCCACCTTAGGTTCGTTTGGTAGTAAAGTACCAGATTTGAGGAGTTCAGTCATTGCACTTTTATCAAGATCTGTTGTGGATGAGGATGATGAAGTGCGCGATCGTGCGGTAATGGTTTTGAGCACATTGAAACATAATTCTGACGAGAGTGTGATCAAATATATTCTTGATGAGCCTCTGCCGATGTCATTTACGTCTTTGGAGCGTTCACTGAAGGCAGTGCAAGCGCATGCGGAAGCGGTGCCCAGTGTTTTGAACCAACCTCTATTTTTTTCAAATTTGCCAGTAATTGACGAACATCATGCACCACCAAAGATCCAACCTAAGAAAAAAACAGCTGCTCAAGTGGATAGGTCTGATGAACCTGCCGCTGAGATTGTCGATCCAGCAGCAGATGTTTACAAGATTCCTCAATTTTCTCATTTGGGTAGGTCATTTAAGTCGTGCTCGGAGGTTCAGCTTACAGAAACAGAAATGGAATATGTTGTCAGTTGTGTGAAACATATATTTGCCAATCATGTAGTTCTGCAATTTTTTGTCCTGAATACCCTCGACGATCAGATGTTGCAGAACGTCAAGGTTAATTTGGAATTGAACGACGAAGAAGCATACGAGATAGAGTCCTTTGTACCCGCCAAGTTTGCCAAATATGGAGAGAAGACAAGTTGCTATGTCTGCCTCAAGAGAAATAGCGATTCCTTGGCTCTTTCGATGTCGTGCGAGCTACAATTCAAGTTGTTGAATGTTGACCCATCGACCGGCGAAGTGGACACTTCTCGTAAAGGTTTTGACGAGGAATATCCACTGGAAAGTTTGGACATTTCAACTAACGATTTTATGGCCAAAGTTACAGTGGGAGATTTTAGGCGATCATGGGACCAGATGGGATCAGATGGGGAAGTTTTGGAGAAATATGCATTGCAATTTCGCAAATTCGACGAAGCAATTACTGCCATTATTGAATATTTGGGTATGCAGGCCGTCGATGGTACCAATGTCGTATCGCAAGAAACTATTGGAGCCAGGAAGCCTCATGTTCTCCATATGTCTGGTGTTTTTGTTGGTAATATCCCAGTCTTAGTTCGCGCTCAATTGCAATTAGACGATGCAACTGGAGTTGTTTTGAAGTTGGCAGTTAGATCTCAGAGTCAGGATATAAGCCAATTGGTTGCCGAATGTATTAGTTAAATTTTATACAAACAAAATTGAGAAACGGACAAAGTTTGAGGTTAATAGAGGGCAAAATTTTCAAAAATTTAACAAAATTGAAATAAAAAATTTTATATGTTTCCGTTTTCTTCGTCACTTGAACTGTTACGAAGGCCTCTCGAGGTCGTAGGAAATGGCTCTGGCTGTCCTCTGTTGGGACCATTTGAATAAAACAGAAGCGGCTTGTATTCTGCATCTTTCTCGAGAAGGCTTGAATTTTGAAATCTACTGATCATGGCGCTTTTACCTTGAATTCGAGCAAAACTTACAGCACAAACTTTTTCTGAATTGAAATTTTTCCACTTTTGACCATGGAATTGTTCCACAAAACGTGGAATGAGCTTTGGATCGACAAAGTTGATGAATCCATACCCAACATTACAATGGTTTTTGAAATCGATTGGCAAATAGAAAAAATCATAGGTTCCTTGAAATGCAGCATTGACTTCTTCCAGTAGCATTTGCTGGGTGTACTTGTTTGGAATATTGCGGACCTGAACGAGCGTCAAATATGACTTACAGTGATATGAAAAAATTTGCACCTCGTACCATGATAGTCGTTCTTTTCTCTTGGCCATCTAAAATCCTCTGAACATCTAATGCGAATTCCATATCAAGTGGCCGGCTTATATCCTTCGTTTGCACTTTCGATCGCTTCAAGTTAGAAATACGGTTATCTGTTGAGAAGAATATGTAAATGAACCAAACTGATGCTTTCTAATGCTTACCATGATTGTTTTGATAAAAATCTCCCGACGTGGGTGAGTAATCTGTTGTCCTAAAAAGCGAATTTAGTCACAGATTCAAAAATATATATATTGTAGCAACCTACTTTTCTTGTGAACCCATATTCATACCTTTGAGCATGCGAGTAGCCTCTAATTCAGGACCGGGGAAATAATAGGATGGGACCGATGGAATAAATGTGGAATCATTGGGATGCATAAAAAAGCCCATTCCGGGTTGAACATGCAAATCTGGTGATGGGATCGATTGCAGTTGTTGAGGAATCCCTATCATTGGACTGCCGACAAACATATTATTCCAATGCGGCAATGTACTTTCAGGTTGCATACCATAGATAGGTGTTTGCGGAATAGAAGGTGCGAAACCAAAGTTATGGTGATGTTGAGAAGTATAGGGGTATACCGGAGAGGGTGTTGGAGGCATCGCCAAGACGGCATGAACATTCTGTTGGGATACTGCCATTTCTGATCGCCATTTACTTAACGTACTCAACAATTGTTTGCATAATTGTTGCTTTCTCTCGTCCAAAGGAGCAAACTTTACAACGATATTAGGTCCCCAAATTGTCGAAGAAGTTGCAGATAACTCAGAGGCAGCGAGACGAGCATCTTGAATGTTAAAATATTCAATGGTATATGTTGTCGGATTACCGTGAATACTGACTTCTCCGCTTCCAAATATCTTTTGAATAGAGCGCAATGGTCCGTAGCGTGATACGATGTCTTGCACATCTTTTTCGCCTTTATTCTCGGGTAAATTTTTTATCACTAATCTAGATTCTTCACTGTTACTGTTTGTCGCGTGGAGCATAATGCTGTAATGAACTGTACAATCATTATCCGACCCAATTAAGGAAGGCATGTTTGCTTTCGCATTTGTCGCAGATTGTAAATCAAAATAGCTAATGAACGTGACACCTTTTTGGTGGAATTCTGGTCGAATATAGTACAAAACACCAAATTTTGAGCATGCCTCACTAATAACCGTTGAAGGTACTACAGGTAGATGGAAAATGACCAAAGCCCTTGACTCTTCTTCATTTATGAAAGCTGAGAGTTCTGATTTGGCATATGAGAGGACTTGGTTGGATTGAATGTTGGCATATTTGTAGTTTGCGTGGTTTAGGTTTCTTGGCAGTGATTGTTGTTGGTACTGGTTTTGGCGTGTTCTTTGATGCTGAATCTTCTTTTGTGTCAAATTTGTGCTGGATAAACGGGATGGTAGCCCAGCTGGAGACTGTGGCTTCGATTCGGTACCACCGTCTGACAGATCACCATTTGAAAGGTTAGATGCAAGAGTTGCACCGATTGCTCTTTCCAGTTCTTGAAATGAAGGACTTGACGTAATTCCCATCCCACTGTTGGTGCTTTGACTGCTGCTTCGCTTCAACTGCTGGCTTTTGTCGCTCTGTCGAGCAGGAGATCGTTCCACCCTGTTTTCTGAGCCATCTTCCACTTTGACATGGTCGGATGGAAAACTGTCTCCTGTATCATCTTCCGACCCAAATTGTTCCCAACCCCACCCTTCATCCTGATCATGTGACATTTTATAGAGCTTCTTGTGGTTTCATCTAACTCCAATATAGCCCTATTCCTTTGTATTTGTATATTGGTATTTTGCATTAATTTTTTGCTTGCCTAAGCGGCCGCTGCCACCGGCAGGCCACGTACAGTAACGGCCCCTAACCCGCTTGTAGGCGCAGCAGCAGCAATGCTCTCACCAAAATTAAGAATTCAGAATTTACTTAATAGAACTTTTTTCCGAACCATATCTCATTTAATCTGAAGTGTCCAGATGATTGCTATCTTAGTGAACGTAAAACGTAAAGAAAAGAATTTATACTTATACTCATTACTAAGTGCTCGACAAAACATTTACTTCTATGTTAATGATATTTCCGCACGCATCAAATCTCAGCGAGTCCAATAAATTATGCGTTTCATCGAATTTGATGAACTTGGTTGGAATAATAATGAATGCATCATATAGTACAGCCGTATGATATTGTCACAGCGCCATCGGCGTGACGTGACGGTCATGACGACGAAACATCCAAAAGCGGCAATTGAACCAAACACTTTCGTGGGAAATTCGTGATAACATTTTTTCTCTTCTTTCACGATAAGTCTCTTCTTTCACCTTCCTAATTATGAATATGATTAGGCCTGTCCCATACATGCGCTGCTGCAGGAGATTTAATAAAGGAAAATCATATGCTTTTGATCAATTTATTGTGAATGCCATGCAGCGATGTATTTATTCATTCCTTTTACTTTTCAATAACGATCAGGACTGAATTCTAGATATTTACATGGTTATTGTAAATTTGAAAGAATGATTGCTGGATTGTGATGCATAAAAACTTTCGGGTTCAACACATCTATTAGTTCATATTAATAATGTTCCATTACACCATAAATGCGAGAGGTCCTTTCTTATCCTCTCTACCATTCATTTCATTGTATAGTTGTTCAACAAAATATTTTTGGAGAAACTTTTTTCGGAACGTGTCTACAACGACTATACTAGATGAGAGGAGTACAACAAATAATAAATCCCTAATAGACAAAGGCACAGTCCGGAACACACCTTGTAGAGGTGGAAAGTAAATAACCAACAATTGCCCGGTGATAGAAAACAGCAGCGCACCCAAAAAGGCAGGGTTAGTGAAGAAATCTATTTCATAAATCGGACGTGTATTATGTCGGCATGTCAATGCGTTAAACATGTCGAACATTACAAACGTGGTAAATGTCATCGTGAGATCTCTTGACGAAACTTCTCCATCGTCCATTTCTTTCATGAAAATATACATTGTGCCGAGCATAATTAAAAATCCAGAGGAAATGACCCGGTTCAGAACCTGCTTTGATATAACATCTTCTGACCTCTTTCGTGGTGGTTTCTTCATTATCGCTGAATCAACCACTTCTACACCCAGACTCTGCGCCAACGGCCCATCCATAATGATATTAATCCACAAGATTTGCATGGGATTGAGAGGATTTGGCCTTCCAATAATGTTATTCAAGGCCACCAAACTTAATGCTGCAATTGATGTACTTAATTGGAAAGTGATGAAGTTTTTGATATTGAAAAATATGGATTTTCCTTCTTCTATGGCACTAACAATTGTTGAAAAGTCATCATCAACCACTATCATTGCGCTTGCTTCTTTGGCAACATCTGTGCCAGAACCCATGGCAACACCAATATCGGCCGCTTTCAAAGCTGGCGCATCATTGACACCATCACCAGTCATCGCGACAACATGACCTTTAGATTGCAACGCTTTGACAATACACAACTTATGACGAGGAGAAGTCCGATAACAAATTGTGACATCTGATAAAGCCGCAGCCAAACCCTCTTCACCACTCTTCATAATATCATCTATCTCCGTACCACTCAATGTTTGATGTTCATTGGAATCATATAACCCTGCTAATTTACCTACGGATATAGCAGTTGCTTCAGCATCTCCAGTTATCATAACCACTTTCGCACCACTATCCAAAATCCTATGGACGGCATCATTGACATCATCTCTTAGAGGGTCCATTAAACCAACTATTCCATACAAAGTTAATTGATTATGTGTTATTCCTGAGGCAATTGCCAACACACGTAGCCCTTCAGAAGCCATTTCTCGAGCGTATCGTGCGATTCGTTCAATTGAAGAAGGTGACATTAATTGCAGTTCTCCATCCTGACTCAACATAGAGACGCATTGTGGGAGGACAACTTCCAAAGCTCCCTTCAAATAGCGGACATCCTGAAAGGCATTCCCTCTCTTTTCTTCATAAACCACCTCCATAAATTTCGTTTCAGATGAAAATGCCGACTCTCGAACTCTCCGGACTGTCTTTCTTCTATCGACCACTCCCATAGCATTCACCAAATCGATAAGAGCAATTTCCGTTGGTTGTCCGATGAATTTACCATTATCTCCAAGTTCTGCATTATTGCAGAGTGCCATCCCGTCCAGCAATTTCATAATGCTTACGAAGCGATTTAATTCAATTTGATAGCCATGATAGCTGATGCTCACGTGCGTTGAGTGGTCCACATGATTTACCATCACTCTATCCTCCAATACTGGACAGAAAAGTGATGTAACCGTCATCTTATTTTGGGTTAGAGTGCCTGTTTTATCAGTGCAGACGTAATCGGCACAACCTAATGCTTCCACAGCCGGTAGTCGCTTTACGATAGCTTTCTTTTTGGCCATTCTCATCACGCCCAACGCCAACGTCACTGTGACACAGATCGGCAAGCCTTCTGGAATGGCAGCAACTGCCAAAGAAACACCGATATTAAACATCGCCATAAACGACTTCCCCTGAAAAACTCCTAGCAGGCCAATGCATAAAATTATTCCCATAGATATGACACTCAAAAACTTCCCCAATTCATCCATTTTTGATTGTAATGGAGTTCGTTTATTTTCAATCTCTTTCATTTCCATAAAAGTTTTACCAAATTCTGTTTCTTTTCCGGTTTGAACAACAATTCCTGAAGCATTGCCGGAGCAAACCAAGGTTCCCATGAACAAAATGTTAGAATACTTCACTAAATCTCCATCTTCTAGGTCAGGAAGAGGATCAGCAATCTTAATTCTTGGCTCACTCTCCCCCGTCATAGAAGACTCATCAATCGACAAGTTCGAACAAAAAATAATGCGCAAATCAGCAGGAATTCTGTCACCTGTAGAAAGCTTCACGATGTCCCCGGGAACCAACTCTTCTGCCATTATGATTTGCACCAAGCCATTGCGGAGTACACGACATGAAGGTGGAACCAAATCATTCAGTGCAGCCAAGGACTCTTCTGATTTGGATTCTTGATAAAATCCAACAGATCCAACAATTAACACTGCAGTAAAAATGCTCAAGGCATCTTCATATTGTCCAATGATCACACTGAGCACTGCTGAACCAAGTAGCAACAGGATCAGGGGATCCTTGAATTTCTCCAAAAATCGAACCACCACATGTTCCTACAAGGTAAGGCTATTCAACATATTATGGATGAGAGCAATGACATTACGCACCTTCTCCTCTAATTCCAGCTTGTTGGGGCCAAACTGTTGGAAGAGGATTTTGTATTGTTCCGTCGCTATCCCCTGGTTAACATCTGCTCTGAGCAACTCTACCACCTCAGTAAATGGAATTTTCGCAAAGTCCTTCAATGGGTGAACAGCCATTCTGCCAACTATTCCTACATATACAATACCATATACAGCACTATCGTTCCACAATACAATATGGAATATTGCATGCTGCTGCTGCGGCGCGTATCGATACGGCAAATACATCAGCAACTGTAGCGAGTGTAGGCCTATTGGCCTAAACTATTTCATTTCATTTATTTGATTGACATTATTCAGACCACAATTCTTTTTGATTTCTGATTTGTTTGGCTGTTGATTGTTTCAATACCTGGCAAATTCCGCTTTTTGTGTTTAGATTTACATTTCCAAAAGATAAAAGTGGTCTACATTGCTAATTCCATGTCCACACAGCATTCTACTTTCCATACATCTTCATTAGAGTACCCTTACGTAGGCGAATAGTTTGATTGGATTTGCAACATAATTCTTACCGTACGCACATTTCAATTCAACAGGAATATGAGTAGAAACGTAAGGAGCACTAAAAATGACCTGCCATCCCTTTGACCCTTGTCTGAAAATGGCGACCATTGTACCGGTGAACTCTGATGAACATGTTGGAGAGGCTGGGGTTATCCAAAATGATTCCAGTTGAAGGCGCAGTACCAACTACTACTATAGATGCACCACCCGCAAAGCTGCTGAATACTATTATCGTATCATCTTTGGTTTTATTTCTGACTTGACTATTTGCACCTTTGTGATACAGAACATTGTCCAGTACCACGGGAAGGTTCCTTCTAGATAATGTTTATCGACAACCCAGAAATCACCTTCATCTTCAGCAAAGTACTCGTAGCGAACTGTACCAGAACGATGCTCATTCTTTTTCGCTTGCAACTCCTGGCAAAATACAGGATATGTTAGTACCATGGCGCAACACCATTTAAAAAAAGGATTGACTTTCGAATTTATCGTTCACCTTTGTGTTCTTACAATCATGAATTTGTCGATAGTGAGAGCCATTTCCTGCAAACTGTACCTGAACCCTAAAATCAAACTTAACCCCGGCCGATTGAAACGAGTAATGTCTTTAAGACTTTATCTTCATTATTGAGAGCTTCCAAACGAGGTCGAATTTTTTTAGAGAGGAGATTTGATTGAATCATTTTCAATAAATGGAACATGAACCTTTCGGGCGACGCTTTGAAGATAAGTTTTAGTACTGCGAGCGTTCACCTTGGGAACGAAGGCATTCATATAATAAAGTTTCTAAAGTGGTGAACCTTGTCTTTGGCAGTGGATTTCTTGTCGATAATAGGTAATTGAAAACCCGTATCAGGACAGATTGTAAACAAAGCATCGGTATCACTATAAATCTTTTCTGGAGTTTAGCCTCCCGTGCCTATCTGCATTATTGCACTTTGCCTTAAGAGTTTGCCTCTTGGTATGAGGCCTGGGAGGAGAAAACAATTGAACTTTGGCTTGAGGCATTTTGGACAGAAAAATGATAGGTGAGCTACGAAAATCAGCATAAAAAAAGAGAAAGAAATGGTAAAATCCGTCTATGCAAAACATTATTAATATCGTAAAGAATACCAGAGAGTAATGATAGTGCTTGAATCTTCAGATTGATGACAAAAATGTCGATTTAGTCCCGGTGGTCAGATGGAAATGATGGGGTTAAATGAATAAAATGAATTTGATCTATACTTTGGGAGAGTACGAAAACCGAAATTGGCTTTCGATAAAGGGAAAGTTTTGTAACATAAAAGTATGTGGCGACATGGGAAAATAATGAATGGTTGAAGTGATAATTATTTTCAAAATCAATGCTCATTTGCAAAAGATTCCAAGATGGAACGCAGCAGCGCAGCAGCAGTAACCGATACGAGCAGAGTAGGCGCGCAGCCCCAGCAGCAGCAGTACCGGTAGAATGCGCCACCAGAGAGTTGGAGCAGCAGCAGACAGGCAGGCGCAGCAGGCAGCACAGCGCAATCACGCAACACTGCTGCTGTTTGCCATCATCTACACAGCAAGCAGCAGCACAACACAGCAGCGCGCAGCAGGGCCGCATCTCTGCTGCCTATGGCGTTATCAAAGTATACTACTAGTACAATAAATATAAGGCCTAAAATTACCAAAAATAACAATATTCCACCAACCATACCCCATACTAAGCATCACCATTGGTAACAAACGAAATCAAGATGAATAATGAAGTCATTAGCGCCTTGAATCCCAGTCAGATCGAGTTATTGCAAAATCTCATTCGACAATTTAAGACATTGGGAAAGCGGTTCAGTGAATCCAGAATTCCTGAACTAATTGAGCGCCATGTAAAGAGTCAACCCATCGCGTCACAAAATGCTGCTCTGGCACCAAACAATAGTGCATTTGATCAAATTACATCTGAGTCATTTGATGCACCTCAACCCCCATTGACCGATAAACCACAATCCGTGGAGCCTCCACCACCTCCACAAGAGCTGCAAAAGTCCTCACTACCACCATTAAGTTGGCAATGTTTTCATTCTCTCCTGTTGTATGGAGTTGCCAAAACTGTTCCAACTGATGTTTGTATTTCCTGTTCAAGTTCGGTAAGTTTGTGCAGCACACTGGTTATAAGAGTTGTTGATGCACCTATCCATGACAGGATTTAGGTTGTTTTACCAAAGGAGCTTTCTTACCTCTCGTTCCAACATTACCATCTTCTTTCTATCTCCGAGAAACTCTGATCAATGTACGATCAACAGATTCAAAGCTCAAGCATAGTTTGTATGCAAATTTCGATCTTCAGAGAAACATGAGAGGGTCTTTTATTAGAAATTGGCTTGATTTGCGTGGAAAAAATGCTTTTGATAGTTTCTTGTTGGTCAATATTGATATGGCAGTGATGGATTGCATAAACTACAATCAACACACCAGAAATAAAATTATTAAACGACGATGGGACAAGGAGGATCGCAGGAGAAAGGATATAGCCGAAAAAAAAAGAAAAATTATTTCAGACTACCAAAAGTGTCTTATGGAACATCGAGAAAATTTTCTTAAGTTTCACAAAGCAAATAGAGGGGGTAAGACGTTCTTGGATTGAAAGCAATGCTTTACACAAATGAATTTATAGAAACCGCTAAATATGCAAAGAACGCGAAATTGGCGGTAGAAACTCTTGATTTGAAACGTCAAAGAGATGAAGCACGGGCAGAACAGAAACGGTTGCAAGCATTGAAAGAGAACGATATGGAAGCTTATGCTAGTTTGGTCCAAGATACTAAAAATGGCCGGTTGAAGTTTTTGCTTGCAGAGACTGAGAATTACATATCGACCATTAATAAATTGGTACAGCAACAACGTGAAGGAGCAGATGCTAATGTTGAAGAGAATCGGACAAGTTTATGTGAAGCGCTAGAAGTTGGTGATAAAGCCTCAAAAGCGGTGAAAGAGTATGTAAGGAGCACTCACAGAACCAATGAACATGTTTTGCAGCCGAAAATGCTGAAAGGCGGAGACTTGAAGGAATACCAGTTGGCTGGTCTTCAATGGCTGGTTAGTCTTTATAATAACAATCTCAATGGTATATTGGCAGATGAGATGGGATTAGGTATGAACATACATTTGTTATTTTTACCGGCATCAGTTTTTTTTTTTTTTTTCAGGCAAAACGATAAAAACAATATCCTTGTTTTCATTTTTGATGGAATTTAAAAAAAATATGGGACCTTTCCTTATTGTTTTTCCTTTTTCAACTATTTCGAA
>JACCEA012054728.1_pt1 | contig 31520 bp, 31 predicted proteins | sample 7449851 | NCBI WGS metagenome assembly JACCEA01 (sample SAMN15323453, study PRJNA562643) | freshwater metagenome | isolation source: river surface water | place: USA:Blue River Watershed | collected 2017-08-18
GTATGTTGACGCCTTTTGATTTTATTCAAAAATGGAATAACATGAAAACTGAAGATAGACCTAAAATAACTATTTTTGATGATAGAAAAGTATAACAAAACGGTCAACCTATTTTAGGGAAGTACATATTTACATTGAAAATTCTACATTCTCAATTCTTAATTCTCTCCCTCACTCCAATCACATTCGGCAACTTCCAAAAATTGTTATTGTCGTCGCGCTCGTAAGTGGAAGAAACGTAGCTTCCAACTTTTTCAATGCAATGCCCGTTAACGTCGATAAGTAAACTTGTTTCGGGACCACCTTCTAAATAAATCGCATTGGTTAAGCCATAAGGCATATCTTTCATAAAGCGAATCATTTGGTTGTGTGTGTAAGGTGAACGGCAAAATATCAAGTAAAACCAGCCTTTAGAATCTTGCGCCGCCACCATCATACTACACGACTGATTACGCTTATTCCAAGCCATTGCAACGCCGTCGCAGTTGATCATGCGCAAACCTTGTGCGAAACCTTGAAAATCATTCTTGCGACTTTGGAAACTTTCGCAACCTAAATCTAAAATTTCAATGTTTTGATGTTTGCTTGTGTCTGTTGAACCAACGGCTATCATCGAACGGTAATATTCTCTCAAAACGCCATTGTTGATATGGTCTTTCGTTCCTAAATAACCTTTGCTCATAAGTGGTTTACTCAAATCATACATTCCTGCGTTGAAAACAACATTCAAACGAAAGGTATCAGCCCAATCATACAGCGTTCTTGGTTTGCGGTCGTAAGCGGTTGCTGCGTGAATTCCGAAATCGAAGTGCTTTGGATCCATGCGTAGAATGCTCAGTTTCGAATCGCCCACCACGGATTTGAGGGGCGCTTTCACTTCGCGGTATTCCATTCCTTTGGTTAAAACTGTCCATTCGGAATAATCAGGAAGTGAAGGGTCGACTTGGCAGAAGCTAGTTAAACTTATAAAAACGAACAGAAAGTTAAACCACTTCATTCCAGTCAAATTTTTGTTTTTTAAACGGAAACAAGTCAAAAAGCTCGCCAGAATAATAGAATTGGAAACCAATCGCACCAAAAGTATAAGGTTTGTCTTTGATCATAATCGTCGAGCCGCCCACTTTAGGGTTTGACTTTGGAACCGATTGTGGATAACCAACATTAAATAACGTCACCAAAATCTCAGGACGATTGTCGATTGGGTAACCTTCTTTTTCCCATTGTATTTTCACTTGCTTCAAAAATACCGCTGCATACAAATACGAATAATAGTGATTGCGGTAAGAAGTCAAACGTGAAATGCGTTCCGTTTGTGGGTCGCCTGTTTTGAAATCGAGGAGTTTTTCGTATTTTTTTCCAAGGTAGTAAATGCTGTTTGGGTCTTTCAAATGCGTTTCGATGTTTTTGGCTGTGTGTTCTTTAATCCCAGTTACACCAAAGGAATACATCGATTCAACAGAGAGAATTTTAAGGGGCGAAATCCATTTTTTGTAGGCCTCGCGATTGGAATTGAACAAGCGAATTTGTTCACCAACTAAGCACGCCACAATCAAGCGGGGTTCAACGCCTGTCACTTCTGCGGCGGAATCAATCAATTGTTTGTCTTTGGCAACAGCGATTTTAAAATCTTGCCATTCTGAGATATTCATCCACTCAAAAACGCTCAATTTAGAATAGTCTTTTTTCTTGTTTTTGTTCGTTTTCAAGGCTTTGATTTCAGCTTTGTAGGCAGCGTTGTCTTTCAGTTGAATATCGACCGCATCGAGCATACGCAAGACTTCCACGTTGTTGTTGGATTTGCGCCAAGCGTTCAAAATGTACTGTGCATTTTTTGGGTGGTAGCGATTCAAAACTAAAATTCGCTCCAGCGATTCGTAGCGCAATTGTTTCACCTCCTCTTTGCTCAGCGTGTAAGCTTGGTTGTATTTCCCTTTGATAGACTGAAAATAGCGATTATTGACATCGACACTTCCTTTCTGGTCGGTGAGGCGAAATTTAATTGCAACGTAAGAGGCTGTTAAGAAAAAACCAATTCCTGCGAAAGCAAAAACGACTGTAAAAAATGGTATTTTAAACCAACGGCTATTAAATATCTTCTTCAATTTCAAAATTTTGGAGTGCAAATTTACAGGAAATAAAGATAGGTGGGGGAGATTTATTTGGTGAATTTGATTTCATCAGATTGAGTTTAAAATTAAATAGCATAAACTAATATTTTTAATTTAGACTTAAATTTTATTTGAATGGAAAATAAAGGGAGTAAACACGAAAACTACGAAATTCTAAATCTAATTGGTTATGGATTGTCAAAGTTTGATAATGCTTTTATTGAAGAATTTGGTTTTAAAACAAAATCTAGTTTCTATGATTATTTTGTTAGCATAGGAATCGTTGAGACTGGAAGTGTCGTTAAAAATAGAATGGATTTATTCGATCCATTTTTTCCTTCAAATAATAGAAAAGGTTGGTGGCAAAAAGGTGACGCTTATATTCATCGCAAACACTTAATAGATAATCTATTTGGAAATGAAAATGTAAAAGGTTTCTCAGATATAGTTAAGTTATTCTTAAAAGAAAATTTCAAAGTCAAAGAGTTATTTGTTGAAGTAAAACCTATTGTTCGTTCACGATTTAAAAAACTTCAAGAAACTGGTTTAGAAGCTGAATTGTACTTTATGAATAATTTCAATTCTATCAACAAATTTGAAAATGGAATTCTTGAAGATGCAAGACTATATGGGGATGGTTATGATTTTCAAATAAGTGTAAATGATAATTCTTTTTTGACTGAGGTTAAAGGAATAAGAGCGAAAAAAGGTAGATTTCGTCTTACTGAAAAGGAATATAAAATGGCGTCAGAATACAAAAAAGATTATGTAATTGCATTAGTAATGAATATGAATGATTTGCCAGTCTTTTTGACTATTGAAGACCCTATTAACAAACTAGATTTCATAGAGAAACCAATCAATTCAAAAGAAACAATTGAATATCATTTAGCACAAGATATATGCTAACATTAGAAGAAAAAATAGAGATTTTTAAGACTGAACTACTTTCCAAAAATGAAAGTTATGCAAATACTATGAAAGAGGAAATTTATTTTTTCTTTTTTGAAAACGAATATCCTTTTGATTTTCTTAATGACCTTAATTCAGTTGAAGCTATTCAAAATAAGGTAAATGTTATTATTCACAAAATGATAATGCACGAAGATGAAGAAGAATTGAGGGATATTATTGAGTTTACCCTGTAAATTGATTTTCTTATTGACCTCTAAGAAAAGTACTTCAATTAAAAGAGGGAGAATTGGCAACAATTGAGAAATTAGATAATTTGGATTTTGATAGTGTAATCATTACGAAATCAGGTGAAAGAGATTTTAAAATCGACATAATGAAAACTAATTCGTATGAGGAATTTATCGGGAAGTAATTCTTAATTCCCAATTCTCCTCCCCACCCCAAAAAATCCCAAATCCTACAGTCCATCATCTTATCTTCGAATGGGAATTATGCGGATGCTATGAGTTTGTAATTCTGAAAAGATTATTAAGTCACCTCCCTTAATCCCTCCTCAAGGAGGGAAATTTAAATCTCGCTTCGACAAAAGATTTTAGGTTTCCTCAATGATTTACAAACCGAGCAAGAAATCCAAAACAAAGTGGACGCAATCATCCATCAAATAATCCTACACGAAGACGAAGCAAGCTTGCAAGAAATTATGGAGTTGAGTGTTTGAATTTCAATTTTCATTAAATCAAACAAATAAGTAACTCATTATTATATCTCAAAGCATATAAAAAAGCAATTATCTCACTTTTTATATTTATTTGCATATAATTTAATATATTTGTTCTGTATTATATTTAAAAGCATATAATGAGAGACTTAGCAACATTTGTAAAAGAGCGTAGAAAGGAAGTGAATTTAACGCAAGAAGAATTTGCCGAAAGAGCAGGAATTGCGCTCACTGTTTTGCGAAAAATCGAACAAGGCAAAACAAATCTAAACCTAGATAAAGTCAATTTAATATTGGAACTTTTTGGGCACGAATTAGCGCCTGTAAATCGTAAAGAAATTGAGCGATGAGAAGTGGAAATGTATTTTATAATGAAGTTCTTGCAGGAATTATTACTGAAACGGATGAAGGGGAATTTATTTTCCAGTATGATGAATTATACCAATTGAATCACTCGCAGGATTTCTTAACTTTTACGATGAAAGTTCGAAAAGAACCATATAGGGATAATCGATTATTTCCTTTTTTTGATGGTTTAATCCCTGAGGGATGGCTGTTAGCTATTGCGTCAAAAAGTTGGAAAATCAATCAAAATGACCGCATGGGTTTGTTGTTAGCATGTTGCAATAATTGCATTGGAGCGGTAAGTGTTGAACCAATCACAAGTATAGATGAAGCCTAAAACGATCACTAAAAAATGTTTGCTGTGTTACCAGCCTTTGCAATCAGAAACTGACTTTCATAAAAGCTGTTCCATAAAGTTTTTTGGCTCAAAAATTCCTCCAAAAATGGAATATTCGTTGAGTCAAATGGATGAATTAGCTAAAAATATTGTTGAGAGAAGTGTCGCAGTTCCAGGTGTACAGCCAAAAATATCGCTTTCTGTTATTAATGAAGCAAAAGGAAATTCAGACAATAGACTAACAGTGGTGGGAGCATTAGGAGGCAACTATATTTTTAAACCTTCTTCAAGTTATTTTAAGGAAATGCCAGAAAACGAACATCTTACGATGCTAATGGCGACTGCTTATGGTATTCGAGTTGTACCATCATCCTTGATTCGTTTGGCATCAGGTGAATTAGGGTATATTACAAAACGTGTGGATAGACTACCAAATGGCGAAAAAATTCATATGTTAGATATGTTTCAAATCACAGAAGCATACGACAAGTACAAAAGTTCTTTTGAAAAAATTGGAAAAGCGATTGAAAGTTATTCAGACCAAGCGTTATTGGACAAAATCTTCTTCTTTGAATTGGTTGTTTTTTCATTTCTAACTGGAAATAGCGATATGCATTTGAAGAATTTTTCAATGATAAAAAGTAATATTGGTTGGACTTTAGCACCAGCTTATGATTTACTTAATGTTACTATCGTTAATCCAGAAGACTCAGAGGAAATGGCTTTAACGCTTTGTGGTAAAAAACGAAAGCTAAAAAGAGCGCATTTTGATACACTTGCAAATAACCTAGGACTCATACAAATTCAAATAAATGGCGTATACAAACGCATGCAAAAGAACAAATCCAAAGCCATTGAATTGATTAATGAATCATTTCTATCCAATGAAATGAAAACAGCTTATCGCGATTTACTCGAATCTCGGTATTCACAAATAGAGTTGTAAAACTGTTTTCTCACTTCGAGTAAGGATTTCATTTTTATTTTCTTCGCCCAAAAATCTCATTTTTCTCGCTATTTGTTATCGGGATTTCAATTTTCAACTATTAATATCGCCCCACCCCAAAAAATCCCAAATCCTACAGTCCATCATCTTATCTTCGAATGGGAATTATGCGGATGCTATGAGTTTGTAATTCTGAAAAGATTATAAATGTCATCTTCTCTGACGGAAATTGATAATTCTTGACGTGATGAAAGAGTCATCCCTCTCATTCCCCCTTCAAAGGGGGAGGTTAAATCTCGAATTGAGTATGGTTTAATTCAAATCAACTTCGAGTAACGATTTAAAACAAATGGACTTGAGCACAAATAGTATTTTTCTATCGTTTTACTTTTGGTAATTAACGCTTCATTTTAATTTTTTTCTCAATTCTCACTCATCTTTCAACTTCTTTACCATTGTTAAAATCGTAGCCAACGCAACTGTTTCTCCCGTTTCATCATACACATCCACTAAGAATTTCACAATTCCTTTGGCTATATCTTCAGGCGAACGTTTTTCTTGATCGACTTTTTCTTTCACAGTAAAACGAACTCCAATAGTTGCCCCTGGATAAACTGGCTTAACAAATCGAGCTTCTTCCAAACCGTAATTCAATAAAACTGGACCTTTTTTCGGGTCAACAAACAACCCTGCAGCTTTGGAAAGAATGAAATAACCGTGTGCTACACGACGTTCAAAAATGGTTCCTTCCAATGAAGTTGCGTCCATGTGTGCATAGAAATTGTCACCAGAAACATTAGCGAAATTTACAATATCAGCATCCGTAACGGTGTGTTTGTGTGTGAAAACTGTTTCTCCAATCACTAATTCTTCAAAATGCTTACGGAAAACATGTGGATTTGCTTCTGGCATCTCTGCACCAACTTGGAATTGTTGTGTAATTGCAGTGATAGTAGTTGGATGTCCTTGAATTGCAGTTCGTTGTAAATAATGCAATACACCTCTTTTTCCACCCATTTCTTCACCACCTCCAGCTCTTCCTGGACCACCATGTGTCAAAAGTGGCATTGGAGAACCATGACCTGTACTTTCTTTCGCACAATCTTTATTCAAAACCAATATGCGTCCATGCATACTTGCAGCACCCACAACATATTCAGTTGCTTCTTTATTATCAGGAGTTACAATCGAAGAAACCAAGGAGCCTTTCCCCATTTTTGCTAATTCAATTGCATCATCAATTGTTTTATAAGGCATAATGGTAGAAACTGGACCAAAAGCTTCAATTTCGTGAACATCTGTTTTATTAAATGGATCACTATTTAGAAACAATATCGGCGACATAAAAGCACCTGTATTTTTATCAGCTCCAGTAACTTCAAATTCATCTAAATTTCCAAAAACTATATCTTGAGAAAGCGCTAATTTTTCAACACTTGCTCTAACGCGCTCCACTTGTAAACGTGTTGCTAAAGCACCCATTCTAACGCCCTCCACACTTGGGTCACCAATTTTCGTACTAGCCAAACGAGACGCAATTCCTTTTTGAACTTCTTCAATTAAATCTTCTGGAACGATAATTCTTCGAACAGCTGTACATTTTTGTCCAGCTTTAATCGTGATTTCTTTAACCGTTTCTTTAATAAACAAATCAAATTCTTCCGTTCCAGGCACAGCATGTTTACCTAAAATAGTAGCATTTAAGGAGTCTGCTTCTAAGTTAAAAGCAACACTTTCAGCTGCAATTTGAGGACTTGCTTTCAACATTTTTCCAGTTGCAGCGCTACCAGTAAACGTAACAACATCACGACTGTCAACAGAATCAATCAATCCGCGTCCAAGACCACACACTAATTGCAAAGCACCTTCAGGTAAAATCTTAGAGTCGATAATATCACGAACCATTACTTCAGTTAGAAAACTTGTATATTCTGAAGGCTTCACAACAGCAGGAACACCAGCCATTAAATTCACTGCAATTTTTTCTAGCATTCCCCAAATTGGAAAATTGAACGCATTGATGTGAACGGCCACTCCTTCACGCGGGACCATAATGTGATGACCGATAAATGATCCATTTTTTGAAAGAGGTGCTGCAACACCATCAATGTAATAAGGTAAATCAGGAAATTGTTTACGCAAAGAAGCATTTGCAAAAAGATTTCCGATTCCACCTTCAATATCTATCCAAGAATCTACTTTTGTAGCTCCTGTCCAAGCACTTACTTCATAATATTTAGCTTTTCGTTCCATCAAGAACAAGGCTAAAGCTTTCAACATTCTACCACGTTCTTGGAAAGTCATTTTACGCAATGCACGACCATTTTTTCTACCGTATTCGAGCACTTCTGAAAAGTCAATTCCAGCACTTGAAACAGTTCCGATTTGATTGCCATTGATAGCATTGTATAAATTGGTTTCTGTTCCTTGTCCATCCACCCATTGACCTAAAACGTAATTTTGAAAGCGTTGCATAAAGATTTTTTTACTTTGGTAAAGATAAGAGAGAATTAGAAAAAGAGTTGACTTAAACTATAAAAAAAATAAAGAAAAATAGCTTGATTTTGCTTTGAAATCAAAGTTTGAAATTTAAAAATCAACAGTTTGAAACAAATTCAAATTTTGTTTGTCAATTCTTTTTATTTAATTTGTATCTCTAAATTCAAACTATGAAACGCATAATTCTCCTTTTATCCCTATTAGTTTCAACTATTTCCATTGCACAAGACTACTCTCGTGTTAAGGTTTTTGGAAATGCTGAAGATCTATATCAGTTAAGTCAATTAGGAGTAACCATTGATCACGGCATCAAAAAAGAGGGTGTATTTTTTATCTCTGACTTCTCCAAAGAAGAAATTCAAATCATGCAAGATTATGAATTTGAGTATGAAATTCTAATTCCAGATGTTCAGGCATTTTATATCAACCGATTGAGTAATCCGGAGGCTGCAAGCACCACAAAAAATGCAACTTGTTCTGGTGGAGGTGGAGGTTCTACTGGTTTTAATCCTACTACTCCCTCAAATTTCAATTTAGGAACAATGGGAGGCTATTTAAAATACAACGAAATGTTAGCAGAATTAGATGATATGGCTGCTCAATATCCCAATTTAATCACACAAAAAGCGGCAATTTCTACTTTTTTAACTGCAGGAAATCGTCCTATTTATCACGTAAAAATTTCTGATAATCCCAATACAAACGAAAACGAACCTAAAATTTTATATACTGCTATTCATCATGCTCGTGAGCCAATGTCTTTGATGGAAACAATTTTCTTCATGTGGTATGTTCTTGAAAATTATGGCACAAATGAGGAAGTAACTTATTTGGTAAATAACACGCAAATGTATTTTGTTCCATGTATCAACCCTGACGGTTATGTTTACAACGAAACAACCAACCCTAACGGTGGAGGAATGTGGCGTAAGAACAGAAGATTGAATAGTGGAGGATCTTACGGAGTTGACTTAAACAGAAATTATTCTTACGGTTGGGGAACAACTGGAACAAGTGCAACTCAAAGTAACGATACTTATAGAGGTACGGCACCTTTCTCAGAACCAGAAACTCAAGCAATGCGTTGGCTTGTTCAAAATCATAATTTCACTTCTGCATTCAATGCACACACTTACGCAGAAGATATTCTTTTCCCTATTGGTACAACAACTGCTGAATTTGCTGAACACCACGACTATTTTCAAGATTATACGAATCACATGGTTCAATACAATGGATATACAGCAATGAAAAGTTCAGGTTTATATCCGGCTTCTGGAGATTCAGACGATTACATGTATAAAGTTGATATTGGCGTAGGTGAAAAAGATACTATTTTCGCTCATACACCTGAGGTTGGTACAGATTTTTGGCAACCACAAGCTGAGATTATTCCTACTTGTGCTGAAATGGTTTTCCCAAATTTAGTGTTGTCGCATATTGCAAGAAATTATAATGTTGTAACTGATACAGACCCTAATAACATTGCAACTATGAGTGGAAACTTCAATCATTCAATCAAACGATTAGGAAGAGAAGCAGGTTCAGTAAGCGTTTCTATAGAACCTTTATTAAACATTTCAACAGTTGGAAATGCTGTTGTTTATAATTTGAATCTACAACAAACTTCGAATGGTACGATTTCATATACCTTAAACCCTTCCATTCAATTTGGAGATGAAATCAAATATATCTTAAAAACAGACAATGGTCTTTGGGTTAAAAAAGATACAATTGTTAAAACATATGGAGCAATTGGATTACAAATTTTAGAAGATGCAACTGCAACTACTAATTGGACAGGAAACTGGGGAACAACTACCTCAACATTTGTTTCTGCAACTAAATCATTTACAGATACACCAACAGGTAATTATGCTAATAATGCCAATAGAACCTACACTTATGTTCCTGTTGTCGATTTAACAAATGCTAATGCCGCAATGGTTTCATTTTATGCGAAGTGGAATATTGAAGCAGATTACGATTATGTTCAATTTCAAGTATCAACTGATAACGGCACAACATGGATTGGACAATGTGGGAATTATACGGTTCCAGGAACAAGCGCAAACGGAAGTGTTCAACCTAACAATCAACCTGTTTATGAAGGGGTTCAATCTGCTTGGGTATTGGAAGAAATTAACTTAAGTGATTATTTAGGTCAACAAATCAAAATGCGTTTTCAACTTAGAGCAGATGGAGGAACAAACGCTGATGGTTTTTACTTTGATGATTTCAAAATTTTCTTTAACGAAGAGGGTGCACCAGTTGAGCCAGTTGCTTCTTTCCAACCAACAACAGCAAATACTTGCATTGGAAATTCAATAACTTTTACTGATTTCTCTTCCAATATTCCTACAAGTTGGACGTGGACATTTGGCGATGGGTATACCTCAACTCAACAAAATCCGATTCATTCCTATTCAACAGCTGGAACTTTTACTGTTCAACTTACGGTTACAAACAGTGCAGGAAGCAATACCACTTCACAAACTATCGTTGTAAATCCAAACCCAACTGTTACTTTATCCTCAAATGATAGTGACAATGTTGTTTGTGATAATCAAGGTTTAGTTCAACTTACAGTAAATCCGGCAAATGCAGCTGTTTCTGGACAAGGAGTAAGCAATTTAAGTTTTGATCCTTCTAATGCACAAATCGGAGCAAATGAAATCTCAGCGGAATATATTGACGGAAATGGTTGTGGTGCATTTACTTCTATTAACATTATTGTTGAACAATGTTCAGGTTTAAATGAAAATGCAGTACAAAATCTACAAGTTTTCCCAAATCCTTCAGAAGGACTTATTACATTGAAAAATGCAGGTATTGGAAGTGAATATTTTATTCATGATTTCAAAGGTCAATTGGTTAAAACTGGATTTATAACATCTGAAAATCAAGAGATTTCTTTAGAGAAAGTAGCTTCTGGAGTTTATACAATTCAGGTTGATGAAAAAAGAGTAAAACTTGTTTTGAAAAAATAAAAGTACTTTTCAAAGAGGTTTTTTTTGCCTTCATTAAATTAAGTTAAGATTATCAAAAGTCGATTTGATTAGTTAAATCGTACGTTCAATTGGTTTCTTGCTAATTTTACAGCATGATATTAGTCACAGGTGCAACAGGACTTTTAGGTAGTCATCTACTTTATGAGTTAACTTCAAAAGGTGAAAGTTGTGTGGCACTTTGTCATTCAAAAAGTAAAATTTCACAAGTTACTGACCTTTTCAAGTATTATAATCCATCTAAAGCAGATGATTTTTTGAAACAAATCACTTGGAAGGAAGGCGATTTATTGGATATTTTCTTTCTCAAAGAGTTATTTACTGATATCACACACGTTTATCATTGTGCTGCGAAAGTTTCTTTTTTCAAATCTGATTTTTCGGAATGTATGCGCCAAAATAGGGAAGCAACGGCAAACATTGTTAATTTTTGTTTGAAATATAAAGTTGAAAAACTGTGTTATGTCAGTTCAACGGCAGCTATTGGTAACAACGCTAAAGGTTTTACTACAGAAAACGATAAATGGGAAATTGAAGGAAACAATAGTGGTTATTCGATTTCAAAATTTTCAGCAGAGAAAGAAGTTTGGCGTGGAATTGAAGAAGGTTTAACTGCTGTAATTATTAACCCTTGTGTGATACTTGGTCCAGGAAATTGGGAAAGTGGTTCTTTATCAATATTCAAAACAGGAAAAAAAGGTTTACTTTTCTATCCAAACGGAATAAATGCAACAGTTGACGCACGTGATGTTGCTTTTTGTATGCGTTTTTTAATGAAAAGTACGATTCATGCTGAACGCTATTTATGTGTTGGAACTAATCAATCGTTCAAGGAGTTATTTTCTGTCGTTTGTTCTAAAATGAAAAGTAGCTTACCAAAGTATGAAGCACCAAAATCTATTGCACTTTTTTCTGCCTATATTATTGAATTCTTCAGTCGTTTTAGTGGTAAAAAAAGTGGCCTATCAGTAGAAACAGTTCATTCTGCTTACAAAAACATTACTTACGATGTTTCAAAAATTAAAGCGGTTGTTCCTATTGATTTTAAAGCGTTAGAAGAAACAGTAGAAAATGTTTTAAATGCACGAACAAATCAATAGCTAGCAACGTTTAAAAAAAAATGTCTATAAAAAGTAAAATTCTTATTTCTATTTTAGTTATTCTCTACACAGTAGGTTTATTTGGAATATTGACACCACAATATAGAAATATGTTCTTGGCATTGTCTGATGTAAACCTTTACATTTCCTTTTTAATTCTTATCGTTGCTAGAAAACGAAAAGTAGGATCTTGGTATATATTTATTGCGTTTACATTTTTGATTGGAATGACTGTTGAGTGGATAGGTGTGCATACAGGATACTTATTCGGAAATTATGAATACGGTCAGAATTTAGGAAGTAAATTCGACGGAATTCCGTTTGTTATTGGCTGTAATTGGGCTTTGATTGTTATAAGTTCTGCAACTTTAGCCAAGCATTTCTCCCGACACAGTTATCTAACCCCATTTTTTGCAGCACTGATTATGGTTGGCTTTGATGTTTTAATGGAACCAGTTGCAATTTCAAGCGATTTTTGGACTTGGATAGATGGTTATATTCCGATTTACAATTATGTATGTTGGTTTTTGGTAGGTTTGTTTTTACAACTAATTTATCATTTCTTCAAACTAAATGAATCAAACAAAGTGAATGATTCCTTGTTTGTAATAATGACGTTGTTTTTTATCATTTTAAATATTTTCTAATATGTATTGGTGGGGTCCTATTCTTTTGATTTTAACTTTTTTCGTAATGGAATTTATGGCTTGGGCAACTCATAAATTTGTAATGCATGGTACAATGTGGTATTTTCACAGCGACCACCATAAAGAAGAGCCGGGCTTTTTTGAACGAAATGATGTTTTCTTTTTAATCTATGCTATTCCGTCTTGGCTATGTATTATGCTTGGAATGATGAATAATAATTACATTGCAGTGTGGATAGGTTATGGAATTGCTGCTTATGGAATTGCGTATTTTTTAATCCACGATGTCTATATACATAGAAGATTTAAGTGGTTAAGAGATATTGATCATCCTTACTTTTATGCAATTCGTAAAGCACACAAAATTCATCACAAACACCAAGGAAAAGAACACGGAGAATGTTTTGGAATGTTAATTGTTCCACCAAAATTCTATAAAGAAGCGAAACGAACTTATCAGCGCAAAACCACTACAAAATGAGTTTGTATTTATGGGTTATTTTGTCAGCATTTGTTGGACCTTTAGCTCTAAGTTTTGATAAAAAAGTTCATTTCTACACTTATTGGAAATCTGTTTTTTTAGGAATTATTATTGTTGCAAGTATTTTTATTGCTGGCGATGAGCTATTTACCCAATGGAAAGTTTGGGGCTTTAATCCAGATTATATTTTAGGCATTTACCTTGGCAATTTACCCCTTGAAGAAGTGCTGTTTTTTATTATTGTTCCCTATAACTGTTTGTTCATTCATGAGGTTCAAAAGGCTTATTTTCCTAAGCTTCAATTAGAAAAATTATCCAACTACTTTCTTCCCTTGTTCGGATTGATTTGTTTACTTCTAATAGTTTGCAACTGGGGTAATTATTACACAGTCACTTATTGTACAACTTCTTTGCTTTTAAGTATTGTTTTCTATTTCAAAAAAGCAACTTGGTTTCCACGATTTGTGTTAACTTATTTGATTTCAATTCTTCCTTTTTTAATTGTAAATGGAATTTTAACTGGTATGTTTACGCCTTCGCCAATTGTCTGGTACAACGAAGCACATATCATTGGCTGGAGAATTGTAACGATTCCAATTGAAGATTTATTCTATAATTTCAGTATGTTGTTACCTGTTATTTGGATACATGAAAGCTTTGTTACGAAAAAATAATTAGGACTTAGTAATTCTATAAATCATTAAAACTTGCAAATAGTACAAGTTTTAATGATTTAAAAGGAAAAGCTTTTCTAATCTCACCAACTATCATATTCTCCATCGCCTTGTATGTAGGCGTGTGAATTTTCTTCCACCTTTGTATCTAATTCATCCTCAAGGAACGGATAAACAATTTTACCATTCACTTTTACTTGCCCATTTTGTGGGACCTCAACGATTAATTTTACTTTTTGATCTCTCAATTTATCTTTGACAGGAAAAGTGTAAAATGTATTCGCTTGAACTGTTTTGTCGATTAAATGCGCTTTAAAGTCAATGTGTTTTGCCTTTAAAATTGCCGTTTGGTGATCGCGTCCGTTTGCTGTGAAGTATTGTTTAATATGAAAAATAGAATCTGTTGATTTTCTGTATTCAATTTCAATTCCATGTAAATAAATACGCTTATTAGCAACTTTAATAACACCTCTATCTCCTTTGCTAATAGTTTTAAAACCTTGTTTATCAACTCCTGTAGCATGGTCGAAATTTAAGTTCAAGACAGTTGTGTCGACAGTAAATAAATCTTTTTCTATTTCCCCATTTATAGCGAAAGCTCTTCCCGTTTTTGCACCAGTTAAAGAAAGTAGAACAATTCCAACCACCATCATAAAAATCAAACTAAACGAAGAATAGCGGATGATCGAAGATTTAAAAGCGAATATTGCTCGAATTCCTGTCAGCCAAAGCAATCCAATAACAGAAGAAGCTGTAAAAATAATTCCCCACAATAAATAGTCTGAATCTGTTGGTGATTCTAGAATTAAAGTCCCAAAGTCGCCTAAAGACATAAACTCACCATTAATTTGTGCAGGAATAAAATCAGGATCTCCAAATAGAAAAACAATTGCTGTGATAAAAAAAGTTGTTCCTAACAACAAGGCACCTAGACCAAAGAATACAGAAACAATTCGAATCAATTTTTTAAGTCCAGTTTGAATTCCTTGCTCTTCTTTAATTTTATCTGTCCAAACTTTTGATTTTTTCTGAATTCTATCGGCAGCGTTTTCAATCTCCGACTTCATAGATTCTAGATTGACAGGTTTTCCTTTCATTTGTAATTTCTCAAAACTCGTTTTGGCTTTAGGTGTAATAATCCAAAGAACGATGTATAACGGAAAACCGAAACCTCCAAAAATGATAAGTAAAACATATACTGCACGTATTACAGTAACGTCCCAATTCATATAATTAGCAAACCCAGCTAAAACACCACCTAAAATTGCATTTTCTTCATCGCGGAAAAGTCTTTTGTCAACTCTAGTCTCTGGTGCAGCATAAGTTTCTTTCGCTGTTGTTGGCTCATCCTCTCCGAAAATTTCTGGATTTCCTAGAATTGCAAGTACCTCTTCTACCATAGGTTGTTCAATCACTTTTTTAGAAGGTAGTAATTGCTTAGTGAAAAGCTCTGCCATTCTTAGCTCAACATCTTGAACTATTTCTTCTGATCCTTTTTGATTGTGAAGTACTTTTTTTAGTCTATCTAAGTAATTTCTTAAAATTTCGTAAGCACCTTCTTCGATTTGAAATGGCGTTCCTTGTAAATGAATGGATATTGTTTTATACATGATTTCTTATTTTTTGGTTAATGATTCGACAGCTTCTTTTAATTCTGTCCAGGTTTTGTCTAATTCACTTAAAAAAGTAGTACCTGTATCTGTGATATGGTAATATTTTCGTGGTGGTCCTGAATTGGATTCTTCCCATCGATAGGAAAGCAGTTCATCATTTTTTAGTCTCGTCAACAATGGATATAAAGTTCCCTCTACGACCAATAGTTTCGCATTTTTTAATGCTTCGAGAATCTCGGACGGGTAGGCTTCCCCTCTTGCAAGAATACTTAGAATGCAATATTCTAAAATTCCTTTTCGCATTTGTGCCTGTGTGTTCTCTAAACTCATAGTACTAATTTTATACAAAGATATATGTTTTAAATTGTATTATGCAATACATAGTACTAAATTATTTTAAAGTTTCATTAAATAATTAGCTCAAAGCCTTATTCTAACTACGAAAAAATATTTAAAAAACGAATAAAAGAAATGACTCAGACAATATAATCTGAGCCTTGGAGTAGTTTTTAAAATTTAAAGGAAAAATATATTAGTATAAAATCTAATAAGTTTCCAATTGAATTCCCAAGATCAATGAATGAATAGGTTTTAAATTTAACAATCAACTGTTTTCATTGGTAGCTTAGTGTGATTCCGCAAATAGCTCCAGAGGAAAATCTTTTAAAAGAGCGCTGTATTTATTCAATTGTTTCAAAATTAACTTTTTGAATAATAAATTAGATTCCGAAAGGAACTATGGAAACAATCGGTTAATCATAATAAAATTGACATAAATCAAGTTTATAGCTGATGTAAATACTGTTTTAAATTTTGATAAAAGTGAACCTTTGTTTAGTCAATATTTCAATTATAGAAGATTGCTGAATGTACATTTTGAAACGTCAAAAATTTCTTTATTTATTATAAAGATTCAGTAATCCAACTTGGTTTTCCTATCATATAGTTTAAGGTTAGGATAGCATTTGATAGCTGATGCGTCAGTTTTCAGGAAAACCAAAAGGTTTAGTAGCGAGAGCCATTTACTGAATAAGTAGGTGGCTTTTTTCTTTAAAAACAAACTGCCATTATTTATTATTCCTTGAATTGTGTTAACTTAGTTAAATGGAAAATCAAGAAGCAATAAAAGCCTTTTTGGAGATGAATAAAGATTTGTTTTGGCATATACCCAATAGTAAAATAAAAGATATCTCGCTTGATGTCCTAGTTGAGTTTGTAATTAACTATGGTGACTATTCATGTGTCAAAGAAATGCTAGAAATTGTAGGTGTTAAAAAAGTAGCGGAAATAATTTATAAAGATAATAATGCTTCGTTCGAAAACCCTAATAAGGTGGTGAGGAATAACTACAATGATTTAAACAGAAATTTATTCAAACTTTACTTTGATAAACATGCACCTAGAAATACTTAGTCCTGAACAAAAGCAGTTGTTGTCATTGATTAGTCATTTTAAAAGAAAGCATTATCTAGTCTGTGGAACAGCAAAAAGAAATAAATGGAAAGATTACGTTGATTTATATTTCATTTTAAAAGAGTATTTTTCGTTTGATAAAATTGCAACAAAAGCAGAAGAATTATTTTTTGAAAGCTATTTCAACAAAAAACTATTTAAAGGTCAATTAGCTTATTTTGCTGATATTGATTACAGTGAAGAAGCGGAATTTCTTCCTGGTTTTGAAGTAAGTGAAGACGAAGTGAAATCTTTTTTAATCGATGTTGCAACTCAACCTTTTTAGCTTACAAACCTTTTCTAACGTGTCAAAATACCTAACAATTGCAGCTGTAAGCGAAGGATTCTACAAAGAAAAAGGATCCAAATTCTATGCTTTTGCTGTGCCTTGTAAAACAGAAGAAGAAGCGAAAACCTATTTGAATGCATACAGAAAAGAACACCACCAAGCTGTTCATGTTTGCTATGCCTTTCGTTTCGGAAGTGACAAAAAAATCTATCGTTCCAGTGATGATGGAGAACCTTCAAATTCTGCTGGTCCACCAATTTTGGGACAAATTCAATCTTTTGATTTAACTAATGTTTTGATTGCAGTGGTTAGATACTATGGAGGCACAAACTTAGGCGTAGGAGGTTTGATTACTGCTTATCGGACCGCTGCAAAAGACGCCTTGGAAAACGCACAACTAATTGAACAGGAAGACGAGCAGATTTTAGCAATCGATTTTAGTTATGAGCAAATGCCTCAAATTATGAAAATAATTAAAAATCACTCCTGCACGATTTTATCACAAGAATATGACAATCAATGTTTTATAAAAATTTCTTTTCCTGTTTCAAATACAATTTTACCTGCTCAAATTGAAAATGTTTTAGGTAAATAAAATCTATTTTAACGGCTCGAATTTTGGTAATGACTCGAAAATAGTTCCTATGAAAGTTCAAATCAATGAGCCTTGTCCTGCGAATTGGGATAAAATGCAAATAAAATTGCATGCGCGTCACTGCGAACAATGTAATAAATCAGTCATCGATTTTACCCAAAAAAGTCGAGCTGAAATCCTTGCTTATTTAATTGAAAATCCAAATGGTTCCGTTTGTGGAAGAATGAATCATCAGCAATTTGACATCTTAGAAGAAGATCTTCCTGAGTTGATTAGTATAATTAGTCAACCACGATTTCGAGCAAATGCATTTTTAATTTTGGCAATTGTTTGCTCAAGTTTATTTCAATCGTGTGAAACTACACCAACACAAACAAAACCTAAAGACAAGCCAAAAATTGAATTAAAAAACGCCAAACCTTTAGGGAAAATTGATGTAAATGATACTGTTGAAACATCTTCTAGTAATAACGAAAAACATAAAACAAATTCACGTCCAATAGACATAAAAGGAGAAGTATATATTTCTTCTGTACCAGAACCAGAACCAAAAATTGCTGGTGGAATAAGTTATGAGCCAATCCCTCCTTATTACGAAGATGAGATTTTATCTTATGCGGAAGTAATGCCAGAATTCCCTGGTGGTATGGAAGAAATGCTGAAATTTATTAATCAAAATCTTGTCTATCCTCAAGAACTTATTGAAACTGATTTTTCAGGTCGTATTTTTGTTCAATTCGTCGTTACCAAAACGGGTGAAATTGAAAAAGTAAGCATTGCAAAAGGCATTGATAGTATAAGTAGCCTAAATCAAGCAGCTATTCAACTTGTAAAACAAATGCCAAAATGGACCCCTGGAATAAACAATGGAAAAGAGGTAAATGTTAAAATGGTGATTCCAATAAGAATATGCTTTAATTAAAACATAGAATTATTAGAGAATTTACCAACAAATCTTCTCAGGTTATTAATTAAAATTACATTTTTATGTATAAACCTTAAAATACTTTTCTGATTTCGTCCCTAAAATCGAAGCGTTCAGTTAATTGGATATTGACTAATTTTACCAACGCATGGGAGTAGTTCAAAAAGACGCAATCAAAACAACCGTTTTATCTTTTATAGGTTTGTCCTTGGGATACGTGAATAAGGCGATTTTGTTTATTGCCTTGTTGACGGTGGAGCAAGTTGGATTGATGAATTTGGTTATCACTGTCGGGATGCTTTTTGCCCAACTTTCAAACCTGGGTTCTATTTATTCCACTTGGCGCTTTTTCCCGTTTTTCAGAAATGAAGCCAAAAATCATTACGGATTTTTATTGATGAACATGCTTATTGTTCTCTTCGGCATCTTGATTTTTACGCTTTTGATTCTTCTTTTCAATCAGTCAATTATTGGTTATTATTCAGAAAAATCAAAGCTTTTTACACATTATTACTTATGGGTTATTCCGCTAGGGATTGCCAATATTTTCTTTATGCTCTTTGAAAGTTATTTGCGTGGATTATACAAAAATGTGTTGCCCGTGTTCTTACAAGAAATCTTTTTGCGGGTTTTGATTTTTGTGTTGCTCTTGCTTCTAGCGGGAAAAGTTATTGATTTTAACCAATTCTTCATCGCGCATGCATTGGTTTATTTCATTCCGTGTACGGTCCTATTGATTTATTTAATTCGCTTGAAAGAATTGAAGTTTTCTTTGCGATCCATCACTGTCCCTCGCAGATTTAGAAAAATATTGGTGATGTTCAGTATGATGAGTTATTTGAACAGCTTGGCAACTTTGCTTGTTATATCCATGGACGCTATGATGATTGCTTCTTATATTGGTTTGGAGGCAACAGGAGTCTATACAACCATTATTTATTTGACAAGTGCACTAATGGTTCCTTATCGTGCGATTGTGCGAGTAAGTTCCACCTTGGTTGCAAAATACTGGCAAGCGAGAGATATGGTCGGTATGCAAGACATTTATCAAAAATCTTCTTCTATCGGTTTAATAATTGGTTTGCTTGGTTTCCTAGTGATTTACTTGCCAATTCAAGAATTGTTTTCATTCATTCCTGCTTACCAGTCAGGTATAAATGTTTTTGTGATTTTGATGGTTGGGAAGATTTTTGACATGTACAGTGGCTTGAATGGAACAATTTTCTCCACTTCAAAAAGTTTTAGATACGATTTGATTTTTACTTTTATTTTGTGCGCAATGGTTTATGGTTTAAACCTATTACTAATTCCAATTTACGGTATCGATGGCGCAGCTATTTCAACTAGTTTTGCTTATGTCGCTTATAATGTCCTACGTTGCGGTTTTGTATATTATTTGTTTGGCTTACAACCGTTTAACATGAAACAAGTCAAATTAATTGGATTGTTTTCTCTTAATGTTTTGTTGGCTGTAACTTTTAATTACTACGAATTGTTTAATAATTGGAACGTTTGGCTTGCAATTGGAGTGAAGGAATTCGTTGTATTGCTTGGCTTTATGGTTCCAATTTGGATATTTAACTTAGAGCCTGAGATTGTCAATTTTACAAAAAATAGCTATCGTAAATGGTCTGCTCGCATAAGAAAGTAAATTATTAAACGTTATCAATACATGAAGACTGTATTTCGTATTTTATTCTTCACCTTTTTTGTACAAGCAAGCTTTGCACAAATAGAGTTTGATGACTCATTCACGTTCGAAATAGGACTACCGAATGCTTTTACTAACAAGGCAAATAAAGACATCATGCAAGGTTTAGTTTGTGTGGCTCCACAGTATCAGTTTGCAACGAAATTTGGATTAGCTTTTGGCGTTGGACTTCATTATACTTATTTTAATATTAACGAATTTCGTGTTTCTCAAAAAGTGTTTGGAGGTATTCATTCTGGTGCAGGTTATTTAAAAATTAGTCACGAGAAATTTTGGACAGATTTAATCGGAACAGACATTGGAATTAAAGTAGGCTATTTAGAAAGCTATGCAAACACCGATTTATTGCGCGCAAAAGGAATTCGTTTTGAACGTAAACAAGCTTTGGTCATTGAACCTACAATTGCTTTTGTGTTAGCTTCAGATGTAAACGCATCGTACCGCTTTATTATTTCTTATCCATTTTACGGATACGCTTTTACACCAGAAATGATCGGAATTGATTCAAATGTTGGATATACCCAAACTGAATTAGCTAAAACAAGTTCTTTTTTAACAGTAGGATTTGGATATACCTTTTATTTCAATGGTAAAAAAAGTACAAAAAGTGCAGATGATTAATTTGCTTTGAATACAGATTTGAATTATGTTTTTATCCTAAAAATGGATAATATCTATAAAGGAAGAATCAGTTTTTCCCTGAACTCACTAATTTCATTACTCGTCCTGAATTTTTGAATTTCAACAGGTATATTCCGCTAGAATTATACGTGAACTCAAATTTATTCTCACCGATTTCGATTTTACGTTCTTCTACTTTTTGCCCCAAGAAATTAAAGATTTCGAGTTTTTCTTCGATGGAAGATTTAATAGTGATTTCATTTTCAAATGGATTTGGGAACACACTAATTTCAGGAACACTTTCATTTTCGTTGATTCCTAAATTGCTTCCTTCTTTATGTTCTAAATGGAAAATTCCACCTAAATCTTGCCCAACAAATAAATCTAATTTTCCGTTTGCATCGATATCGGTAACAGCACAAGCGCTAAAGGTTCCAATTTCTTTCTGCAAGCCAAGAAAATTAAAGGTTCTCAAACGAAAAGTTGAACCACTTGTTAAGTTTAAATCAATCGAATCATAAAAACGAATAACTCCGTCATAAGCTCCCAACATTAAATAAGTGGTGTCGTTGTAAATAAAAAAGTTTGGGATTGGAAAACCATCTGGATTTGTGGTTGCGACATCAATTCCTCCTAAGTTACTGTTTTGAAGCTCAAATTGCGGATTTGTAGTCGTCCCAACATTTTGATAATAAACAAGTTCTCCCGTTTTCTTTCCAATAATTAAATCCAATTTTCCGTCTTTGTTCAAATCAAAAAGTTGAGGTGCTGCAAATTGTCCCATATTGATAATTTCACCAGCAATGTCTGTATAATTCAAAACAGGATTTGCGAAAGTTGGATTAGAACCTGTTGTTGTATTTTTATAATAAACCAAAGTTCCATTTTCCAGACCAAGCAATAAATCTTTTTTTGAGTCGCCATCCAAATCCCCAAACGTTGGAGTGATTTTTAAGCCATAATTCGTTGAAGAAAGGTATAAAAAATCATTTTCAATATAGGTGAATTTTGGTTCTGTGCTAGTGCCTGTGTTGCGGTAATATGCGATTCTACTGTATTTTGAAAGCGTTGGTTTATAGGAATAATAATTAGCCACAAATAAATCCAAAAGACCGTCGTTGTTGATATCAACCAAAACTGGAACAGAAGCGGTGCCGTGTTCAATCATATCGCTTTGCAAGAAACTTTTCGTCTCAAAAATAAAATTGGGATTGCTATTCGTTCCTGAATTTCGGTACTTCATCACACTCGTTTCATTTTCAGAAGCGTTCTTTGCATTAGGTGCAACAATCAAATCTTTTTTGCCATCAAAATCAACATCTTCCCAAAAAGCAGCTGGGAACAATTGCATATTTATTGGTGTTGAATTAGCTGGGAAATTTGGATTAGCAGAAATCATCAATGAATTCGTGTTTGGGGCTGTTCCTCCGTTAATTAGTAAATTCATATTCGGATAAGCAACATCACCTAGAATCAAATCTTTCACTCCTGAACCATCGATATCAAGCGCCAAGATAGTAGAACCGGCATGTGCTTTTTCGTTTTCTTGTTTATTTTTTTGTGCATCGGGAACATTGCCAATCGCACAGGGCGCAGTTGGGTCGTTCAGTAACACCGAATTAGAATTCACATCTTCTTTGAATCCTCCCCAACATTCATTTTTCAGTACAAAAATCAAAGAATCGGCATGTCCATAAAGATCCATGCTTTGGTTTTGATGGTATTGCAAATGTTCACCGCCAATATGGAAAGTCAAAAAATCTAAATCGCCATCATTTTCTATATCAACAATTGCAGGAATGTCACTCGAACTCACATATAAATTCAATTCTGAACCATTATAGTCCGAATAGAGGAGTGATTTTGCCAATTCCCATTTCAATCCTTCTTGTGCGTTCCCGATGTTTTTATAAACTTTCATTCCACCAATTCCATAAGTGAAAATGTCGTTTTTCCCGTCTTGGTTGTAATCTAAAATTTGAACGCGATAACGCAAATCAGTTGGGAATTGCAAGTAAGCCATTGGTGCAAATTCATACGATTTAACATTATTGATTTCTACTTGCTTAAAAATACGGATTTGATCGCTGCTTCTGTCAAACACAAACAAATCTAAATCGCCATCAAAGTCAACATCTATCTGTGAAACTTGTACATAATTTAATCCTCCAGTCCAAGGCATTTTCAAAGTATTTCCTGCTTTAAGTACCGGTAAAGATTGTTTGAAATCGAATTGAAATTGAGCCATCGAAAAGTAAGAACCAATCAAAAAGGAAAAGACTAAAGCTATTTTCGACATGACTTCAATTTATGAAAGTTAAAGTTAGTACATAATTCGCAAGGAATGAAAAGGCTATCGAATAATGCAGACTTAGTCAACTAACTCCTTACCAATTTCTTAATCTCCCCAACGATTTCTTTCGTGGAATTTAGTAATTCTTGTTCTTCAGTTGCGGTTAGACCAAAGCCATAACGTGAATTTTGGCAATTTTGAACAAGTGTTTTCAGTTTGTCGCAATTGAGATTTCCACAGTATTTCTCGCGCATCATTTCAACTAAAGCTTCTTTCGATTTACCTTGAGGAGCAACATCTAAAGCAATTCCTGCGGCTTTACAAATTGCATTTTCAAGACTTTGAGCTGCCTTTTTTCCATCGCCTGAAGCAATTAGTTGTGCTGCATTTTGAATTTCAACATCTACTTCAATCCAACTAGATTTTTTCTCCGGAGTTGAAAAAATTGTTGGAGCACTAACCGAACTTGTTTTTACCGCTTGAACAACTGGATTTTTATCCTTGAATTTTAGTGAGAAACCTATCAGTGCTGCGATTGCAAGGAATGAAAAAACAGAAACCCAAAGTACAGGTGATTTTATTAAGTTTGAACCAACATCGTTTGCTTCTTTCTTGTCTTCTTGTTTTGCCTCTGAGATTAACTGAGTACTTCCTGAAGTTTTTGACATATTCTGAATTTCAGGACCATTCAATTTTCCTAAGCTTTCTTTTAAAATAATGTATTTCTCCAATTTCGGGTCGAAGTAAGCCACTTTTAATTCGGGTAAATCAAAAGAACCTTCACTGTTTATTTGCAGCGTGTATTCATAGTTGATTGTTCCTTCAGCACCATTTGCTGTAAAAATATAGTTTTCGTCAATCTTTGGGTCACCATATAAAGTTACACCTTTTGGTAGTTGTAAATTTGGGGTGTTGATATTGTGAATATTACCAACTCCATCTAGTGTTACGTTGAGCTTCACAACATCGCCTTTTTTCACCTCTGTTTGACTTAATTTTTGAGTCATTGTGAGTTTTCCAACCATTCCGATGAAAGAAGATGGAGCATTGGCAGGAAGCGGTAGAACTTCCACACTTGCACCTGTAGAAACAATCGGCATTCCTTCAAAACCACGTTTGAGAATCAGTTTAAATGGATCCACTTGTAATTTTCCACTTCGATTTGGAAAAACAAGTGAACGATCATATTCAATGGAATAAAACTCAATTCCTTTTACTTTTTCTTGTTCAGCGACTAATTTATTGTTATTACCTAAAGCTTGTTTTTCTAACGTTCCATCGGGAATGTAGGTCTGGTAATCTTCAAAATGAGTTGGGTAAAAACGAGCGTAAATTTTTGCATTAAGAATTAATGGTTCACCTTCGTAGAGTTGTTTTTTGCTTCTTTCAATAACACCAAAAGCGGCTTGTTTGAACTGTTTGGCTGAAATCGTTCCTGTTGAATTTACAACTTGCTCTTTGCGAATGGTAACGTTGACTGTATTTGATTTGTAGGTTTTACTTCCCGATTTAATATAAGCTGGACCAAAGGTATATTCGCCATCTTTTTTGATAGTTCCATCTTGCGAATAGTAGTAATAAGTGATAACTTTTCCTGTATTAAAATCTGTTTCTTGTTCCATTCCATTCATCACAGAATAACCAGGAACAAATGCGCTTGGAAAATCTATATCAATTTCACCTTCGATATTTGATTTTACAGTAACTGTAATTGGTTCACCAGCTTGTGCCACTTTAGGATCCACCTCAATTTTCACAACTGGCTTCTGTCCAAATGCCGTGGAAATTAGTATCAGATTAATAAAAAGTAACCAATTTTTCATCACCAATTTTTACCCGATTTTGATTTATTCTCTTCATTTTTCGACCCACTTGAAATTCTTCTTCGTGTGTTCGCTTCCTGTTTAGTCAAATTATCTAATAGTTTATCGGCTTGTTTATTTGGTAAACTTCCGCTCGATTTTTTGTCGTTTTTAGATGAAGTGGAACCACCACCAGAATTGTTGGAATTATTAGATCCTGAATTATTTTGATTCTGCGAAGGATTCTTTCCATTTTGGTTTTGCTGATTGTTTTTTTTATCCTCTTGCTGTTTTTTCTGACGAATAGCTTCTGATAAATTATATTGTGTTTCTTGATCATTTGGATTGTTTCTTAAAGCGTCTTTGTATGCTTCAATTGCTCCCGAATAATCCTTTTTTTTCATACGGGTATTACCCAAATTGTGTTGCATTTTTGCTTTTTCAAGCTTGTCTTTTTTTTCTGAAGCAGCTTGTTGATATACTTTTTCAGCGTTGTCAAAATCACGAGAACGATAGGTTGATTGGGCAATTTCTTCTGATAAATCAACGTCTTTTGGTGCTAGATTTTGAGCTGAACGGTAGTAACGGTTGGCTTTATCGTATTCTTTATTTTTATAGGCTGTACGTGCAACTTTCAATGAATCAACCCATTGCTGAGCGAACCCTTGAAATGCAAACACAGTAAATAAAACAACTACAATCGACTTCATTTTTTTGACCTCAAATCTTTAAGCACGGGCATTACCAACCAAATAACAAAGCAAATCAAAGAAACAAATAAAGGTAGTTGATACCTCGTCTCTTCAATATCGAACTCCAAATCTCGCAATTTTGTGCGTTTCATCTGGTTAATTTGTGTTAATAGTGTTTGTAAGTCGGGATAAGCCTCACTTGTGATCATAGCAACCCCATTTGTTTGACTTGCAATTTGTCTTACAAAACTTGGATTCATTCGTGAAACTACTCGCTGACCTACTGAATTAGTGATGTATCCTTCTCCCAAATAATTTGGATTTATTGGGATGGTTCCACCAGTTGAAGTTCCAATTCCCAACACACACACTTGAATATTATTTTCGATTATTTCCTCGTAAATCTCTTTGTTTTCTTCTTCGTGATTTTCTCCATCAGTGATTAGAAAAATTGCTTTCGTGACATTTTCTTTTGAAAACATATCTTTGGAAGTGCTCAAAGCAGCTGAAACATTTGTTCCTTGGTTGGAAATGAAATCGGTTGTTACGTCATTGATGAATAATTTAGCTGCGTTGTAATCTGTTGTTAAAGGCAATTGAACATAAGCAGTTCCAGCGAAAATACACAAACCAATTTTTTCTCCCGCGAGGGTATTTACCAGTGCATTTAAAGCTCTTTTCGCTACTTCAATGCGCGGGGTCTGATCGATATCAATTGTGTTCATCGACTTTGAAACGTCTAGACAAACAACCAATTCCATACTTTTTACCGTTCCTTTGACTTTCTTTTTACCGTAAATCGGCTGCGCCATCGCAAAAATCAAAAAGACAAATGCCGAACGTAAAATATAGAAGCGCGCAATTACCCAAACGCTTTTTGGCTGTGGAATTCCTTTTTTATTAAACTGCGATAAATGGCTGTCAATCTCGTTTTTACGCATCAAGGAACGTACAAAAAGATAAGTAAAAGGAATTAATAAAACGAAAAGGAACAGATTGTAAGGCTTTAAAAAATGAATGCTTGAAACCTTAAGATTTTCATTAAAAAAGCCAATAACTGTGAAAAGTGTAAAGGTAAAAACACCAAAAACAGCTTCCAACAACATTAAATTGCTGACAACTTTTCGAATATTAAAGGTCGGTTTTCGATCAATCATTGGTTACAAATAAGCTAAATTCTAAAACAATGACTAAAGTGATAAACACAAAAATCCAATTTAAAAATGCACCTGGTGTTGGCGGCGGCTCGGATTGAAAATATTTATCTGCCATTTTTGATTTTTCCAAGCGGTCAATTTCTTCATAAATGGCGGCCAAGCTTTTCTTGTCGGTTGCCCTGAAGTATTTACCTCCAGTGACATCCGCAATTTCATTCAAGGTAACTTCATCAATTTCAACGGGCATATTTTCATAGCGAATTCCAACGGGAGTAACGACGGGTGTTGGTGCAACTCCATTACTTCCTACACCAATGGTATAAACACAAATATTTTTTGTTTTCGCTAATTCAGCGGCTTGAAGCGGTGTAATGTCGCCTGCGTTGTTGCTTCCATCGGTCAATAAAATAATCACTTTCGACTTCAAACTATCGCTTCTCAAATTCACAACTCCTGTTCCTAAACCAGTTCCAATCGCTGTTCCACCTTCAATGTTCATTCCGTCAACATCGTCAATTTGCTTTTTCAGAATTTCGTAATCCAAAGTCATCGGACAAGCGGTGTAAGATTCTCCTGCATAAACCACTAATCCAATGCGATCGCCTCGTCGGCCGTCGATAAATTCATTTGCAACTTCTTTGGCTGCTTCCAAACGATTGGGTTCAAAGTCAGTTGCAAGCATCGAAAGCGAAACGTCTAAAGCAATCACAATATCGATTCCGTACTTATAATCGTGGCTATTAGCGTCGCTGTCGTTCCAACGAAATGGTTTGGCTAGCGCTAAAATGGCAAAAGCAATAATCAATAATTTCAATAGAATTATTCCTTGTCGAATGTAGGAGATAGAGTTGTCTTTGAGTTTTTCTTGATTATGAATGGAAGAAGTAAATTTCCAATCACCAGTCCGTTTTTTCTCTTGTTTAAATAATAACCATCCAAAAATTGGCAAAGTCAATAACAGATACAAGAACTTAGCTTGTAGAAACTCGAATTGAAAGATATTTATGTTCCAGTTATTCAGCATGTTCGTACTCAATTGGACTGGTTTCAACAATTAATTGACGAACCATAAAAAATGATTTTTCAATGATTTCTTCTCCTGGTTTTGAATCTGCAAACTTCACCATATCTGAGTGATTCAATACTTTCAGAATAGATTCAATCACTTCTTTATCAATGCTTTTAGCTGTTAAAAGTAGCTTTGTTTCGTAGGTCGTTTTGTCCAACAAATTCAAATCGTAACGCGAAGTCAAGTAAGATCTTAAAATATAAGAAAGCTCAACAAAATGTTCTTTTAACTTGTCGCGTTTCCAAAGTTCTGCTTTCTCCAATGCATCAACAGCGAGTAAGGTTTTTTGCTTGAGCGAAATTTCGTGAATATGCGTTTTTGGTTTTTCTTTTGAACGCGTTCGCCAGCGATAAATCAAATAAACTACCAATGGAATTAACCACCAAAAAACGTATAAAGTGCCGTAATACAACCAATCTTTTTCTACCGGTGCTTTAATAAACGATTCTTTAATGTCGTAAATATCTTTTCCTTTTTTGTGTGGAATTAAATTACATTGCAAATAAGTTGATGGAAATGAACCTGTTGAATCATTTAAGGTGAAACGTGGACCTTGCAAAACTACCAAACCACTATCCCAAGCACACAATTCAAAAACGCCCATCCACATTCTGTCCTTTCCATTGACAATGATTGAGTCGTAATAGCTAACAATTTCAATTTCGTTAAAATCTCCACCCTTCAAACTTGAATTTTCGTTGGTAATTTTAGCAGGAAAATTGCCCGATGGTTTGCGGAATTTGTAATCGTCATTTTTCTCTAGCTTAATCGAATAAATCAATTCAACTCGATTTCCAACGATGACTTTACTCTTTGTGATTCGTGCTTCAGGCTGTTGGGCAAAAAGCGACAAACCATTGAAAAACAATATGCTCAGTATCCAATTTCTCATTTTCTACTTTTAAAAAGTTGAACTAATGGCGGAACAATATTTTCTTCCGTATTGAATAACACATAATCGATACCAGAGCTTTTAAACTTTTGAAGTAAAGCTTGCTCGCGAAAAATAAATTCTTTCTCAAACAATCGTTTCGTTCGTTCGGAAGAGGCATTCACCCAAGTAGTTTGATTGGTTTCAGAATTAAACAATTGAATAAAACCTCGAAGCGGCAATTTCATTTCGCTTTTATCTTTCACTTTTACTGCCACCAAATCGTGGTGTTTCAAGGTGCGTTTCATATCGTCGATAAAACTTGTATCGTCTTCAAAATCACTTAAAAGAAAACAAATTGCTCTTCGTTTGTGGGTATTTCTTAAGAATTTCAAAGCTGCTTTTAAATCTGTTCCCGAATGTTTTGGTTCAAATTCCATCATTTGGCGCAGAATCAATAGTACGTGGTCTCGCCCTTTTTTAGGAGAAATATAGAGCTCTGTTTGGTCTGAAAAAAGAATTGCTCCAACTTTATCATTGTTTGACAAGGCTGAAAACGCCAGTGTTGCTGCAATTTCGATTTGTCGTTGTTTTTTTGAATGTGTTTCACTACCAAAAGCTGAAGAGCCAGAAATATCTAAAATCAACATCACTGTCAATTCGCGTTCTTCTTCAAATACTTTAATAAAAGGAGTGTTGTATCTTGCCGTTACGTTCCAATCAATCGTTCGGATTTCATCACCAATTTGGTATTCACGGACTTCACTAAAAGCCATACCACGACCTTTAAAGGCAGACTTGTATTGACCTGAGAAAGCCTGTTTGGTTAAGCCTTTGGTTTTGATTTCCAAGGCACGAATCGACTTGATAAGTTCGGCGGTATTCACGACTTAAGGAACTTCAACGTAGGAAACTATTTTTTCAATAATATCTTTAGCTGTTAAATTCTCGGCTTCAGCTTCATATGTAATTCCAATTCTATGTTGCAACACATCTACCGCTACTGCTCGAATATCATCTGGAACCACAAATGCACGACCTTGCATAAACGCAAAAGACTTCGCAGCTAACGCCAAGTTAATACTACCACGAGGCGAAGAACCGTAAGCAATTAAGTCTGTAAATTGGTTTAAGCCAACAGTTTCAGGTGTGCGCGTTGCGAAAATAATATCGACAATGTATTGCTCAATTTTCTCATCAACATAAACTTGGCGCACTAAATTTCTAAGTCGAAGAATATCGTCAGTGCTCATTACACGCAGAGGTTTGTGAATTCCTTCTGGGCGAATATTCGAGCGAACGATTAATTTTTCTTCTTCTTTTGTTGGGTAACCTAATGACACTTTCAACATAAATCGGTCGACTTGCGCTTCAGGTAACGGATAGGTTCCCTCTTGTTCAATTGGGTTTTGCGTAGCCAATACTAAAAATGGTTCGGGCAATTTAAACGTTTCGTCACCAATAGTAATTTGACGTTCTTGCATTGCTTCCAACAAGGCACTTTGAACTTTCGCAGGAGCACGATTGATCTCATCAGCTAAAACAAAAGAAGCAAAAACAGGACCTTTTTTTACTGCAAATGACTCTGTTTTTTGGTGATAAACCATTGTACCTGTTAAATCAGCAGGCAACAAATCGGGTGTAAACTGAATGCGATTAAACGAACCGTGAATGGCATCAGCTAAGGTTTTAATAGCCAAAGTTTTAGCCAAACCAGGTACACCTTCTAACAAAATATGTCCGTTGGAAAGCAGGGCAATTAGCAATCGATCAATCATTTTGTCTTGACCGACAATCGTTTTGCTGATTTCTTTCTTTAAAGCCTCTAAACCAACTAATTCTAATTTAATTTCTTCACTTAATTTACGGAGGTATTCCGCTGGATTCACTGAATGCGCTGTATTGTCTAACATAATGCTAATTTCGTGTATACGCAAAGGTGTCAAAGATTGTCTCTAAAAAGATTGTTTTTGCTGTTAATTCTTGTTAATCTTGTGGTATTCAAATCTATGGAAAACAGAACCTGTAACGAATGTGGGACAAAATTGTCGGGTAGGAAAGACCAAAAATTCTGCTCGGATTATTGTCGTAATTCATTCAATAACAAAATCAATGAAGATGCAAACGCAACGGTGCGAAGAATCAATGCGATTTTGCGAAAAAACAGAAGGATTTTAGCCAAATTAAATCCCAACGGTAAAAAAACAGTTGATGGAATTACCTTGGCGGAAGAAGGATTTAATTTTCATTACTTCACCAATATTTACCACACACAAAAAGGTTCAAAGTACTTTTTCTGTTATGATTTTGGCTACATTAAACTTGAAAATGACCAATATATGTTGGTTCAGAAGCAGGATTATGTAAGGTGAAATTGGTCTATGCAATTAATCTTACGTTTAAATCGTTTTGGAATAAATGTTAAATATTGCGTATCCTCAATTTTTTTATTTCTTAAATTCAAATAACAAATGCAACTTTTAGATTTGATGGGATGATAAACTTCAAAACAGGAGAGAAATCAAAAGATTCCTCTCTCTGTTTCTGGAAAGGTTATTAAATTACCCCGTTAAATCGCCAAAAATAAAGTTGTAATGTCACACCTTTCTTACGAGCAAAGATACACAATTGAAGTATTATTGCAGGACAAAA
>JACCEA011023549.1_pt1 | contig 31436 bp, 30 predicted proteins | sample 7449851 | NCBI WGS metagenome assembly JACCEA01 (sample SAMN15323453, study PRJNA562643) | freshwater metagenome | isolation source: river surface water | place: USA:Blue River Watershed | collected 2017-08-18
CTTTAAATAAGTATTTAATTATTTTCTTTTTGTAGCACGTCTTTTTTTATTTACTTTTCTTTTTTTACTATATTTTTTATTACCTTTTCTTTTTTTAGTAATAAGTTTTTTACCTTTTTTAGAACGTTTACTTTTACTTTTGCGTCGCATACGCTTTCCACCTTGTAGTCTTTCTTCTATTAAAATTGCTCTATTATTAGGGTTAGAACTATCATCTCCAGAATATTTTGTTGTAGAATTTTTTATGTGCGTACAATTTACTTGTTCTCTACATAATGGGCATGGTACTTGAGACTTATTATTACATAGTTCCAATAAACAATCTTTATGAAATCTATGACCACTATAATAAGAATTTTTACTTGGATGAGCATCTACAACAGTTTTTTTATTTGTTAATGCTTTCATACAAATTGGACATTCACCATATCCCATTGGTTTATCATTCTCTTCTTCTGCTTCAGCTAATTCAGCAATTCTAATTTGATATTGAAGATTAGTTTCCCCTTCTTGTCTAGGATTTTCCTCACGTAATCTGTTTAATCTTTGTTCTTCTTCACTAATTTGAGGAATATACATTGATGGAATATTAAATTCACCTCTTAACCGCTCAAAAACTGAATTAATATCTCTAGAATGAGAGTTATCTAATTCTTCAGCTAAATTTGTATTAGTTAAATCTGCACCAGTTAAATCTGCATCAGTTAAATCTGCATCAGTTAAAATTATATTTATCATATAAGCATCAGTTAAATTTGCACCTACTAAAATTGCACCAGTTAAATTTGCACCTGCTAAATCTGCTCCTGTTAAATCTGCCCCTGTTAAATTTACTCTTGTTAAATTTGCTTGTATTAAATTTGTTCCTCTTAAAGTTGCTGCTGTTAAATCTGCATCAGTTAAATTTAAACCTTCTAAATCACCATTTGTAAAATATATTTCTTTTAAATTAACTCTAGTTAAATCTGAATGTTTTAAATCAACAAAGTCAAATTTAGCATTTTCTATTTTTGCATCAGTTAAATTTACATATGATAAATCAGTTAAAGTGAACATAGCACCTGTTAAATCTGCTCCTATTAAATATGCACCTGCTAAATCTGCTTCTGTTAAAATTGCTCTAGTTAAATTTGCTCCTGTTAAATCTGCTTCTGTTAAATCTGCTTCTGTTAAATTTGCTCCAGTTAAATTTGCATTTGTTAAATCTACACCTTGTAATTGAGCATTTGTTAAATCTGCATTAGGTCCTATATTATAAGTAACACCATTTGAACCTATAACTGTTCCTATACCATTTTCGTCTAAAGGCATATTATAATATATATTAATATTATAATATTTTTTATAATATTTTTTATAATATTTTTTATAGGTTAAGGTGTATCTTCAAACCCAGGATATGAACTCCTTTCGGTTTCTACTACTGTAGGATATTCTAAATCTTCATTTAATTTAATAATAATTGGCTCATCACTATTTGGTAAATGTAAAGGTAGTCTATCACTTATCTCTCTTAACTTCATTTTGTCATACAATAATGCTTTGCCTCTCCAAAATAATGTAAAATCTTTTGTATCTCTTGTTCCAGGAATCATTAACCAAGATGCACCCCATTCTCTATCTATTATTGATGTTTTTAAGTCACCAATTGTTGCTGAAGTTACATCTATTTCCTTTATACCTTCTCTTGCTTTTGATGACTTAGCAAATAAAGCAGGTAATTCAATTGTTCCACCTCCAGGCTTTCTAACATGTAAATGATAATGTTCTACATCTTCTCTATCATGTGTGCCACCTTTTTTATATTTTCTTTTAGACTTTTTATTTTTTACCCTTTTTCTTCTTCTTTTAATAGTATAAGCCATCTATTATATTATACTATTTTAAATAAGTATTTTAAAAATTTTGTTAGAACTTCAAAAATTTAATAATTTAAAAAATATATATTTAAATAGTAATCTAACATAATATTAAATGAGAGTCACTAAACGATCTAAAAACAATCTAAAAACAATCTAAATATCAAAAAGGAGCGAGATTATATTTGTTTAAAATTAATTTCTATTTTAGAGCTTAATACAGATGGTTATTTTTTATTAAATGAATTAGATAGTAATATAGAAAAACAGAATAAAATTTTAGATATAAAAGACGAAATACAGAAGTATTTTGCTGTTAGTTCTATTACTGCTTTTAATTCAAATGTTAGTAGTGAAACAAAGTGGCCATATTTAAATAAGAATATATCTTTCCGCATTCTTTTCACGCATAATAGCACCATCAAAGTCTGAAGATTTTGAACTTTTCATGTCGCCATACAAGTATTGAGAAAAACTACCCTGGTCATTAGTAACACGTGTATTAGGCATAGTATAAAAATTGCGCATTGACAAGTCATATTCAAAATTTGATGCTAAATCGCCATATAATTGTTTGTTAGCATTTTTAATATCAGGATTCATTCTTTGAACAGCTTTTTTAGTAGCAGTATTGATTTCATCATATACTTGTGGATTAAAAGAAGGTGGTGCCGACTTTCTATCAGGATTATCCATAATTTCAGTTAATAAAACATTACCCATTGGATTTTTTCTACTTACTGGATGAAACTCTTTATTTAAATATGGTTTTAAAGTATTTTGGTCTAATTTAATATGTCCAGTTTCATAGTCAATAGTGTTAATTGGTGTACTTTCATCTGCTACTGCTAAATTAGAGCCTTGTTTATTATTAAATCCTTCCTTACTATTTTTATTATACATCAAAACAAGCACTAATATAGTTATTAGTCCAATTAGTAAAAATCTAACATTTTGACCACTAAATATAAAACCTAAAACAGATAATATTATTACTAAACGACTAATAGCATTTAATTTACGTTCAGTTGTCATATATGTATTAGGCCATACTTCTGTTATATATTCTTTGTTCATTAATTCAGTTAAAGAAAATTGTGTTGACATTATACTTATATAATAAAAATATATATTAATTAATATTTTATATTTTTATTTATTTCTTTGACTTCTTCTTTTTCTTATCTTCTTTAAAGATAGAATCAGTACTAGCATTATCTAATGGTCTAGCATTAATAGGTGTTTTTTCTGCCTTTTCACCCATACTAAATACACTAGCGTTAGCAGAAGTATTAGTATTACCTTTTTGTTTCTCTTCTAACTTTGCCTTCATTCTTTCTTTAGCCTTTGCCATCTTTAGATTTTTATTTAATGCTGACTCCATTGCTCCCACATTAACTTTACCTTTACCACCTAATCCTCCCATCATATTACTCATCATACTAGCCATACCTCCCATCCCTGCGGGACCCATCTTGCTAAACATTTTTTCAATATTATCCATTCCAGGCATATTTTTCATCTTATTTAAAAGTTCCTTAGATTCTTCCATTAATTCACTTTCTTTAATTTCACCTGACTTCAACTTTTGGTCTAATTTAGAGCCAACTGTTTTTACCATTCCCATCAATTTACCAGGATTCTTAAATAACTTTTGAAACACATCGGTTGCTGACTTAGCATCATTCATATCTAAATCTAATTCATTTGCGGTCTCCTCAGCTAACTCCATTGCCAACTTTCCTAACTTACCTTCCATCATTTGATTAATATGTCCATGTAACTCATCTGCTGAAGGAAGACCTGAAGGTAGTCCAGATGATTCTTCTCCTTCTTTACCTTCACCTTTACCTTCGGTAGAAAAAAGCCCTTGCATATCAGCTAAAGTAGCTTCTAACTTGGCTTTCAATTCGTCTTCATTAATGGCCTCAAATAATTTAGCACAATCTCCAAACTTTTCCTTATCATCTATGCTACCAACAATAGCGAATAAAATTAACTGTAAATACTTCCAAATAGCTTCCTTAGAACTATCACTAAGTTCATCAGTCCATAATTGCTTAAATATAATACCAGGTAAGAACTCTGTATTTACATCAGACTCTGTCTTATATATGTCAGCATTTTTATATAAAATATCAAAAAAACGTTCAGGATAAACTTTAGAACAATGACGATAAACAAATAGAGACTTTTTATATTTGTCAGATAACATACATTTCTCTCTATCTTCTAAATTTTCAATTTGTGAATAATCTTTGTTTTTCCACCACTTTCTAATAAGCGCTTCATACTCAGGAAAAGTAGTAATCATATCAGTAGCAAAGTCATCAATAATCTTGTAAAAATCTTCTGGTAACTCGATAGAGTTAAAATTTGAATTTGTAGCCATATATTATTAATATGAATAATATACAATATATATTTAAGTCAAACTCATTAAATATATATTTTTATAATTAAAATATAAATATTAAAAATAATTATAAGTATTATGATATTTAAATATATAAAATATGCTAATTATATTTTACAACCAATAAGTTTAGTAGGGTTTGTATTAGTAATGAATAGAATAGATGATATTTATAAAAATAAAATAGACCAAAAAATAAATAAAATTGTAAATACAGATAATAACAAATAAAATAACTTATTCTAATTATTTATAAATTAACTATTTTTAATTAGGCATATGATTAATCCAATCATCAATAATCTTGTAGCTTTCAGGATGTTCTAATTTACTAGCCCAAACAATATCTTCATGTGATTTAATAACACCTGAACCTAACATAGCAATACCAGCATGATGATTTCCAGCTAAAACTAAAGTATATTTATCAGGCTCAATATCTACACGCTTAATAAAAGCAGTGTTTACTAATCTGTTTGAAAATTTAAGAAATCTTGACATCTTTTTTTTACGAAGTAATAGTAATAGTTATTATTACTATATACTAACAAATTGTCTTTAAGTTGTTTTTTTAAATCTTTTAACATGCCTAGTCCTATATTTTTCAGACCTTGCTCTTTTAATTTGTTTTTTAGTTAGTTCGCCAAATGTAATTGGTGTCTTTTTTGTAATACGTTTTGTAGGTCTATATACATCACTTTTGTATTTATATCCAACTTCACCTCTTTGATTTAACCACTTTTCAGCAAACCATCTACCTAAACCACTACTTTTGCTAGCTTTAGCAGTGTTACGCTTTCCTTTGTATGGTTGTTTGCTAGAACCATATTTATTACTAAATGCCTTTTTATAAGCTTGAACTAATAAGCCACTTCTATACGCACTATGCTTTGGATATTTTTTATATAATTGTTTTTTTGTTTTATTATATAAAGCATTATCAACTGGTTCATTTACCATTATTACAATAATGTTAGATTATTTAATAACGAATAATGTAATTTAATACAATGTATTTGTTAGTTATATCAATTGATGGATTTGTTGTACCAGTAGAATCTATGGTAATTGTATGATTATGTGATCCTGCAGAATCAATAGTAAATGTATGACTATGATCACCATTATAATTAATAGTAATACCAGTAGTAGAATTATTAATATTAGACCATGTTTTATACCCAGAAGAATCTGCTGAAAAACTTGGATTACTTCCGCCACTATTATTAAAATCATCATTTATAGTCCATTGTGTATGTGTATGTCCAGGATCATTTATACTATGACTATGATTACCAGTAGTATTAGTATAACCAGTATGACTATGTTCACCATTAGATGAAGATGTAGCTGTATGACTATGTAATGGTAACTTATCAGCAGTTAATGTAACACTATTAGAGCCAGCTTTTTCACCTAAAGTATTACTATTACTTTTACCCATAGGAAATCTTTGACTTAAATCAGGTAAGTTAAATGTATCATTATTAATAGAACCATATGTATCACCAATAGTAGTATATAAATTAGCATAAGTTGTTTTACTAACAGATTGACCATTACAAAATAACCAACCATCAGGAGCATTAGAACCAGCATAACAAACAATAGTACCAGATGGAACTAAAAAACCATAATCATTAATGTATAAATTAGACATTTTGTTAGTTAAAGTAACAGTATTTGTAGTCATTTTATATATTAATATAATATTTTATTTATTAATCTACTATTTAGTAGATTCATACATTAATGCAAGCTTTGAAAGATTTTGAATATATTTCATTACTTTTTGTTGATCTTCTAAATTCATTTCTTTAACTGGGCCACGCAGTCTATCAATTGCTTCCATTACTTTTTTAGATGACATGTTAGATAAATCCTCACTATAATCTTTTTCTAAAAAGAAATTAATATCACCATCATCAATTTGATTCTTATATTTTAAATAAATATATGATAACCAAATGCCAACAAGTAGTTTAGGGTTTGCCTTTCTAATCGCAGCTAAACTATTTTTAGCTGTTAAAATATCAGCATCATTTGGAAATGCATTGTGAATATCATCAAAAAACTCATTAAAATGATTATTAAAAATTGTTAGATAATTTACTGACATAATTAAATTAAAATATATTATATTTTAAAATATTATCTTTAAATATTAATTATTAACTATTATATAATTAATATAAATCTAACAAATTATTATGGACCAGTTCTATATTTAATATTTGCTATATCATTATCACGTTGTCTTTGATATTGTTCCATCATTTTATCACTATCTTTAATTTTGCCTAAATCACTACTACTAGTATATTGTCCGCCTTCATCTGGAGTTGGTATAGTAAAGTTTTCATGAATAGTTGAATAACTATGCATTTGCCTCATACCACCATTACCCTTTGTTGTTAAATCTTCAGCAGCCATATCTAAAAAGCTATAGTTGTCAGATGCAATTCCTGTTGAAAATCCGCCAAATGCAAATGCCATTGGTTCCATATTATTAAATGTAGCTTGCTTAATAACTTCAACTTGTCTAGGTTTTAAATATTTTGTTATGTCATCTCCATAAACAACACGATAATTTTCTTTTAATAAAAGCAATGCTGGCACTTTTGTTACATTTGGCGGCATTACAATTTTTTCACCATTTTGTAGGACAATTAATGTTTTACCAGACTGGTCTTTTACACGATTATCAATACAAATAAAATGTACTTCTTTAGCAACATCAGTTTTAGATAATTGTTGTAATAAACTTTTAGAGTGGTTACAAAAGTTACTATAATAAAGTATTGTACTCATTAATTTATCTAAAGCTTTTTCATTTACTAAATTTAACTAATTGCTAAATTAAAATAAAAAATTTAAATAAATAATTAAAAAAATTGAAAATAATTTTAATAATTATTAAACTATTAAATATTAAATAATAGACAATAATAATATATAATACAATGAATCCTAAAATTGATAATTTTACTGTTGATAATGATACTCTTAAGTTTACCTTAAGTGGCGTAGATGTTAGTTTTGCTAATGCTATTAGACGCATTATTCTTTCTGAAATTCCGATTGTTGGTTTTAAAACTATTCCATATGAAGAAAATAAGTGTAATATCTTAGCAAATACTAGTCGTCTTAATAATGAAATTATTAAACAACGTTTATCATGTATTCCTGTTCATATTAGTGATCTTACAATTCCCCTAAATAACTATATTTTAGAAGTTGATGAAGAAAATAAAACAGATACTGTTATGATTATTACTACAGAACACTTTAAGGTTAGAAATTTAACAACTAATACATATTTAGAAAAACATGAAGTGCGTAAAATATTTCCTCCATTTATTCCATCAACAGGTAAAGGTGAATATTTTATTGATTTTGTTAGATTAAGACCTACAATTTCTCCAGAAATTCCTGGTGAAAAATTAAAACTAACATGTGAATTTAGTATTGTATCAGCTAAAGAAGATAGTATGTTTAATGTTGCATCTACTTGTAGTTATGGTTATACAGTTGATAAAGAAGCTGTTTCAAAAGAGTTGCCTAAATTAGAACAAAGGCTTAAAGATGAAGGTAAAACAGCAGAAGAAATTGCCTTTGAATTAAAAAATTGGCCACTCTTAGAAGGCATGCGTTATACATTAAAAAATAGTTTTGATTTTGTAATTCAAACAGTTGGTATCTATGAATCAACTGAACTAGTTAAGAAAGCATGTCAAATATTAGTTAAAAAGTTTGATGAGCTTAAAAAACAAGTAACAAATGACCAAGTTAAAATTGAAAAATCAGTATCAACTATTGAAAATTGTTATGATGTAACATTAGAAAATGAAAATTATACTGTAGGAAATATATTAAATTTTATTATTTATGATAAATTTTATACAAATTCAAAGGTACTTAACTACTGTGGTTTTAAAAAGATGCATCCACATGACCCAGATAGTTTATTAAGAGTAGGGTTTAATCAAGCTACTGACACAAAAGATTCTGTAAGAGAGATGCTTATTTATTGCTGTGATGAAACAAGTAAAGTATTTAATATTATTTTAGAACGTTTTTAAAATAAGTATTTTAATTCATAATAATTAATAAAAAAAATTATTAATTATTTTTTATATATTTCTAACTACTAGTAGATGGTTAATTGTTAACATGTTTATCAAAATTTAACGCATACATTAATTGAGAAGGGTGTAATCCATTTACATAACTAATTACAACTGACATAGTTACATATAGTCCTTGCTCTTTGAGAGTTGACAAAAAAAGTTTATGAATATTAAACATATGTGTTTTGATTTGACCATTATATTGATTTAAGGGTGCTTCTTTTTTAATATAACAAGATACATATCCATTAAAAAGAGCATTAGTAAATTCATGAATTTGATTTCTATATTCAGCAAACTCTCTTTTACTTTCAGGATAATACTTTAAAAAGTCTCCTACCTTACCCTGATTACGCAATAATAAATACTGATATTGTAACTTAGGTTGATTTCCTTTTAATAAACGAACTTCTTCATAAGCAGGATTACGAATTTTTGTTCTAATATTATATACTTTATTTTTAATTATAACACCCATTGAACTTGTATTTAATATAATATTTTTATTAATATCTTCATAACTAGTAAAAGATTCTACTTGAGGAAATTTAATAGATGTTTTACTAAATACACCACTTGCCTTTACATCTTCCATATCAATTGATATTACTTGTAAAGTAGTATTATTAATATAATAAACAGCAACTAAGTAAAGTTGAGGTTTTTTAATAGGAAAAACAATACGGTTTTTAGGGTGCTGAAGTACAAAACTATACATAAAATGTGTGTTTAAGTTAATTGTAGAAAGATCTAAATTATTTTCTTTACAAGCTTCTAAAAACATTTGACTAAATGTAGTAGGCTCTTTGCTTTGATAAAAAGATACATCACCACCTACAGTTCTTCTAGTAGCAATTTGCCAACAATCTAAACTATCATCGTAAAATAAATTAATCATAGTACCTTCAACAAATTCTTCAACTACTAGGTCTTCACCAGTAGGAAACTGAGTAGCAAAACTATTAAACTCATAAGACTTAGGAGGAGCAAAAGCTATAATTTGATTATTAGAATTAATAACTACAGAACGTAGTAAGCCAAAGGTACCAATATCAGAAGGGTCCTTAGATAAAGTTTCTTTTTTATAATTTAAAATTTTATAAGTGTGATTAGATTTAGTAGTGTAATTAATAAGATTAATTCGACTATCATCTACAGGTTCGCTACCATTAATAATGCTAGTAAAACAAGAAAGGTCGTAAACAAATTGAGTGGACATTTTTAAACGAAGTAATAGTTATTGATAATTATATTATCAGTTTGTCTTTAAGTTGTTTTAATATATATTTACTTATAGATATTAAAAATAAGTATTTAAAAAAGATAAATAAATAATTTGAATTTTGATTTAAAATTTCTAATCTAAATATAAGATAATGTCTGAATCAGAAGTTATTGATGTTTTAGGTAAAGAAGAACAATCAGTTTTAAATCCAATTGAAAATATAATTGAAGAACAAAAGAAAGAACAAACATTATCTAATCCAGAAGTTCCTTCTCCTATTACTAACGAAGCAGAAGAAGCAGTGTCAGATAGCAAAGTTAAAGAAGAAATAGGAACATTTATTACATTACAATTAGGTGATGTAATATTAATTCGGGATCCTGCTAATGAAATTTTAGATAATAATGTTTTTTTAATTGATTATATTGATAACAGTAAAATAAAGCTTATTAGTGAAACTGATTTACAGCAAGTTCAGCTTAGAATTTCTCCTGATGGTGTTATTGGTGATGGTACTATAAGTCAAATTGAACTTTTAAGTCGTAATGATAATTTAGGATATGCTAAACAGAATGGTTTAGTTCCTGGGATATGGATTAATATTTATTTTGGAGGTGATATTCCTACTGTAGTTACAGGTTTAATTACTAATTTAGAAGAGGATATGATTGAAATAAAAACATTTCCTGAAAATCAAATTATTTATTTAAATTTTGACTATAAAGGCATACCAGAAAATATACCAATTGAAACAATTGAAATACGTAGTGAACCAGAAGTTAGTAAAAAAATAACACCTATTAGTGATGAATATGTAGAAGATATGTTACCTAGTAGTTCTGAAGATATAGGAATTAGTAGTAGTTCTGAAGATATAGGAATTAGTAGTACAGATGAATCATCTATATATAGTGCTGAATTAGAAAAAGAAATGACAATTCGTGTTCCTAAAGCAGAAATTAAAGATACATTTAAACAGCTTATTTTAGAAGCAGAAGATTTAGTATTAGGTGACTACTTAGGAGCCGTTTCTGAATATGTAACAGTTGATAAAGAAAATCAACGTTTTAGTATTGAAGCTCAAGCAAATGATTTGTTAGAAGAGATGGTTTCAAATGTACCAAATGAAAAAAGAACTAGAAGTGTTTTAAATAATATTCATACAATGATTACCCGTTTTGTTCAATTAAGAGAGATGAGTTCTAGTTATGATGAATATAATAATGTTATTGGACTAACAACTAACAAAATAACAGCCAACCATAAACCATTAGTAGAATATTTATCTACATTTAAAAACAAACTTTATTGGCTTTTGTTAGTTGCTAGAAATATGAAAAAGGTTTATAATACATATGGTTCAAATGATGAATATAGTGATGTAGTATTTATAGAACATCAAGATGACTTTGAACAAATGAAAGCATTTTTTGAAACTTTTAGAGCAAATGCTTCTGCAGAAGAACAGAATAAATATATGGAATTATATACATCTCTTAGTCCATATATGCGTCCATTTAATAGCCCAAGTGAAGAAGATGCTGTTGATAATGTAATTGTTGAAGCTGATGTTGAAGATAATATTAATGTTGTTATTAATAATCTAAATGATTTATATTCTTCTATTTCACATGATTCTTTAATTAAATCACGTAGATTTGTAATACAAAGATATAACTTAGGTTTAAATAGATTACAAGTTGAAAACTTCAAAGGATCTAAGATGATTGGAAAACGTGTTAAACTAACAAATAATGATACTATTGCTGTTAATAGTATTTTAACCTTACCAGAACCTGCTGTTAGATTTTCACAAATTAATCTTCCTGGTTCTAATTTGTTAGTTAAGGCAAATTTAAATTTAAATTTTTTAAACTATTGGCAACTACTTAAGTTTAAAACAAATGTTAATACAGTTACTGTCGATGATTTAGATGCTGAGTTTGACTACAATGAAGACAATTTTGTCGATGAAATAAAAAATTATGCACTCGATTTAGATTTAGTTGATAGAGAAAAAAATACAAATTTACAAATTTACAAAAACTTTTTAAATGTTGTAATTCCAAAAACTCGTGTTTTGTTCTCATTAATTAAAAAATATATTGTTGGTAGATTATCATTAGTAGATGTAATTGGCTATTTAGAACCATTTTTAATTTATTCAAATGATTTATCATTTATTCAATATGGTGAAATTAGTGATTTTTTACGTACAAAAATTAAAGAATATAATAGAAATTTTATTGAAAATAGTAGAGCATTTTCAATCTTAAGAGGTATGAAAAGTAGGTCATTATTACCTAGTCCATTATTTACTTTATTGAAACCAAATGCACAAATTGAAAATATGGTATTAACTAAATATGGATTTCCTGATTATAAAGGTCAAAATAGTAATAAACTAACAAGTTCAGAGCTTTTACGTAAATTTACATTAGCTGACTTTGGTAATTTATATAACACTGGTGCCGCGTTTGAAAATATTTCATTAATGTATCCAAAAGAGTTAAGTCAGCTATTTAATTATAATAAAGAACAATTAAAAGTAGCATTAGAAAAAGATAAACAGGAAAATGAATGTATTAATTACACTGTAGCTAAAAATTATGGAACCATTCAAGATATGGAATTAGATAATAACCGTGATATTTATTTTGATAAAGAATATGATACAACACCATATAGCATTTTAGATGATGTTATTAAAGAACAAGCTAATTTAAGTAGTGAAGAATTTAAAAACTTTTTAGAAGTTAAATTAGAAAATCAATATAAATATGATAAGGTTGACGCCGAATATATTGCTGAAAGTTTAATAAATGGACATAAAAAAGTTAGAGATGAACAAATAGCAGTTGTTAAATTACCATCTGGTGATACAGCTTATTATAGACGTAGAAATAATATTTGGGAAAAGGATGATACTGTTATAGGAAATGGTGCTAATACAAATGAAGTTTTATGTTTAGTTCAAGATCAATGTTTATATACACCTAACAAATCAGATGGACAATGTGATTCCATTGAAATGACAAAAGATACAATTGTTAGTAATGCACTTAAAAAAATTATTGAACAATTTGATAAAAAATATGAAGTTACTCAAGAGAAATTAAATAAAGAATTAAAAGAGCAATTAGAACATTATGCACAACTATTTGATAAATTAGATGATATTCAACGTGCTAAATTTTATAAATATAATAATTATTGTTATAATCTTGGTAGAGAAATTGAAGAAGAACAAACTAACATTGTTAGATCTCCATATGCTAAATTGCGCGATATAATATTAGGTCAGTCAGATTTTGTTAAAAAACAATCAGATATTTGTCAATTTACTAGACTTTATACATATGATCCAAATCCTAACAAATTTAATGAAAATGATAATGATTTTGAATCACCATATTGGTTTTATTGTAATAAAACTTTTGTAAAACTAATACCAATATTTTTATTTAAACTAGCAGACACTTATATAAACAATCCTGGATACTATGATACCATGATGAATAATATTATTTTAGAACAAGGCACTAAAAGTGATGACGGTGATAAGTGGGTAGATAAATATAGTGGTTATACTATCAAACAAGTTGACTTTGATTTAGAAGAAGGATATGAAGAAAGTGGATTTAAAATTAGTACACGTGCTGTGTTAGAAAAAGAACTAAGTGAAGCTTTAATTATGGGTCCACAAACACAAGGTAAAAAAGTTTTAACACCTCAAGGACAAACAGTTTCTAACATTATTACAGCATTAGAAAGTTTTATGGGTGTAAACTTAGAAGATCAACGTGAGTTTATTATTAAGACTGTAACTGATTTAATTAATGATCCTGTTATTTTAGAAAAAGAATCTTTATATACAAAACGCGTTGAAGAAGCAGCCAAAAAAGGAAAGAAGTTGCCAACATATGCGTTTATTTTTAATTCAACAATTCTTTATTTATCACTTGGATGTATTTTAATTGGAATTCAAACAAGTATTCCATCTATCAAAACTAGAAAAACATTCCCTGGTTGTGTTAGATCTTTTAATGGATTTCCATTACAAGGCGATGGTGATTTATCTAGTGTTCAATATATGGCTTGTGTAGCATTTAAAAGTTTAAAGAGTTCTAAAAATATTTCAACTGTAAAACCATGGAATGTACTAGCACGTATGCCAGAAGAAAAGATTGCTGAAAATTTAAAATCATTTATTGTTAAGTATTTACTAACAAATCAAGATGTTATGTTAAAGATTAAAAACAAAATAGAATACTTAGCAACAAATCCACCTGATGATATTCCAGAAGAACATAGTTTAGTTAAATGGACTACATTTTTACCACCATTAATGAAGTTTCAAGTTAAAAATTTAGAAAATGTTAGTGATGAATATGTTGATGAATTAAAAAATGATATTAAAATTGGTTCACATTCTCAATTTGATAAAATAGATGTAATTGAATCAAAAATTATAGCTTTTTCAATGGCAATACAACAAGCTATTCAAGATATTGTTGAGCAAAAAGAGTTAATTTTACGTAGTTCTACTGCTCCATATATGGATAATGCTTGTTGTAATGAAAAAGATAATCAAAATATATCAACTTTTCAATATTTTGTAAATGACAATCCACAAATTGGTTCTTATAATGAAATTGTCTATAGTTTATCTAGATTATTATATGATGTTAAACTTCTAACAAATGCTCCAATTATGTATGCTGATATTAATTCTAAAATGATTTATCCACCTGTAACAAAAGATTATAGTGAAGAAACTATTTATCGTGCATTTATTGTATTTTGTAAATTTAATTCATTAATGCCAATGTCTAAAAATTTAATTTCTATTTGTAAAGAAAAACCTGAATATCTAACATTTAATGATTCAATACAAGAGCAAATATCTAAATTAAAAAGAGATGATCGTAACTATTCTGTTAAAGATTTTTTACGTTTACTTCAATTAGTTAATAGAGAAAATATTATACCTATTAATATTGATAATACTGTTATTTCGCATATACAAGCACTTCGCGATTTATTTGCTACACTTAATGATATAAATGATGAAACAATTGCTCCTTCATTACGTAATGTAATGGAATCATTGTTAGATACTTTTGATGTAGCAGTTACTGAAGATACACCTGAAATGCGTTCATTAAAAAATTATTTACAACGAACAAATAGTCTAATGCGCAAACAAATTAGTGATTTTATTAAAGGACATTCTAAACTTAAGCCAAATGATGTAAAAAAAGTGTCAACATTTGTTGAACAATTTGCAGTTTGGAAGTTTGATAGTGATAATAGAAATGCTGATAAGGTAATTTCAGATGATTCAATGTATAATTATATAAATTATTTTAAAAATTTTATTGTTTTGTTAGGTAAGGTATTTCCAAATATGATTTTAAATAAACAAGAACAAACTATTAATCCACATAAGTATTGGAAATTATCGCAAAAACATAACGGAGACCTAGTAAATATAGTAACAGAATATTATAAACCAATTAAAAAATTTTATGGTAACAATGTTATTACAAAAGTGTTACAAAAAATACAAAGTTTAACCGAAAATTTAATTATTTTATCAAATGTAACACCATGTATGACCGACATAAAATTAGGTGAAAAACGAACATATTCAGTTTTTGATAAAAATATTATAACTTATTTATATGATCATTATTTACTTCAAGTATTTACAGAATACATTAATTTAGCTGGAGATAAAAGTTTGTTAGTTAAAGAGGTTTTAAAAGAAGATTCAGAAGAATTAAATTTAGAAGAGGAAAATTTTACAGCAGGAGATTTAAAGGTTTTACAAGATAATGTAGCAGGTTTATTAGTAGCTTATATTAGAATGATGATAGAATCAAAAAATGCTATAAATTATTCATATGAAAATGTAATGGACCGTGTATTTAAGTTAAGAGAAAAAGAAAAAGATTTATTTACAGATAGACTTCAAAGTATGACAGATGAAGAGAGAAACATTGAAAATATACTTAAAATTAATAAATTAGGATTGTGGTCAAAAGGTTTATCTAAAAGTATTAAAGAATATGATGCAGAAAACTATGATGAAGAACGTGAAATGATGACAAAGTTAGCTTCATTAGAAAAAAATGTAAAAAAGAATACAAATGTAACAGATGAGAATTTTGAAATGTATGCTGATGACTATTTAGAAGACCAAATGGCTCAGGAGGCAGCTGATTTAGAAGAATATGATATATTGGCTGGTATGGATGATGATTATAATGATGGTGACCCTTGGGGTTATGAACAAGAAGATAGAGACGATTATAATTAGATAAGTATTTGAATTTTAAAATGTTGTAATTTGTTAGATTTTTATATTTTAATAATATATTAAATACAAATGTTATCAAGATTTATTCAAATTATGTTGTTTTATATTGTTTTATCTTATTTAGTATTTCCTGTAGGAGCGTATTATATATTTGGTCATAATTTACAAACTGTTGGTATGGGATATGTTGTAGGTAGTATTGTTAGTATAGTTTTATGGTTAACTTATGGTAGATATCTTGTATAAAAAAGTAAATATATGTAAATATAATATAATTACATATATTAATATAGATGTCAAGAGCATTTGTTAGAGAAAATACAACTTTAGTAGCAATAATTATATTTTTTATTATATTTGGACTAACATATTATTATCAATCTGGATTTTTATATAAGCCAGATGGTAGTATTAGACAATTTGGTATTGGTTATAAAAGTAAAACTATTATGCCTGTTTGGCTATTTGCTATTATTTTAGGCATTTTATCATATTTAGCAGTTCTGTATTATCTAACATATCCTAACTTAAACTTTGTTTAGTAACTATAAGAACAATTTTCAAAATTATACCCTTTTTCATTATTTTTATAATCAATTAAATAATAACATATATCTTGAATACATTTATTTATTTTTTCATCATCAATATAGTCACTATTATTATATTTTCTAATTAAATTAGTTATTTTTGTATTAAGTTCTTTATTAGATGTTTTATCTATATTATTTAAGCAATATTCTAACTCTAAATAAATATCTAAGTTTACTTCTTTTATAAATATAATATCATTTAATAATTTTTGATATTTATTAAATAATATTATATTTATAAAACAACTTAAAGATAAAATAATATTATATTATAATGACTATACAAAAAGTATTTGGATTAATTGAAATAATTTTTGGCTTATATTATTTTATAATAAATATTTATGAAGATGACTTTATTGATTATTTTAATATATATGATCATATTAAAATAATTAATAAATAAATCTATTTAAGATGTATGTTATTATTTAATTGATAATAATTAAACTTTGTTTAGTAACTATAAGAACAATTTTCAAAGTTATACCCTTTTTCATTATTTTTATAATCAATTAAATAATAACATATATCTTGAATACATTTATTTATTTTTTCATCATCAATATAGTTACTATTATTATATTTTCTAATTAAATTAGTTATTTTTGTATTAATTTCTTTATTAGATGTTTTATCTATATTATTTAAGCAATATTCTAACTCTAAATAAATATCTAAGTTTACTTCTTTTATAAATATAATATCATTTAATAATTTTTGATGTTTATTATTTTGTTCTTTGTTTTTAAACTTTTTAGAAAAATAATTTTTAGTAGGTAAATAAATATGATCATAAACACCATTAATAAATTTTATTAATAAACTTGTTCTTCTTAGTTCACCTATATCTCCATTTTCAGTTCTATATTGTATAATAGGTGTTTGTATTAAAGGCATTTTATATTTTATAATAATTATAAAATATTGTCTTTAAGTTATTATAATAAATATATTATGGTTGTTCAATAATAGCTGTTTGACTTGGCGCTTGTTTTGGGTCTAATGTATAAACTTGATTATTTGTTAGTTCATTGGCTTTATCAATTTGTTTTTGTTTTGCCAAATATTCTTGTTGATTAGCTTGAATTGAACTAACATCTTGTTTACAACCACGTTTAACTAAATTATATGATACAATTGATATTACTAATATTGCCGTCATTATATACCATGTTGCTTCGCCTACATTATCTCTTTGTACAACAAGATGTAAAAGTTCTGCCTTCTTTTCTTGTAAGTCAGGAATGTTAGATTTTAATAAATTACCTTGCTCCAAAGTTTGCCAAAATTGTAAGAAATTTTCAGGCACCATTTGATTAATTAAGATTGATTTATCAGCACAAATTTTTAATAAAGCATCAGATGCTAATCGTAATTTATTTTGTTCTTCAGGAGCTAAACTTTGAATATTATTTTCCGTTTTAACATCAGCTAGAATGTATGTAAGTAAATTTTTAGCATTATTAGCAACAAAAAAATATCCTACAACATCAGTAAAGGCAGATTTTAAACCAGGAAACATCATAATAGTAGCCATAGCAATACCAAATAAGAAAATCCAAGGAAAAATAGTAGATACCATAGCTACAGCAACATTACTACCAGTTGCACCACCACACTTATTTACCATATAAATAACATTAATAATTACTTGAGCTATAACAATAAATAATAAATAAATAGCTAAACTTTTAAATTTACTAGAAAAGTAACCATCTAATTCACCTTGATTATTAGCTAAAATATCTAATGTTAGTTCTGGTCGTCCTAATGCAGTAGTAGCATAATAAACAATAGTAATAACAATAAATGCTAACAAAGATATAAATGTTGTATCCATTATAATATACTTATATTTATAAATTATATAACAAATTAAAATTTAATTTAATTTGTTAGATATAAAATAAAAGATTATTTTTTTATTATTATTATAATAATAAATTAATGGATAATTTTACTAAACCTACATTAATTGAACCAGGTGTTAAGTCATTTTTAGGTGAAACATTAAAGCAATGTCATAAATTTAAAGAGGAATATTATAATACACTTTTTAATATATGTTTATTTATAGGATTTTTTATAATTTTAGCAATTTTGTTAGTTTTTAAGTATAAAGGAAAATTATCTGAAGAAGAAAAATATCAAAAAGACTTAGAAAAACAACAATATATAATGGAAAAAATAAAAAATTATAAAATAAATAAACTAAAAGCACATCAACAACTAATTACTGGTCTTCCACAATGGGAAAATGAATATAGTTAAAAATAAATAATACTTATAAAATATAGTTATAAAATATAATTATATTATAATGAGCCAACGAGAAGTATTAATAGGAACCCTTAATAGTTATTTAGATGATTTTTATAAATTAAAAGACCAATATGAAACTGAATATAATAAAAAAATTATTAAACCAATTCTAACAAGTATTAAAGCAAAAAGTATTAAAGAAAAACGCAAGTTACTTAGAGATGCACCAAAGGCTAGATGTGTAAATTGTAAACGCAATGTAGGTACATTTTTTTCTATTAAATATGTGCCGAGTGAAATTGATGAATCTGAAAGTTATAGAGAATTTATAGCAAAATGTGGAGATAGTTCTGAACCATGTCCTTTAGATATTAATTTAAAAGTATATAAAGTAGTTACATTTGAAAAAAAAATGTCTAAAATTGAAGAAACAATTAATAAGCTTAAAAAAGAAATTATTTATGAAAAAAATAAAATGGTTTTTGGATATAAAACTATTGAAGAAAGTAGCGAATATTTTTCTGAACTAACAACTGAATTAGAAAGTAATGTTGAATATTATAATTCTATTTTACAGACTTATATTAAAAAAGTTGAAGATCCTGAAAGAGTAAATGAGCTTAAAAAACTTATTATTACATATGGTGCTAATATAGAGCAAATTAAAATAATGATTAAAGATTTTTTAGAAACTGGTTCACAGGAAATTGTAGATAATGTTGTTAGTATGTATATAGATGAAATGACACCTCTTAATAATAAAATTATAAATTTAAAATATCAAATTAACATTGTTGAAGTGCAAGATAATATAAGTTATCTAATTCAAAAAAGAAATACAATAGAAAATAATGAAATTAATGAAAATGCATATAAAAAACCTGAAGAAGTTATTAATAAATTTGTTGTTGGTATAGTAGAAAAAAGTAAATCTAAAAGAAAAACTATTAAAGCAGTAGAAACAAAACAAAATGTTACAAAGAGAGCTACTATTAATTTAGATGAAGAAAGTCCACCAATTGTTATAGAAAGTCCTTTAGTCGAAGCAAAAGTCGAAGCAAAAATTGAAGCAAAAGCAACTGTTCCTTTAGCACCATTAGTAACAAATAAAAAACCAACTATTGTCTTATTAGAAGAAGAAGAAAGTCCACCTGTTGTAATTGAAAGTAGTTCACAAGTAGGTCCAAGTCCTATTAATACTTTATTTGCTGAACAAGATTTAAATGATGCATATAATTTGTTAGATTTTGATGAACAAATGCGTATATTAGATTTAGAAGAACCACAAAGAACAGAAGAAATGCGAAAATTAATAAATATTTAGAATAATATTAAAATCTAAACTATAATTAACAAACAAAAATATTTATTATGTTAACACACTATATTTCAATTCCTATTTTTTTAATTAGTTTTGCAATTGGTATTTTTTTTGTTTATGTTGTAGGAACTGAAGGAAAGGAAATTTTAATATATCCAACACCAAGTAATAAAGATGATTATTTATATAAAGATAAAGCCAATCAGTGTTTTATATTTCAACCAGAAGAAGTAGATTGCCATTTTAATCCACTTTCTGTAAAAACTATTCCAGTGCAAAACTAACAAATTATATATTTGTAACTAATAATAATATTACTTTATATTAATAGTATTATTAATGCATCTTGAAAAATTTTTTAAAAATGAAACTGGTAAAGTAATTATGTCAGTTCTATTAGGTTTAGGATTAGCAACATTATTTAGACATGCATGTAAAGGCGATGATTGTTTAATTCGACATGCAGCACCTATTGAAGAAATTGATGGACAAGTTTATCGTTTTGACAAAAAATGCTACAAATTTAATAAAAATCCTGTAAATTGCGATAAAAATAAAAAAATAATTAGTTTTGCGTAATTTATTAATTCTTAACAATATTTAGTAATTTTAATGGAAGGAACTGGAGCAACAAGTATTAATGATTTACCCACAGATCCTACTGGAGGAGGAAGTGTAGGTGGCAATGTAGGACTAACAGTTAGTGAACCACAAGGACAAAATCAGCAACCTTCACAACAAAGTAGTGGAGAATTAGACCAAACTACAATTAATATGTTGGTAAATGGTCTTCAAAAAGTTGCTATGACAGGCGGAACAATGTTGCCAAGTAGAGACATACCACAAAATACTAATTCTATTGTTAGTGATCCTAATATTACACCTAATTATATACCACCTAATCCAAATGTAGATTATATTAATGATAGTGAAACAAATCAAATTATTATGGATAGTTATAATAAAAAAGCTGGACTAGAAAACTCATTAGATACATTATATGATGAAATACAGACACCACTGTTGTTAGGTATAATGTATTTTATATTTCAATTACCTATTTTTAAACAAACAATGTTTAAATATTTTTCTTTTATGTGTAATAAAGATGGTAACTATAATTTAAATGGTTACTTTCTAACAAGTATATTATTTGGACTAATATACTATTTATTAACAAAATCTATGAAACAATTTAGTAAATTTTAATTAGTTTAATTTATAATTAATTTATAAATTATAAATTATAAATTATAAATTATACAATAATGGAAAGACCTTGGGGATTTTATGATGTTTTATCTGGTACTGATTTTTCTAAGTACAAAGTAAAAAAAATAACTGTTTTACCTAATAAAAGACTTTCTTTACAATCACATAATCATAGAAAAGAATATTGGTTTTGTGTTTTAGGTACAGGTGAAGCACAAATAGGAGATAAATTTATACCTTTAGAATATGGTAAACAAGTTTTTATTGATATTAATGAAAAACATCGATTAATTAATAATTCAAATACTAATTTAGAAATTATTGAAATACAAATAGGTGATTATTTAGGCGAAGATGATATTATTCGTTATGAAGATGATTTTTCTAGAGTTTAATAAATATTAAAATATTTATTATTTATTAAAACTAACATAAAGACAATTTATTATTATAATGTATTAAAATAATATTTTTAAATACATTATAAAAAAATGCTAATGAATGATATATTCACCAATAATATTCAATACCAGTTTATTAATTATTTTAAAACTGGTAATTTAATTATTGATAGTATGATGATTACTATTTTAATTTCATTTATTGGTTTTCTAACAAGACAAATTGACAAAATTTTTATTTCTGATATAATATCTTTTTTTTCAGTAGAACTTATTAAGAGTTGGTTTTATAAAACAAATATTGTTGAATATCAAGGTAAAATAGCTACTATTACAAATACAGTTAATTCTGATTTATCAGTTATACCTAAATTTAGTAATAGATTTAAAGCATTATGGGATTTTATTGTTAAACATAGTGATTCCAACAAAGATATCTATAAACTATGTGAATATACTTTTTCAAATTATAGTCGCAATATAGAAGAACCTATTTATATAGTAAATCAAACTACTAAATTTTTATTAGATGAAAAATTAGGTATTTATGCTTATACTGATAATTATTCTGAAGATAATGATGATTCTTCAAATGATTCAAAATATAAGGGTTCTAAAAGCAAAATTGAAATTATTAAAATTTGTTTATATTCAACTAAATCATCTATTATTGAAATTAAAAATTTTGTAGAAGAAATAACTAATAAATATTTAAAAACTATTGAAACATATCGTGAAAATAAATTATATGTTTATACATTAATTAAACCTAAAACAGATGATAATTATTTAGATGATTGTTGGAATGAAACATTATTTGAAAGTTCTCGCTCATTTGATAATCTATTTTTTGAACAAAGAGAACAAACTTTACACAAGATAAATTTCTTTTTAAATAATCGTGATTGGTATTTTGAAAAAGGCATTCCTTATAGTTTAGGTATTGGTCTTTATGGTAATCCAGGAACTGGTAAAACTTCTTTTATTAAAGCATTAGCTAATTATACTAAACGTCATATTATTACTATTTCATTAAAATTAGTTAGAACTAAAGAAGAACTAGAAGATGTTTTTTTTGAAAGTATTTATAATGATAATAATAGAAAAATGAAAATTGATTTTTCTAAGAAAATTATTGTATTTGAAGACATTGATTGTATTGGAGATATAGTATTAAATAGAGATAAAAAGTTTAATAAAAGTGTTAAAGATGATTATAATTCTAATTCTGATACTGATTCTGATTTTGATAATAAAAATAAAACCTCACAGTTAGTTAAAGCATTAGTTACTGCTAATTTATCTGAAACTGAAAAAAGTTGTTTAATTAAAACTCCAACTTTAACATTAGATGATATTTTAAATCTTTGGGATGGTATTCGTGAAACACCTGGCAGAATAATGATAGTAACATCAAATCATTATAATAAACTTGATCCTGCATTAGTAAGACCTGGTAGAATTGATTTAACATTAGAAATGTCAAATGTAACACATAATATTATTAAAGAAGTATATCAAAAATGGTTTAATAGTCCAATTGATGAAATAATTTTAAGTAAAATTGAAGACAAATTTTATAGCCCTGCAGAATTAATTAATATTTATGTTAGTTGTAATAATGATCCAACTAAATTTTTAGATAGATTATTATTAAATATGCATATTTAGAGCGAAGCAATTATCATTTTCTTTTTTTTGTTTTTTTAGTAGTTGATTTAGATCTTGATTTAGATCTTGATTTAGATCTTGATTTAGATCTTGATTTTGATTTTGATTTAGATTTAGATTTTGATTTTGATTTTGATTTCAACCTTGATTTAGATTTTTTCTTACTACTTTTATTACTATTACTTTGAATTATTGCTAACTTTTTATCACCTGGTCTATATCTTAAAAACCATTCTTCATATTCTGGATTAGTTTTTTCAGTTTTTAACAGTTTAAACTTTTCAGACTTTTCATTTCTTATATCTTCTAATGTAGGTTGTTTACCTACACATGAAATACTAAAACGTTTTAAAAGCCCTTTTTGTGCTAATCGATTACGTTGTTGAACATCAAACAGAAATTTTGCCATACAAACTATTCTTTCTGGAACATAATATGGTCTGTCAGCATATATAAATGCTAAATAAAAACTTAACATAGTATCAATAGTAGCTATTTTTAATGTATTTGATTTATATTTAATAGTATTATAACTATGACATGCTAATGGTTCATAAATAAATGCAATAGAATCTTCACCTACTTTAATTTCATAATGTGGTGAAATAATTTCTCCAACACCTGGATGTTTTATTACTTTAACATTAGATATATTTATATCTTCTAACCTTTCTTTTACTATTTGAGCTGTTTCTAAGGGTTCTTCAGATAATACATCAAAATCTGGAATATGATGTAGCTTCTTTCTTAAATATTTTGGCATATATTGAGAATATAATGATAATGCATAACCACCAAAAAAAACTGCTCCTTGATCTATTAGTGTTGTTTCTACATTTTTATAAATTGCTTCTTGATTTGTTGGATCACTCATTTGACGTTGAAATGATAAATGATCACAATCTAATAAAGTTACATGATAATGTTTATTTAGCAATGTAAGACGTTTTAATACTTTTTCCCAACGATCTACTTCACCAGCTGGTCTAGATAGTTCTAAATACATACCCATACGTAAATAATTTGGGGGGGCATATAATATACCTGCTACTTTTATACTAGAAGCACGTAAAGCAGAAAATAATCCACGTGGCATATATGTAATATCAGCTACAGGCATAAAATTTACATAAACCTTATATGTTCCATGATGGACACCAGCTTTTGCTTCAACTTCAATAAAACCATGTTTAACATATAAGTCTGCTAACTCCTTGGCATGATTTAACGCATTTGGTGAAAAAAAATCATAATCAGGAATTTCAATATCTTTGTTGTAAAATTGGTCTTCTTTTGGCAGTATATTATTAATTGCTGTACCACCATAACAAATTAATTGTTTCTTTCTTATAAATTTTTCAACAATATTTATTATTTTCTTAACTTCTGGTAATCTAACAACATTTCTTCCTTGAATGGCTTCAGCTTTATCTACTGCTGCTCGCAATATAGCCAATTCACATTCTTGAAATGTCATTTGTTCATTACAAATGTCTCTCATATATTAAATATATAAAATAATATAGATTATAATATAGAATATTATACTATATATTTTATAATTAAATTTTAAAAAGTAAATTGTATTGTTTTATTTAATGCTTTTATTAAAATAGGTGTATTTCTATTTATATTAGTATTTTTTAATTTTGAAATGTTTTTTATATTTTCATTTAAAACAAAATATGATGCAGTAGTATTTTCTATTGAATATAATATTTGTTCAATTGTATTAATAACTATTGGTTTTAATGATGTATTAGCACTTATAATTAATTCTATTTCTGGTAAAGTTATACTATTATAATTTTCGGTTTCACTTAAAATTGCTTTAATATTTGTTGTTCCTGAATTTAAAATTGTAATTAATCTATTAGATGAAATTGTAGCAACAGAGTTATTAGAACTTAAATAAGTCCATTCTTGAATTTCATCATTATTAGTTGTTATTGGTTGAGATATTTGAAATGGTAATTCTCCATATATTTTATTATTTGGAACAACTAAATTATTTATAATTACCGGATTTAGTTTATTAACAATTACTTTAAATGTTGTAGTACCAGAATAATAATTTGTTGTTTCTTCTTGTGTTGCTGTAATTATTACTCCATTTGAATCTGTTACTCCTAATATAGTTACTGTGTTACTACTTATAGAAATAATTGAAGTATCAGAACTGCTAAAGCTCCAATTACCAGTACTATTAGATACAGGATTAGTTAATGTAAAAGATAGGTCATTAAATGTTTTTGTAATATTACTTGGTTTAATTATTGTTGAACTAGCTTTATTTACAGTAAAACTATTTGAAATAATAGTTCCTATATAACTAGTTGAATTAATTGGACTAGCAGTAATAATAATACCACTTGCTGCACCATTAATAGTAGCAGTAGTATTAGATATTGTTACTGCTGTATTATTAGAAGTATATGTAAATCCTCCAACAACATTAGTAGTAGTAATTAAAGTAGATAAATCAAATGATGTATCTTGTAAATATGTTTTATTAGTTATATTAAAAGTACCAGTAGAAAAAATATTTGATGTCATAACTCTAAATGTACCAGTTTCTGCAACAGCAACAAATTTATTATTACCATATACAACACTAGACCAATTGTAACTTTGAGTTGTTTTAAGTGTCCAATTAATACCATCACTACTTATCATTAATCTATTAGTTCCAGACGAACCAACCGCAACAAAAAATCCATTGTTAAAAGTAATAAATTTCCATGTATTTGTATTTCCAAATGATCTACTTGTCCAAGTATTAGTATCTAAACTAGTCATTATAACACCATTCGCACCAACTGCCACAAAAATATTATTTCCATATGCAATACCATACCATGTTGCGGCTATAGCATTTTTATTAGTCCAATTAATACCATTTGTACTAGTCATTATACAATTAACTACATTTGCGGCAGATACCGCAACAAATAAATTATTTCCATATGTTACAGACCACCAACTAGAAGTAACAATACCTGTTTGATTAGTATCAGTCCAATTTATACCATCAGTACTAGTTATTGGAATACCTCCATTTGCAACCGCTACAAATATATTATTTGCATAAATTATAAATCTATACTCATAATTACTAGAATTACAATTTGTCCAGTTAGTTCCATCAGGACTCGTCATAATTCTATTTTTACTACCAGTTTGTGAAACAGCAACAAATAAATTATTACCATATGTAACACTTAACCAATTATTATTAAACCAGCTATTAGAATTTGTTATAGTTGTCCAATTAACACCATCTGTGCTTGTCATAACTCTATTATTTGAACCAGTATAAGATACCGCAACAAAAGTATTATTTCCATATGTAACACAATTCCAAGAATTACTGGTAGATGCTGTTTGTTGAGAAAATTGTATATTATTTATTATAGAAGACATAATTATATATTATTATATAATATTATATTAAATATATAAAATAATAATATAAATATTATTTTGTATAAAATAATTATAATGGAAGACGAATTATTTAGTTCTAATAATTATATTATTACAACTCGAGTTGTTAAAGGGAAAAAAGTTACTATTATTAGTGGTTTTACCGAAGAATATGATTTACCTAAAATTATAAAACATTTTAAAAAAACATTAAACTGTAATTGCTATATTGTTGAAGATAAAAATAGTGAAGATAGTAGTATACATAGTTTACAACTTGCTGGTTATCATAAATTAGATGCTAAACATTTTTTAGTTAATGAAGGCATTTGTAAAGAATCTGATATTTCTTTTTTAGGTATTTAATTATTTATATTTCAAACTTATAATAATTACTTTCTATAGTACGAGTAGCATAAGACAAATTTGGATCTTGTTTTGGTGGTTCTGGTATAGTTTCTTGTTTATATCTTAAATTTTCTGGTTTAAGAACAAATGCTGTACCAGCATTATCAAAAAATTGTATTACTTCTTCTAAATTAGCATCTACAGTTTGAAAACGCATTGCTAACATTTGGCATCCTGTTTCACGCATTACTACACCACTTGGATTTTCTGGATCAGCACCTTTATCTGGCATACCAATTGTCATAAATTGTTTATTATAATTTATAAGCTCATTTACATCTGGTGTATATTTTATATCATAATAATGTAAAGCACGACAAAATACTGAATTACTTGTCATATTAACATATTCATAAAATTCTTTATTTTCTAAATAAGACTTATTAGAAGCATCTACTACTATTATTATTTTTCCTAATAAATCTAATAATGGAACATTGCCGAAATTTTGTTTATGATTTTCATAACTATATTGCTCACCTAACAAATATTGATTATATTCTTTAAATATATTTGCCATATCTGTATACATTTTTTGATTACTACTCTTAATACGTAAATGTAATATTAATGGATCAGCAGGATTTGGACTGCCACTAGTAGAAAAAGCGTAATTAATTAATGTTTTCATAACTTCACTAAAATCAATTGAATTATATGTTTCTTTAACAAAGTAACTATCTGTTGTTGAAGTTGCTACAACTGCTTTATCATTTATTGAGAAGACTTCAAAATCTAAACATCTAACACCTTGTTTTAAACAAGCTTTTAGTGCAGCTAAATCAACATAATCATTTTTATATGTTCCAGCACTACAACAATTATAAGCACTTTTAATATAATAATCATTTAATGAATATTTAAATGTTGGTTGTACTTTGTTAATTGAATGAATACTACCAGCAATTTGGCCATATGTATTATTCATATATGTAGCATTATTTGACTTTAAATTAATAGTATAAATATAATACAATACTAGACCAATTATAATAGTAAAAATAACTAACAAAATTATTCCTACTATTGTTTGATCATTCATATTCTTAAATGTATCTTGTATATTTGGCATCTTTCTTATATATTTATTTATATTTTATATTTATTTATAATTTATATTTTATTAATAAAATATAAATTAATAAAGTTCAATAACTAATTAAAAATAATATGTATATGTATTATAATACAAAAAAATGGGAGGCGGCATAATGAACATTGTATCTAGTGGTCAACAGAATATACTATTAAATGGTAACCCTCGAAAATCTTTTTTTAAAAGCACATATGCTCAGTATACTAACTTTGGACTACAGAAATTTGTTTTAAATTATGAAGGTTCAAAAGAAATAAGACTAACAGAAGAGTCAACATTTACATTTAAAGTAAAGCGTTATGCAGACTTATTAATGGATTGTTATTTATCAATAGCTTTGCCTACAATTTGGTCGCCTATTTTGCCACCCCAAGCACCTCCAGAAGGTGCTACTAACTATGTTTCCCAATGGGTTCCATATGAATTTAAATGGATTGAAAATTTAGGAGCTAAAATTATTTCAAAAATTCAAATTACTTGTGGTAATTATACCCTACAAGAGTTTTCTGGCGACTATTTGTTAGCAGCTGTTCAACGTGATTTTCATAATGTTAAAAAAGATTTATTTGATAAAATGATAGGCAATACACCTGAACTAAATGATCCTGCAAATTCAGGTACACGTGTAAATGCTTATCCTAATGCTTATTATAATGATACACCTGCTGGTTCTGAACCATCTATTAGAGGCAGAACATTATATATTCCACTTAATTGCTGGTTTGGACTTAAATCTCAAATGGCCTTTCCACTAACATCATTACAATATAATGAATTACATATAAATATTACACTTAGACCAATTAATGAATGGTTTCAAATTCGTGATGTATTTGATTATGTAAATAATTATCCATATGTAGCACCAAATTTTAATTTATATTATATGCAAATGTATCGCTTTCTTCAACCACCTCCTGATGTTTGTTTAGATATTGATTCATATCAAGACACACGATCTGTTTGGAATGCTGATATACATCTTAACTGTACGTATGCATTTTTATCAAATGAAGAGGAACGTGTATTTGCCTTACAAGAACAAAAGTATTTAATAAAACAGGTACATGAAAAAATATTTTATAATGTAACAGGACCAAATAAAGTTCAATTAGATTCTGTTGGTATGGTTTCAAATTATATGTTTTATTTTCAGCGCAGTGATGCCAATTTACGTAATGAATGGTCTAATTATACTAATTGGCCATATAATTATTTACCTAACGACTTAATTCCTGCTCCAACTTCTGGTACTTACACAATAACTAGAGTTTTACCAGATGGTACTATAGAGTATGTAGATATAGGTCCAGGTGTAAATCCAAGTGGTCAATTAACTGGTTGGTTAATTACAGGTCAATATAATATTCAAAATGAAAAAAATATTTTAGTAGCAATGGGACTACTCTTAGATGGTTCATATAGAGAAAATATACAACCTGCAGGTGTTTATAATTATATTGAAAAATATACACGTACATCTGGTAACGCACCAGATGGTTTATATTGCTATAATTTTAGTATTCATTCTAATCCTTTTGACCTACAACCATCTGGAGCTATTAGTATGTCTCGCTTCAACCAAATTGAACTAGAATTTACTACAATTATTCCACCTACAGACCCTCTAGCACAAAGTTTAACAATTTGTGACCCAGAGACGGGTAATGTAATAGGTGTTAATAAGCCAACTTGGCGTATTTATGACTACAATTTTGACCTACATTTGTTCGAAGAAAGAATTAATATGGTTTACTTTCAAGGTGGTAATTGTGGTCTTGTTTATGCTACATAAAGAATTATATTTTATTATCATTTATGCTAATAAAATAGTTTATTATTTTTATTATTTTTATTTATAATTTTATATATTTAAAAAGTTGCAAAATTTTTTCCAAAAAGTATTTTAAATTTTCAATTTCGGACATTTATTTTTGTCCATTTTTTAAATTCTTAAAAAAGTTTCAAAAAAAAATTGTAAAAAAAATGGGTTGTGAGCATAATGCTCTAAAATTAAAAAAAATGTTAATTTTTTTGTTAGCATAACTTTTTTTTTAAAAATAAATAAATTATATTTAGGAGATTTTTTTGTTGATAAAATATAGAGATAATGTCAACAGAATCAACAGATTTATCGAAAAAAGTCGCTTTTAAATTTTATTGTGAAAAATGTAACTATAATACATGTAAAAAATATGACTATTATAAACATTTAAATACTACTAAACATAAAAATCAACAAGAATCAACAAATTTGTCTCTAAATACAGAACAATTTAAATGCTTAATATGTAATAAATGCTATAAAGAACGTACTGGCTTATGGAGACATAAAAAATATTGTCAAGAAAAAATAGAAATAGATAATAGTGTTCAAATAATACAAAAAGAAGATGAAATAACAGTAACAGATGCTAAATTAGTATTTGAATTATTAAAGCAAAATAATGAATTTAAAGAATTAATGCTATCACAAACAAATCAAATGATGACACAAATGATAGAAATAGCAAAAACTACTAATACTAACAATACAAATAATATTGTTAATGGTAGTATCCATAATAATACAAATTATAATCAATTTAACTTACAGATGTATCTAAATGAAACCTGTAAAAATGCAATGACAATAGATGAATTTCTTGACTATTTACAACCTACATTAGAAGAGTTAGAGGCAACTGCTAGACTTGGATATGTTGAAGGTATTACACGTATTATTATGCGTGGACTTAAAGATTTAGAAGAAGAGTTAAGACCTTTTCATTGTTCTGATTTGAAAAGAGAAGCTTTATTTGTTAAAAACCCAGATGGGGAATGGGAAAAAGAAACTGATGAGAAACCACTTATGTTGCGATTTGTTAAAGCAGTAGCAAGAAAGAATTTTAATAATGTAAATGAATGGCGTAAATTACATCCAAATTGTCGATATCATGATTCAAAATCAAATGATATGTTTAACCAAATTATGTTAAACTCAACTTCAGGACGTACAGAAAAAGAACAACAAGAAAGCTATCAAAAGATTATTAAAAATATTACTAAGGAAATAGTAATAGATAAAAGTAAAAAAAATAAAGTAAAA
>JACCEA011422443.1_pt1 | contig 31372 bp, 34 predicted proteins | sample 7449851 | NCBI WGS metagenome assembly JACCEA01 (sample SAMN15323453, study PRJNA562643) | freshwater metagenome | isolation source: river surface water | place: USA:Blue River Watershed | collected 2017-08-18
ATCAAATGAACAACCAATTTATACTAATACATCAAATGAACAACCAATTTATACTAATACATCAAATGAACAACCAATTTATACTAATACATCAAATGAACAACCAAAATAAAATAATATATATTAATAAAAAATATATAGTATAATGTATATGTCTGAAAATTGTAAAAATTCTTATAATATTGGAATTATAATATTACTAATTGTTTGTATTGTAGTACTTAGTTTGTTTGGATATTATAATAGTTGTAATATATCATGTTCAGTTGATAAATTAACTATATATTCATCAACTGAATCAACAGAACTAAATGAACCAAATGAACCAAATGAACCAAATGAATCAAATGAATCAACTGAATCAACTGAACCAACTGAACCAACTGAATCAACTGAATCAACTGAACCCGATAATTTAACTAAACCAAATGAACTAGATGATCAAACAAAAAAAATAAGGTATTCGTCTATACAAGCACCAGTATTACAACCAATAAAAATAATACCTAAACCTACACCAAAACCAAAACCAAAACCAAGACCTTCAATAATAAATTTTTTTAAGTAAAATGGATATAATTTAATAATAAATATTTAAAGTATAAATATTTATTATTATTATATGACAAATAAATCTATGCAAAAATTAACACAAAAAGAAAGATTAGAAGTAATTTTAGATATTGTAAAAAAATTAAAATTTTATGTTGCAACTAATGGTTCTATTATTAACTTATATAATGATGAATATACATTTATAAAAGAATTTAAAAAAATATCAAATGAATATATTAAACAAGATGATTATTTAGCATTAGATTATAGAGGGTTATTATTATTTGAAGAAATTAATAAAGAAATTGAATATTTTTTTCCAGCTTATAAAAATAAAAGCCCATTATTTGTAATTAGAATGAAAAAAGTTAAATGAAATATAAAATAAAACTTATATAAAATATTATTATAATATATATTATAATGGAAAAATTACATGAAACAATAGAAATTTTAATGAATGATAATAAAGTATGTTGTACATTAATTGAAAATTTAATGAATAATTTTAATTATGTATTAAGAGCAGATATGTTAAATAATGATGAAAGAACAGTAAAATTAGAAAATATGTATTATGGGACTATTATAATAAAATCATATTTTGTAAAAGACTATGATAATAATAAACTAATTGAAAAAATAACAATTTTTCATAGTAAAAATTATAAAGATTATAAATTTAGTTATAATGGAATTAATTATTAAAATATAATAAAAAATATAATTCTAATTATAAATAATAATAATTTATGGAAAAAAAATATAATTATGATTATTATGTAATTCATTTATGTAAAGACACAGATAGAATTAATAATGTTAATAATTTAAGTAAAAAAATTGGAAGTAATATTAATATATTTAAAGGTATTGATGCATCAACTTTTAATAGTACAGATTATTCATCAATAATAACTAAATATTCAAATGATTTAAAAATAAATATGAATCCTGCATATCCTGGAATAGTTGGATGTTATTTAAGTCATTATTTATTATATAAACAATTAGAATCAAGTAATTTAGATTATGCAGTTATTTTAGAGGATGATTCTAAAATATTAGTAGACAACATAAATGAAAAAATAGATTCATATTTAAATATAAATAGCAAGTTTGATTTTTTATTTTTAGGTTATAATCCAACACATGGAGACCACTACAGTAATGACTGTTATTATATTAATAACAAAGTAAAAGTATGGGGTTTTCATGGATATATTATAAATATAAAATCTATTCCAAAAATTTTAGAAAACAACAAAATAATTAAACATGAAATTGATATTCAAATATTTGAACAAATAAAAAAAAATATATTAAATGCTTATTTTATTAATCCAAGAATGATTAATCAATATGATTTTAAATCATTAATACGAAGCAAACAATATTGTATTAATAATAATTTGTTAAAAAAAATTAAAACTAAACAAACTACATTAAAACATAATATTAATCAAGAACCAATTAAACAATCTATACCAATTAAACAATCTATACCAACTATACCAACTATACCAACTATAAAACCCATAATAAATAAAATATATGAACCAATAAAAAAACCAGTTTCAAATAAAATGATAAAATTATTATATATTAATAAAAAAAAATAATATAACTTATATTAATTTAATGAATAATATTTTTGAAAATATTTTATTTATTGTAATATTTTTAATATTATATATAATTTATAAACAACAACAATATCAACAATATCAACAACAAATAAGTAGTAATGAAATTATTTTAACAGATGAAAATTCAAAAAATTTTATGATGGATGAAAGTTCTATTTTATTAAATAAAACACAACTTTATACATTAGATGAATGTTTATTAAAACCTAATAAAAAAGATATAATGGGTGCGTCATTTAATAAAATTACAAATGAATGTAAATTATATTCAACCGCAAAAAAAGGTATAAAAAATATTAATTTTGAATCTAATATTTTAATCTAATATATATATATATAAAATGAACAAAATGTTAATTATGGTAATTGTTATAATAATACAATTTATAATATCTATGACTACTACTCCTGCATTAATAAGAATGGCAAAAAATGAAGATGAAGAAATGACCATGAAACATTCATGGGGTGTTGCTTTAGTACAAATGTTATTAATGATTGTTGGATTTTTATTAGTAAGTTATCTCGGTGGTGATAAAGCTGCTTCTGATGATAATTAAATAAAAAAGTAACTTTAATTTAAATAATAATAAATAAAAATTAAAAAAATATAAATAATTTCATATATATAATATATATGAAATTATTTAATTTTACATTTACAAATGAAGAAAATATAATAGTATTATTATTATTATTAATAATAATTATTATGATTGTTGGTATTATAAATAAACCTACTAAATCAGAAAATCAAGAACAAAATAATGATATGTGGGTACCATATGAACAATTTGAACCAATTGAAGCAACTGAACAACAACCATTAGAATTAGTTTTTCCAGGTAAATCTTTTGAAGCACCTATAATTGAAGAGCCTCATGTTATTAACCAATTAGAAGAACAACAAAAACAAGTAAATCAATTAGAAGAACAACAAAAACAAGTAAATGAATTAAAAAATCAAGTACCTATTTCTTCATTAAATAATGAACAAATATTAACTATGAGTCAAGAACCATCATATAATTTTTTACCATTACTTCAAAAAATATTTAACACAAATAGTACAGATTCTCAAGTTCAACAACCAGTAGTTCCAGTAGTTCAAGAACAAGTAGTTTTAAAACCAGTAGTTCAAGAACAAGTAGTTTTAAAACCAGTAGTTCAAGAACAAGTAGTTCAACAACAAGTAGTTCAACAACCATTAGTATCTCAAGAGGAAATTAATTATGCTGGATTCAATGAATATAATAATGAAATAGATTATACTAATGTTGAACAAAGTCAAATACCTGTTGAACAAAAAGTAACTAATTTTAATTATAATAAATCAATTGAACAAGTAAATCCTAACGATTTAATTGATAATTATTCATTATTTTAGTTTTTATCATGTTCATCTAAAAAAGCAGTAAAAATATCTCTTAATTTATCATCTTTAACAATAGCATTATAAAATATATAATGTGTATCAAAATCTACTGACCATGGTTTTTTATTTTTATTTATTAATAAAATAAAATACTTATTGTTAACTTTATTTATTTTAAATAAAAATCCTCCCCAATATAATCTACCATTAATACCAATATATCTAATATATAATTTTTGTTTACCATATAAATCTGTAATTTTTTTTACATATTTAAAATCTTCTAATTCATTTTTATATTTTTCTTTTAATAATTTTATTTGTAATTTAGTATCAATAACTAAATCATAAATTGCATTAATTTCATCAGTTTTGTCAGTCATAATATTATTATAAATTATATAATATTATTTTAATTCTCTAATATATTTAGTAATATATTTTGCCATATTTTTTTGTATTTCTTTGGAACTAAATTTTTCATCAGAAGTACATTTAAATGGGTTATAAAAAAAACTAGTGGGATCAATTTCTAGTTCATTAGCATATAATCTTATTGGGTTTGAAAATCCATCAACATTAATTGAATATTTATCTTGAAATTCTGGATCAACAGCATATGATACATCAACTCTAAATAATATAGGTAATCGTGGTAGTTTCCAAAATAGTGGTATATATGATTTAAACATTTTTTTTGCAAATTTAATAACTTCTTTTTCTAATGGTTTCTTTTTTTCATCTTTAATACATGTATTAGGTATATCATCACCTTTTGCAATAAATTTAGCTTTACCATTATGAAAAAAAACACGATATTCATTTTCACGTTTACTAACTATTCTATTAAATCCTTGAATAATATAATATCTAGTAATTCCTTTATCAATAAATTTAGATGATGTTTTAACACCCCAAAAATTTTTAAAATTTAATTTTTGTGCTTTATATTTAAATTCATGAAAATCATGAATCATTTCTTTATTAAAAGTAATAACTTGTCTACCTTCATATGAATATCCTTTTTTAACAACAACTTTTGTAAATGTTTTCCATAATTTTTCAACAATTTTATATAAAATAGAAAATATTTTATTTTCATCTTTTTCTTGATAATTTGGTGCATAATAAACTTCAGTATGAGGTAATTGACCCCATGTTAATTGTTTATTTAATGTTAAATTATATTTTTTAGAACCAAAAATATCAATAACATCAACAGGTGGATATACATAAACTTTTGAACTTAAATCTAACATATAATTTTTCATTTCTAATATTGTTTTTTTATTAAGATATGAATCTGATAATACATCTTGAAATAAAAATATTGCTTTTATTGTATCTAATCCTAAATTATTAATTGTATTTATTAAATCAGTAGGTTTTTCTATAATAACATAATTATATTTTTTTTTATCACGATGAAATTCTAATGATTTTAATAAATATGAAGCTTCTGTAAATTTTGTATCTGGTTTATTAAACCAGTATTCTTCTCCAAGTATTATAATATTTTTCATTTATTTATATTATTATTAATAATATTTATAAAATAATATTACAGTTTATAAAAAATTGATAAAATAATAAATAATTGTATATACTACATATATTATGTCTAATGAAGAATATGTATATGATGATAATATTGGATTAGAAACATATAATAAAGAATTTAAAGTATTTAATTTTTATTCAGGTGGCTTAGAAATATCAAATGATGATGCAATTAAATTAATTCAATCTAAAAAATGGATATTTAATGACAATATTATAAATAATATTAAATCAATGATATCTGTATATTTACCAAAATACACATGCGCATTTTTATCAACAAAAATGGACGATATATCATCTGTATATTTTGGTATTGATGATATTGGTAATGTTATTGGTATTCCATATCAAGGTGAATTAAATATTGAAGAAATAAAAGAACATGCATTTAATGTTTTAAAAGAAAATATTAAAATAAATAATAATAATTATACTGATATTATTGATATTAAAATAATTAAAGTTGAAAATAATTTAAAAAATGAAAAAATAAAATCAATTCATCCTGAATTAAAAGAATATTTAAAACATTATGAAAATTATAATTTAATTAAAAATAAATATCGGCGGAAACGGCACGTCTGGGAGAAATTATCATTTAGATATAATAATAAAATATGTGAACTAGTTAATAATACAGATACACGAAATGAATTAATTAGATATATTGAACATTCTGATTTTAGTAATAAAATAATAAGATTACTAAAATCAGATTGGAAGTTAAAACCTTTTACATTAGAGGATATAGTATATTATAAAAATAATAAAAATAGTATTTTTTATTGGGTAACAGAATGGAAAGATAAGATGTTAGGATTTATTAAATCAATAAAACCAAAATTAAATTATAGATTTCCAACTAATATATTTCCTTCTACAATTATAATGTTAATTAAACCAATGTTAGCATATTGGTTTAATGCAAACCAAAATATGAATTTATATTTATTAAAATTTGAATTTAAACCACATAATGAACATAATGTACAATATAAAAATATATTTAATGAATGGATATCATGTGTTAGAACAGTTAATCATAATGGTCCTTGTTGTATGCCACAATTTGTAAATTTCTAACTTGTTATTTTATTAAATAAAATTATGTAAAATATAATATGGATGAATATTATAAAATTCTTTTATCAGAATATATTAAACCACCAACTAATATGATTATAGAAAACACAGAAGGTTTATCAGGATATTTATTAAAGTTAATAAATAAACATAATAATATGGTAAAATCATATATTAAATTATGTAAAGAAAATAGTAAAGAAAATTTAATAACATATATTAAATCTAAAATATCAGTAAATGCTGGATATGATGAAAAATTACTAGTAGAATCACTAATAAAATATGTATTACACAATAATTATATTTATGAACTTTCTAATTAAAAAAATTTATTATTTTTATTATTTTTATTATCTTTTATTATCTTTTATTATCTTTTATTATCTTTTATTATCTTTTATTATCTTTTATTATCTTTTATTATCTTTTATTATCTTTTATTATCTTTTATTATCTTTTAATGTAAAATAATAAATAAGCATTATCATTTTGAACAGCTTTTTTATTTAATTTAATAGCTTCATGAGAATCATTAAATAGATAAAATTTTGAATCATATCTATTTAATACGATAGATGTATAATGTCCAGCATTAATAGATTTATAACCAAATTCTTCATGAATATTAACACCATATAAATCATATTTTGATTCATTAATATATGGTGAATTGATATCAATATAATCACTAATATCTAAATCATTAATTGGATAATTAACAACAGTTGTATTTTTAGCTGCATTTTGTGCAAATTTAAAACGTTTTAGATGAACAATTAAAATATGTGGTGGTTTCCATATACTATTTTTTTTAAATCCTTTATTTTTAATTCCGCAAAATTCACAATATGATTTATTATGTTCATCTAATTGTTCATTAGTAAAAGTATTTTTTAAACAATCTTCTAATGTAAAACTTTGTTTATCATCTTCTTGTGGTACATCAATACTTAGTGTTGAAAATTCTTCAAAACTAGAAGAATATGTTGAACAATGTTCACATTTAATATTTGAACTAATTGACCCAAAAAATAATTCTTTTATAATTGAACATCTTTTATTTAATGAACCAATCAATTTATAAATATCAGAAGGTTCAATTTTATCAACATCACTATATTGATTAACACCAGGAATATATTCTATTTTTTTAGTTTTATTTTCAGCAATATATTCATCATCAATTTGTGATAATAAAAATGTTAAATATTCTTGTGAATCTTGTTGTTGATGTTCCAACCAAATATCATCTTTTTCACCAACACATTTTTTAAATGTTGATGGTGTAATAATAATATTATCATTTGTACATGATAGTCTAAAAAGTCTACCCATTTCATAAGTAATTTTACTATTTGGATTTAAATCATTTGCAAATAGCCAATCACTAAAAATTGGCGTTTGTTGTAATATATGTAATATTGAATTAACATAACATGAAACACCATTGTCATTACGATACTTAGATACTCCTAATTTCATAATTAATAGGTCTTTATAATTATAAAATAAATATATCAATTTTTTTATAATTATTAATATTTAAATTTTTTATATTAAATATTAATAATGGACTTAAGTCAAGATGTATATAAACAAAAATATTTAAAATATAAACAAAAATATTTAGATTTAAAAAATCAAAAAGGTGGTGTTAGATATTGTAATACAGGTACTGACGAATCACAATGGCTTTATAATATATGGCAGCGTGTACAAAGTGCGCTCCGAGAAAATTATGGGTATGGAACAATTATAAGACAAACAGATAGAGGCTCTTGTAATTTATGGGTATGGAATCATAACTATACTGGTGGTTATAGTGAATATGACCGTAATGTGTCAATTAATAATCATATTGATGTATATTTTAATGGTGATATTAATAATGTTTTTAATACAAATCACATTTCAATAGGAATAACACCAACTGTAAATAATTATCATCAACCCAGAGAAACTGAAACATTTTATTACGAGGGTGATGAAGAATTAGCAAATGAAATTTATAACTTTATTTTAGGAGTAATGGAACAATATTTTCCTTATTAATAAATAATTTATTTATTATTATTGTTTGTATTTTTATAAAGTTATAATTAAATAATATAATAACTATTTAGTTGCTATATTATTTAACATAATTTATTTATTTAACCTCAAAAATAGTAGTATTAAAAAATGATTTTATTAATTTTATTATCTTAATTAAATTAATGAAATTAGATTTTAAAGAAATAATAAATATTAAAAATTTAAAAGATTTAAAAAAACATAAATTAGATAAACCAATTCATTTAGAAAATTATTTATTTCATTACTTGATTATATTTGATAAATTAGATATATTAAAATTATATGATTTTCCAATTTGGAAAGAAAATGAAGAAGGTTTAAATGGTTTTATGTTAGCAGCAAAAGAGGGTAATATTAATATATTAAAATATTTAATAACAAAGTATCCTGATTATATTTATAATACTAACGATAATGATGATTTATTTATAAATTTAATGGAAATAAAAACAATATGTGAAATAATAAATTTAAAATTAAATTGGAAATATTTATTAGAATACAGATTAGCACCAGATAGTAATGATACAATTTTTGATACTATATTATCAAATGGTACTTTTAAACAAATAAATGAAGTATTAAATGTTTATAAAACTCAAAAACCATTAAATTATTTATTAATAAATGAAAATTTATCAGATAAAGAAATTATAAGTATATTAAAATTGTTTAAACCAGAACAATATAATTTAAGAAATGAAAATGATACTAATTTAATTTTTACAGAAAGAGTAGAAGTAGTTAAATTTTTAATAAATAATAATTTTGAAATAGATATTGATTATTATACAATAATAACAACATTAAATCCTTTAAGAAATGCATTTATAATAAAAAATTTAGAATTATGTCAACTACTATGGGATAAAATAAAAGATAAATTTAATTTTGAAGCCACAAATAAATATTTAGAAAATATAGCACATTCATTATTAAAATTAAATTCAGATGATAAATTAGTTTTAGAGATTTTGTCAAAATGTCCAGATTCAGTATGGAATCAACCAAATATATATAAAATAACACCATTTCAACAATTAATAAAATTAGATTACAATAAATTTAATTCACTAGTAAAAGATAGAACAGTAGATTTACAATTTATTAATTTTACAAATGTTAATAAAAATTGGGAAACATTATTAAAAAAATTACCAAAATATGATACAACATGTAAATTAAAAATTAATTGTGTAGAAATAGAAGAATATAAATATACACATGGAAATCAATTTCAAGCAAAATTTAAAGATGTTTCAATGATAATAATTTATCTTAAAGAGAAATATAAAAATTTATATATGCCTAATTTAGATAATTATTCATTAAATAATTTAAATTATGATGATAATTTAGGATTAATGTGGCCAGATTCATTAATAGAATTAAATCCAATATTTCCATGGATAATTTGTTATGAAGATGAAAATAATTATTGGTATCATAATAATTTAAATAATTTAATAAATGCACAAAGAAGAGAGAAAAAATATGATTTTAGTTTTTGTTATTTATCAATAGTTATTAAAGGTGGTGGATTACATGCAAATATTTTAATTTGGGATTTTAATAATTTAACAATAGAAAGATTTGATCCATATGGTAATGTAGTTAATTTTGATACAAAAATAGATAATATTTTAGAAGAAGAATTAACATGGAATACAGGTTTTACATATTTAAAACCTTCTGATTTTATGCCAATTGCTGGGTTTCAAACAATAGCAGATGAACTAAATCCATTATATCAAAAATCAGGTGATTATGGAGGATATTGTTTAGCATGGTGTACATGGTATTTAGAACATAGAATAAAAAATAAAAATGTATCACCTAAAAATTTAGTTGATAAACTTTTAAAAAAATTATCTTATGATAAAGATAGTTTTATGGATTATATAAGAAATTATGCAAATAAATTAAATACATTTCGTGTTAATAATTATAAAAAATTAGGTATTGATATTAAAACTACTTCAAATACAAATATTGATAATAAAACAAATCGAATATTAAATAGTTATATAGTTAAATATTTTAAATCATATTAAAAAAATTATAAAAAAAGTTCATCTTGATTAGATAATTTTAAAGATCCTTCCATTAGATAATTTTAAAGATCTTCCCAGATATCTTCAAGAGTTAAATCTTGTTTTCCTTCTTCTTCTGGAATACTTTCAAAAACTAAATCAGATGCTTCAATTGAAGTATCATTTTTGGGTTTACCAATTAAACCCATTGAATACAATTTATCAATATCATTTTTAGTATATTTATGATTAATGAAAAATTGATTCTTAGAAATACCAGGTTGAACCTTAACATAATCATCCATATTAATGAATTCTTTAGCTGGTCCTTTCATAAAGGTTCTAGTAATATTTGCGCGAATTTCACGCCCTTCGTTATCAACAACGTTAAATTGTCCAGAACCAATAATTTTAATAATCTTACCATAAAACTCTCCTTCACTATCTTTAGCCAAGATTAATTCATCATGACTATTATTCTCACCCTTTTTATGACGCTTTTGATGCGTATGACCCTTTCCTTTAGTTTGTGACATATTATCAGTAGGTTATTTGATTAATATATATATTATTCAATTTTTTAGTTATGTATGTTATTTTTAATACAATATAATATAAATATTCTTAAATATTTAAATTTCAATTTTTTTTATTAATAATTTAAATATTTTATATATTATTTTAATATGTCATATTTTTTATCAGAACAATATCAAAAACCTAGATTAGTTGAAAATAGAACTATTAAAACTATTATTGAAAGTCAACCAATATATCAACCAATTATACATGATACTTTTTTTGAAGATATATTAAAAGAAATAATAGAAACAATTAAAAATAATTATAAAATTATATTTTTTATTTTAATTGTTTGTATTGGTTTATATTGGAGATATCATGAAATTCAACAAATAAAAAATAATAAATTAGATTATGAAACTGATTCTGATTTGGATTCAGACGAAGAATAATTAAATAATTAAATAATTAAAAAGATTTAAAGAAAATATTATTAATATTAATAATGTCACTTGTATATCCCACTAATTTATATAATGAGTATAGTAGTTTTTATAATAATTTAATTCATTTATTTCCAAATAATGAATTATTAGAAAGTATTAAAAATGAAGAACAATCCCAATATATTGTAAGAATCAATAATTTAATCAAAAGTTTAAAAAATCAAGTAAATTTTAATAATTTTGCAAAATCAAAGATTAAAGTTTTTTCACATAAAGAATCAGATACAACTAGTATATCAGAAAGTTTATTTGGTAAAAATTTAACTTTAAAAAAAGTTTTTAATAATCAAAATGATACAATTAAAGAACTATTATGGAATCAATTACATAGAATGGTTTTATATGAATTACAAGAACAAAATAAAACATTAAAAGATAAAAACATTGATGAAAGAATTGAAAAATTAAAACCAATACAAAAAAAACCAAATTTATCAGATCCTAGAAAGGCATTTAAAACTTTATTAAAAACAGATAATTTAAATGATTCAACCAATAGTTTAATTAATGATATTTTTTCATCATTTGAAGATTCAATGAGTGGGAAAAATCCATTAGATAATTTATTAAATATTTCTGCAATAATTGGAGAAAAATATAAAGATAAAATAGATAATGGAGAAATTGATTTAAATGGTTTATTAGGTGGATTACAAAACAATTTACCTGGTATGGATGGTATGAAAAAAATGATGGAACCATTAATGAGTATGGTTCAAACTCAAGCAGAAGAACCTAAAGAAACTGTAGTAATTGATGAAAATTTTTCAACTGCAAATATTGATATTGGTAAACAAGAAGAAAATGTTCAACCTATGTTTGGTAATATGTTAAAATCATTAGATTCAACCGGAATATTAAATATGTTAAAAAATAATGGTTTAGAACAAAAGGGTGAAGGTACTGAAGGTTTAGGAAAATTATTTAATACACTTTCTAAATTACAATTAGATGATCCAAATTTAGAAACTACATTAAAAAATGATTTAGGTTTAGATATGAGTCAAATTTCTGAACAAATGAATAAAATGTTACAACAAAGTCAAGAAAACCAATAAATTAAAACAATTCTATTAATTAAATAATTAAAACAATTCTATTAATTAAATAATTAAAACAATTCCAATGATGTCATTCGTGCTGAATTAAAATTATAATATTTATTATTTAGTTTTGGTTCTGTTTGATTTATTTTATTTATTAATTTGTCAAAGTTTTTATTTTTAATAAATATATCCAACCAAAATTCTTCAAAATCAGTTTTACTTAATTTATTAATATAATTAAATAAAAGTGCTTTTAAAACAAAATATGCATATACTGGACTAATTAATTTAGTACCATTATTAATACTATTATTAATCATTTTTGCTTGATTAAATATAAAGGTTAGTTCTAAATTAAATAAACTAACAAGACTTTTTTTTGTGCATAATGATATATATATAATATTATAAAACACACCTTTAAAATCTGTAACTGCTTCATATAATGAATCTTCATGTTTATGTTCATGAGTATAATTTTCATCTCGATGGTCAATATCGAAAAAATGTATTAATTCATGAAATGTTACTTTTTCAAATTCTTCTTCACGCCAAATAAAAATATAATTATTTATTATATCAGTATATCCACTATTAACATGTTTTGGTCCAATTTCACTTCCATTATCTAATTTTTTTTTTAAATCAGATAAAACTAAATATAATTCTATACCTAATTTTTTTTTTGATTTTAATTGTATTCTATTTATAACTTTAATTAATATATTTAATCTACTTTTAATATTTTCTAATTTAGATGGTTTACATTTAATATAAATTTTATTACTTAAATTATTATTTATCCATTCTATTAGATATGAACCATTTAATTCTTCTAATTTATTAATAACTTTATCATAAACCCAATAAGTAGATGCATATTTAATTAATTTATTTTCAGAAATATTAATATTAGATATTTTAAATGATGTATCATTTAATTTTAATATTTCTTCTCTTTCTTCTCTGGCTTTATTAATAATAAATGAATCTTCATTAACATATTCTTTTTTTAATTCATTTATTTTATTAAAATGTTTTATAGTAAAATCACTCCATTCAATTGACATTATAATATTATAATTAAGAAAAAATAATATTATATAATTAAGAAAAATAATTTTTTAAAATTGCTTCTTTTTCATCAGTAGATTCATAATTTAATTCTAATTTAATAGTTAGTATATAATTTTTTATTTTACATTGATTAACATCAATTAAAAATCCATCTCGACTTGGTATCCAATTTGATATATCTAAATTTGTAGTTCCTGTTGATAGTTTTATATTAATACCATAAACCATTTCATATAATGTCATTGGTTGTTGTATTAAAATTAAATTTTCAAACCATATAAAATTATTTGGTAAATTTAATTTAATTATTAAATTACCCCAATCACCATTATCCATATCACCACATGATGGAAATACAATATATGGTTTTTCAACATCAAATAAAAATGTATTAGTAATTTGTTCGTCTTCTAAATTTCTTTTAATTTTTATTTTTCTTCTAGATGAATCAATTAATTCATTTAGTGAAATATCTAAATTTATTTTAATATCATTTTTTGATATTTTTTGATAATGTATTGGTAAATCATAATATGATTCATATAAATCAAATACTTCATTATCAGTTTCTGTTACTATGTTTGTTTGGTCTATTTTTTTTTTTGGAAATTTACCAGATTTAAAAAAATTTAGTATTTCTTTTAAATTTAAAGCATTAAATAAATCATAAAAATTTTTTTCTAAATATTCCCAATCTGACTTATCAAATTTAATACCTAATGATTTTAACTCTTCTAATGCTAAATTATTATTAAATATTTTTCTTAACAAATCCACAAATTTATTTTGTTCATTATTTGATAATTTACAATATTCTTTTCTACTTTTTTCATCTATTAATATTTGATATGCTGATGTTATATTTTGAAATTTTTCTGTTGCATCTGCTTGTGAATTTTTATCAGGATGATATAATAAAGCTAATCTGTGATATGCTTTTTTTATTTCTGCTTCGGTTGCAGTAGGTTTTATTTCTAATAAATCATATAAACTCATAATTTAATATAATAATAATCTCTTAAATAAAAATATATATTTTTTAAGTATATTTTTATTTAATAAAAAAATTTATTTTTTAAGTATATTTTTATTTAATAAAAAAATTTATAAGGAACGTTTTAAAAAAGGAGGTAATCTTGGATTAAATCTTCTCATATTAGTTTGTATTACTTCTTTTTGTTTTACTTGATTTAATATATCTGGATTTTTTTCTAATACACGTTGTGATACAAATTTTTTAGGTGCAGAATCTTCTATTTTTTTATTAAATTCTTCTAATGATATACCCTTTTTCTTTTGATTTTTTTCTTTCTTTTTATCTTCTTTTTTATTTGTTGGTTTTTGTACAAAAGAACAATTTGATTCTTTTCTAATTGAAAGCAGTCTATCTTCTTCTATTGATAAAGCTTCTTGTCTTTTATATTCTTCTTCTGCTAATTGTAATTCTAATAATTCTTCATCTGTTAACTTTGATTCTAAATCTTGCATTTCTAAATCATCATTAGTATAAATAATTTCTTCGTCATCTGATAAATATGCACTCATAATAATTTATAGTTATTATTGTTTTAAATATATTTAATTATTAAAAATATATAAAAAAAAATATAAAATTAATATCTAATATTATAATATATAATGTCAAGTGTAACATATCGTTATGAACAATCACATGGATTTAAAAAAAAAGGTGTAAAACATACTATTAAAGAACAAGTTATTGATGGTCCTGAAGGAGTTTCTGTTATGTATTTAAAAAAAGTTGGTGATACTGAATTTTATAAAATGTACGCTAAAGAAACTGGAAAAGATAAATTTAATCTTAAAGAAACTAAAGATGGTAAAGATGCTGAATCAGAAATTTCTGAAAAAGAATTAATCAAAATGTTAAAATCATTTAAACTTGATTCTATTGTTGAATATATTACTAAAGAAAGAGGAACTTATAAAGGTGGTGCTGTAGATTCTAAAAAAGCTTCTAAAAAATCATCCAAAAAAAAATCATCTAAAAAATCATCTAAACGTTTAGAAGAAATTTATGACCAAATAAATGTTGAACTTGCTAATGAATTAAATGGCGGTGCTAAAAAGAAAAGATCTGCTAAAAAATCATCTAAAAAATCATCCAAAAAATCATCTAAAAAATCATCCAAAAAATCATCTAAAAAATCATCTAAAAAATAAAATAAATTAAATTAGTTGTGATTTTATTAAAATCATATTAGCATCATCTAATATAAAAACATATCCAGTTTTAATATTAATTTGATAATTAGGAAATATCATTTTTAAATTATAATTAATAAAGTATAATAAGTTTTCATTTTTAATTTGTGGAGGAAATAATTCTAATAACAAATTTTTATAATATGTATTATAATCTCGTGATTTTGAATTTAAAAATCTTGTTACAGATGATGATTGAATAGAAACCATATTTCTAACATGTTCACAAACTATTTTATCATCTTCACCAGTTGAATAAAATACTTTTTTTATTCCAATATCTTTCATCATTTTTAAACAATTATGACATGGTCTAGCATTACCAATATCTCCCATTTTTGTAACACGCATAACTAACAAGTCAAGTTTCTTCACATTGTGGATAGTAGCCTTTAAGGCACCACTTGTTTCGGTGCCTATCGAACGACAAGTTCCTTCCAAAATATGTTGAAATAGCATTAGCTTCAGCATGCAAACTTCCACTACAATCATTATTACTCAAAGTATTACAACATACTTTTCCAGCTAATTTTTTATTAATCATTACACTTGCAGCTAATTGATGTGAAATAGGACTTTTTTGTGCTTCCATACAAAACCGAGAACCAAATCTTTCAAATAAATTATTATTTATATTTCTCCTCACGTTATCACTAATGTTCTTAATCGTCGACATACTATTATATTGTTAATATTGTTAAATCTTTAATTATCAATTTTTATATTTTTAATATTTATATAATTATATAACTATTAAAATATTTTTTTCAATTTTTTTTATAAATTATTGATTGTTTATAATAAATAATTGATTGTTTATAATAAATAATTTTATAATAAATTTATTATATTAATAAATAAAATATTTAAAGTGCTACTTCGTTTGTTTTTGCACTATCATAAATTCCTTTTAGGAAAGTTTGGAATTCTTTAAATCCAATTACATGACCTTCTTCATATCCAAAGATTTTTGCAGTCTTTTTATCAAGAATAGTATCTTGACCTTTCTTTAATCCAAGCTCTTTAAATTTATTTGATAAAAGTCCCATTACTTTAGGTCTTTCTAATTCAGTACCTTCTTTTAATCCAATAAAACTAACTAATACTGGAGGAACAGGATGAGGTTTTAGAATACCACTTCGTGAAGAATTAGTTCTCTTCTTTTTCTCTTTACGAGCTTTATTTACGGCTTCTTCATGAGCTTTAGGTAATAAAGCTACTTGTTTATTAACTAGTCTATCATTAGTTGCTTTAAGAATTTCCAATGCTCTAACTTTTTTATTTAAATCAGTTAAATCTAATAAAATTTTCTTTTCTTCCAAGTGAAGACGTTCAAGTTCATCAACAACTTGTTTGAAAGTTGGTTTTTCTTTCTTGGGAGGTTTCTCTTTAACAACTTCTTTTTTATCAGAAGTTGATTTTTTAGATGATTCAGTTACTGCAACTGATTCTTCATCAGAATCATCTGAATCCGAATCATCAGAATCGTCAGAATCTGAATCAGAATCGGAATCATCAGAATCTAAATCAGAATCATCTGAATCTAAATCAGAGTCATCAGTAATTTCAATAATAGAATTATCATCATCATCGTCAGATTCAACAGTTTCTACTTTAACAGCAGGTTTCTCTTTTTTAGTGGCTTTTGCTTCTTTAACAGGTTCTTTGGTTTCTTTTACTGGTTTTTTAACAGGTTCTTGTTTTTTAACAGGTTCACTAACAACTTTTTGTACATTATCACTACTTTTAGCTTTAGAAGGCATAATATTATATAGTTTTAAATCAAATATTTTATTTGTCAATTTTTTTTAAAATGTAACAAGTATCTGATTTTTACTTTTTATAACTGGTTTTACAAAGTTATTTACAATAGTATGTGATGATATTTTAATATCACATTTTTTATATGTTTTAGCTTGTTTTTTTACTTTATTATCATTTGTTGTAGTATTAATTGTAGTTTTATTTTTATTCATATCATTCTCAATTAATGATTTGTTTTTAACAATAAAATCTAGTATATTTTTAGAAATAAACCAATTAAAAAAATTTAATTGACCAATTGTTGTAATAATAACAGTATCTTGAATAAAATATGGTATTCTTATACCTCTTGCAAAAGGATCAAAATGTTTTTTTTGATATCTTTTTAATTGCTGTCTATATGATTGAAATACATAAAATAATGAATTATCTTGTGCATCTGGATTTTTATAACAAACTTTATTTTTTTTAGAATATTTTGTTATAAAATGATCAATTAATCTTATGGAAATTAAAGATTTAGAATTTATAATATCTAAAAATTCATTAATATTTACTAAATTTTCATAAAAGCTTTCAATATTATTTAAAATCATATTTTCATGTGAACTAATCTGTATTAGTTTATTTATTTTTGTATTTAAATTTTTTGAACTTAAATTTGTCATTAAACAAAATATATATATATTTATTATAAATAAAATCTCTTTAAGTATTTAATATTAATCTAGTAAAACTTTTTTCATTTAATTCCGATGATGTTGAACTGCAGTTATTTGGTTCATTATTTGTAATTTCCGAAATATTTTTCATAAATATATTTGAATGTTCTGAATTATTATTATGTATAAAATTTAAAATAGGCTGGTCTGAATCACTATCTGAACTAGAAATGTTATTTAAATTATTAATACTATTTAAACTATTTAAACTATTTAAACTATTAATGCTATTTATACTTTTAATGTTATTATTAGTATTATTATTAGTATTATTATTAGATTCAGAATCATCATCATCATTTGAATCATAATGAGGAGCAACTTCTGTTTCATTTAATATTTTGTAATTATATTCAGTTTCTGCTTCAGGTAAAAATGATAAAATAACTGGTCTAAGAATTGGTCCAAAATTATTTCCATTAATCCAAATTGCATATAACTCTAAAATACATTTTATTTCTCCACTAGTTGGAATATCATCAATATCTATTTTTATATCATCATCCATAAATAAATTTGTTTTAAATTCTTTTTCATTTAAAATTTTAAATTTAATACTTTCACTATCTTCAAAATTTCTAATTATATGATTATAATTTACATTTGTTTTATCTTCAATATGGTCAAACCAAATAGAAGCATTTAATTTTGCATCTTTAATTATTTTTTTATCTAAATCATTTAAAAAATTAATTAATTTATCTTTTTTTTTATTATCCTTGCATTCTAAAACAATTTCAATATCTTTTGATTCAATTGATGAATTATTTATTAATGTTGGTAATTGAAATACTAAATTTTTATATTTTTTATTTTCTTTATATTTAATAAAAACAATTTTACGATTGGTTGATTCTTTAATGTTTTTATATATAATATTATCTAGTTGTATTTCAGATACTTTAAAAGGACTTTGAACACTCATTATTAATATAATAATATAAATCCTTAAATAATTTTATGTTAAATAATAAAATAATAAAATATATTAAATTATTAAATATATTAAATTAATTTTAAAATAAAATAATTATTAATTATTATTTATCTATATCTATTTACTTTTAGATTTAGAACCACCTTTTTTAGGTGCAGGTTTTTTAGCTACTGGTTCTTCATCAGAATCAGAATCTACAACAACTGTTTTCTTTTGAACTACAACAGGTTCATCTTCATCTGAATCAGAATCTACTTGTACAGTTTTCTTTTGAACTACAACAGGTTCATCATCAGATTCATCTGAATCATCATCTTTAGTTGCAACTACTTCAGGTTGTGCTTTTTTAGTAGTAGATGTGAAAACAGTTTTAATTTCATCATTATCATCATCAGAATCAACAAATGCACTAGATTCTTGAATATCTTTTGATGAAACAAAATTACCCATACGAGGAGCAGGTTCAACTTCTACTTTAATAAGTTTAAAAGTTAATCCATATTGAGGGTCTTTTTTCTTATCATTATGTGCCCATAATTTAACACATCTTGCAATAGGTCTAACAGTAGACATATATCTAAGTGCATTAGCTGCTTCATCAATAGTTGATACATCAAGTTTCTTTCTATCACGTTTATTAGTGGTTTCATTTAAAATTGATTCAAAAATAGTTGTTTTTACTTTTTTATCAGGCCATGATAAGTCAAATTTTAATTTGAGATAAGGAGGTCTGGGTGCTTTAGGTTTAGTATTTTTAGAATCTTCTTCATCAGAATCATCATCTTGTACTTGACCTTCTCTGTAAATTGGAGAATAAGTATATTTTTTTGCTTTCTTTCCAAATAATTTTTCTTTATATTCATCAGAACTAAATTTAGCATCAACTGCTTTAATTTTATTTACAAAATCAACAATTTCAGGAACAGATAAATCTAATGGAACTCTTAAATGAGATCTATCGTCATCAGTTTTATAATATTCTCCTAATCTAGGAATTCCATATGTAAATAATTTTACCCATGGTAATTGTAAATATAAACTTCCACCATTATAGCTAGGATAACTAACTAATTGGCCCATACTTCTATCATTTTCTTCGGGTTTAGGTGCTTCAAATTTAGTAACTTCAAATTTAGTATAATCGACTGTAGTATCAGATGACATAAATAATATAAAAATTCTTTTCAATATAATTAATATTCAACTTTTTTATATTCAATTTTTTATATGTAATATCATCATATATGGTTAATTATGGTTAATTATGGTTAATTATGGTTAATTATGGCTAATTATGGCTAATTATGGCTAATAATGACTAATTATGGCTAATAATGACTAATTATGGATAATAATAACTAAATATAACTAAATATGGTTAATTATGACTAAAATAAAAATTATATATTATGAACAAACTCAGGTTCTTGATTATACTCTAAAAACATACATTTTGGTTTAATTATTGGTATACTATGATTCATTTTAATAATCATTAATACTGTATTAATATCAATAGATTTTACTTCTTTACTAATACCTAAAATAGTTTTAAGACTATTAGGTAATACAACATATTTTTTACTATTATTTCCAAAGTTTGATAAAAAATGTTCTTTAATAAACTTTGGTGTATATACTTGATTTAATAAATTTAAATTAGATAATAATACACTACTTAATTGAAAATCTGATTCCATAATTATATATAGTAATATATTAAAATATATAACTTTCAATTTTATTTAAAGAATATGTTTTATTATATTATAATGGAATTAGGATTTAACGATTTAAATTTAAATGAAAACTTATTAAAGGGAGTTTATTTATATGGTTTTACAAAACCATCAAAAATACAAATAACAGGTATACAAAATATAAACAGTGGTAAAGACTGCTTGCTTCAATCACAAGCAGGTACTGGTAAAACTGCAACATATCTATTAGGTGTACTAAATAGATTAGATTTGAATGAAACTAAAACACAAGTAATTATATTAACACCAACACATGAATTAGCCGAACAAGTATATGATGTAGCATCATCATTAGGAAAGTTTTTAAATATTAAAATTTGTAAATGTATTGGGGGTACAGATTTAAATATAACTAGAGAACAACTAAAAAATAGTCAAATTGTTATTGGAACTATTGGAAGAATTAATCATATGATTAAAGAAAAAAGATTAAGTTTACATTCAATTAAAACTATTATTTTAGATGAAGCAGATGAATTATTAGCTGATGGTTATAATGAAAAATTACAAAATTTATTTGATAAATGTTCTGATGGTATTCAATGTTGTATGATTTCAGCAACATTTACACCAGTTATTTTTTATGTAGCTAAAAAAATAATGCACGAACCAGTTAAAATTTTATTAAAAAATTCTGAAGTAGCAGTAGAATTAATTAGTCAATTTTATGTAAATGTAGAAACTGAAGATTTAAAGTTTGATACATTATTGGATTTATATAGTTTAATTTCAACATCTCAAGCAATTATATTTTGTAATACAGTTGAAAAAGTTGATTGGTTAAAACAAAAATTAGTTGAAAATAATTTTGAAATCACTTGTATTCATGGTAAACTCACACAAAAAGAAAGAGAAGATGTTATTAAAGATTTTAGAGATGGTAAAACTAGAATTTTATTAACTACTGATTTATTATCAAGAGGTATTGATATTCCATTAGTTAATTTAGTAATTAATTATGATTTACCAATTAATAAAGAAACATATATTCATAGAATTGGTAGATGTGGTCGTTTTGATAAAAAAGGTGTTTCTATTACTATGGTTAAAATGGAAGAACCAGCTGATATGAAAATGTTTAATAGATTTAAACACTTTTACAAGTTAAATATAAAAGAATTACCAGATAATATTCAAAAATATTTGTAAAAATATTCAAAATTTATTATAATTTATTATAATTAAAATATTTTAATTATAATATATAATATGGATAAATTATCTCAAATTGTTTTGGGATATGTTGTTGCAGATTTAAGTACTGCATCTTTTCATTGGTTTGAAGATACATATTTTGATTATAATTCTAAAATTCCAATTGTTAGTAGTCTAGCAAAAGACAATGAATTACATCACTATTTCCCAAGAGCAATTGTTGGATATTCATATTATGAAAATATGAGAGAAACTTTAATAATTATAACTATACTATATTTATTAATTTATTTTTTTAATAATAAAACATTTTCAAATTATCCATATTTTTATATTACATTTTTTATATTTTCAGTAATGTCTAATATTATTCATAAATGGGCTCATATGAGAGAATGTGAATTACCTAAAATTATATTATTATTACAAAATATTGGATTTCTTGGTAATCATCCACTTCATAGATTACATCATGCGAATGATAGTAGTAACAGTTATTGTGTTATTTCTTCATATTTAAATCCTATTTTAGATAAAATTAAATTTTGGAGAATCCTTGAATATATTATATATATATTAACTGGTATAAAACCAAAAAGAAAGGGTTCATTTGATGAATATAAAGAAATTCATACTTATTTGCATGAAAATGTAAAATTAGCATGTCCTGATGTTCCAACAAAAAATGAAATTAATATGCTTATTAATATTTTAGATAAATATATGGAAAATAAATCATAAATTTTTTTTAAATTTTTGTGTTATTTCTAATAATTCTTTTTGTTCTTTTTCACTTTTATTATCCCAATGTTTTACTTGCATTGCAGTTGCATAATTTTTACTTAACATTTTTTTATGTTTATTAATAAATGAATAATATATTGCATCCCATATTTTACACCATTCTCCTCTTTTAAAATTAGACATTTTTAATATATAATTAGAACTATTAAAATATGGTCTGGTCATCATAATATCAGAACCATACTGACTCATACAAAATATATTTGGAACCATAACCCAATCATATGCATCTATTGTCCATTCCATAAATATGCGATAAACTTCTTTTGGATCTATTTGTAATAATAACATAATACTACCTAAATACATTAATCTTTCAATATGGTGTACATATGCATAATTTATTATTTTATTAATTAATGAATCAATAGGTTCAATACCAATTGAATCCCACCATTTTTCATTTAATTTATTTTTATGTTTTAATATATTAGACTTTCTCATGTTTTCTCCATGTTCAATATACATTGATAAAACATAAGTTCTCCACCCAATTATTTGTCTTATAAATCCTTCATATGATTGTAGTTTAATTGTTTTTTTATTTTTTTCATAATATTTGTCCACATGTTCTAAAAGTTCTTTATCTGTTATTAATCCAATATTTAACATTGGTGTCAAAACAGAATGAAATAATGATAAACTTTGCTTATCATTATCTACGGCATCTTCATACGGTCCAAAGTTATTTAACTTTACTTCTAAAAAGTTATTTAACCATTTAATTGTTGAATCATAATCAATTGGATAAATAAAATTATCTAATGAACCATAATTATTTGGAAAATTATTATTAATATAGTCAATTGCCTCATTTATATATTTATCTTTTTTAATAGTTATTAATTCAGGTATTTTCATATTTTTTGGAAAAGCTTGTCTATTATCTTTATCAAAAGACCATTGATTACCAATTGGTTTATCATCAGAATCAACTAAAATTTTTAATTTAATTCTCATATATTTATAAAATAAATCATTACGATATCCTATTTTAGTTTTACATTGTGATAATATATCTGGTATTTCTTTTCTTGAAATTAAAAACTGAATCCAATCTAATATATTAGTTTGTATTAAAGTTTTTATTTTTTTTATTAATTTATTATCATATGGATCTATAAATGTAGCATTTTTTATTTTTTTATAAAATGATTGTGTAACATCTGTATATTCAATATAATTTACTTTTACATTTAATGACTTTAAATAGTCGTAATACTTTTTCATAGATGCTCTATGATATGCTAATTTTAACTTGTGAAATTTAAAATCAGTAAAATATCTAGGTTCTTCTATTAAATAAATATGTGTATATGATGATTTTATATTTTTAACAAGTTCATCATTATAATATAATTGTGTTGGAAAAATTAAATAATTCATTATATTATATTATATTATATTATATTTAAAAATAAAATAATTATTTAATTATAGAGTTACTATAATAATTTACTTAGACTTTCTAGTATCATTCCAAACTTTCTTGGCGGTTTTTACTTTTTGTTCTTTAATATTTGATACTTTATTCTCAGTGGATTTAACATATTTAATTACACTTCCAGATGAAACTTTATTAATATTAAATTCCTGAATATCATCTTGAATGTAAATATCATCCTTATTAATTTTAAGAACCTTAATAATAGTTTCAACTAAATTACTTGGAATTTCTTTATCAAAATTTAAAGGTACAATTGCAAATATTAATTTATTTCTTGCAATAGTATCAATCTTATCTTGTAACTTGTAAGTAATTTGATGTTTCTTAATTAATGCCAATTCTTCATTAGATAACTTTGAATCATCATTAATTATTTCACCAAATGTAGATTTTTTAAATCCAGTACTACGATAAGTTCTTTTTAATTCTGCAAATTTATCTTCAGGAATTGGTCCTACATAAATTGGAGAAATAGTATCATCATTACGACTTCTAACAATACTAATAGTTTCATAGAAAACAACTGGTCTTTTAAAACCAAAATCAAAAGTTTTCTTAACTAGTGTATCTTCTAAATCATTTGAATTAGAGTTTATATTATTAGAATCAAATTCAAAGTCCAATTCTAAATCAGAATCTGATTCGGAATCAGAACTAGAATCAGAACTTGAGTCAGAACTAGAATCAGAACTAGAATCAGAACTGGAATCAGAACTTGAATCAGAATCTGAATCAGAATCTGAATCTGAATTTTGTTCTTGTTCTGAATTATTTTCAATAAATTCTAAAATATCAAGTAATAATTTACATAAATTATATTTAGATGATAATCTAGATAGTTCAGATTTCATTAATTCAATATTAGGAGAAACTTGACATGATTCATTAATAACTTGATAAAAATCATTAACTAAAGTTATGTCAACTAGTTTAAATCCAGTAATAGGTACTAAATTTAAAATCTTGTTATCCTTCCATTTTTTCAATTCAATTCTTACTTTTTTAACATCTGATAAAGATGATTCTAATAAAGAATTTGAAGTATTAATATTATTATTCTTGATAACTTTAAAGTTATTAGCAATACATTCTTGTAATGTCATACTAGTATCATTTAAATTTAAATATCTACGAATAGTTTTTAATGAAACATTCATATTTTTAGACTTTAATTTATATTCATTTGGATAAGTTGATTGTATCCATTGTTCGAATGTGCAACCAATATTTAACTTGTTAAATTCATCAAATAATTCTGGTTTTTCTTCAAGAAACTTTTGAATTACAATATTATTTATATTACCAAAAACACGTTCATCTTTGCTTTTAGGCATATTTAAATAATATGCATATTCATCTTTGTACAAATTTGAAATTTCGTGAGCTGTTCTAGCTTTATTAAAATCAAATTGCATAGACCATTCTGAGTAAACAATATGTTCACCATGTTCATCATCACCAAATGATTCATTATTAAATATATTATCATATGATTGTCTAGATTTATAAAATTCATTTACAAATTTAAACCAGTTCAAATGTTTATTTCTTGGATGTCTAAAAGCATACAATAATGGAATAACAACTTTGTTAAAATCAGAAAATGTATATTCAAGACAAACACGAACAGGAATTGTACTTTCAATAGTAAAATTTAAATATTCATTCCATTTTTCCAAGGTCCAGTTATGAACTTTATCAAAGTCAATATCAGACACCTCTTTATTGGGTCTATGAATAAACATAGAATCCTGCCAGACTTTGGGATAATTATTTTTATCAATAGGACTAATCCAATTTTTACATTGAATAGTTTGTCTAGTTTTATAATTAAAGTCGTTACGAATAACTCCTTCTTCTTTTATCATACCATGAACTAAGTTATCATAACTATTTGCATCTTGAATTAATTTTAGATTCTGAATATATTGTTCATCCTGTTCTTTTTTAATTTCACTTGAAGACTTTACTACAGGTAAATCAGTATATGATTTAATGGATGTTGCAGAAGCAATATAAGGAGATTTATAATCTAATTCTTCAAAATTAGATATATCAAAAACAGAATTAGTTTCTTTTGTTTTCTCAACATAGTTATCTAAAATCAAATGCATTTTACGCTGTGACACAGGTTTAGCTTCAGCACTTGCACTTGCTTTTTTTGATACACTAATAAAATCATCATTTACAGTAGATTCATCTTCTGATTCATTATTATCAAAACATTTACAGTTACCATCAAGTTCATCAATACAAATTAAATCTGATAAGTCATGAACTCCTTTAGGACAACTGTAAGGTCCACCGTTACAACGATTAGATCTTCCATTTTTATCTTCAGTAATTCCTTCATTAAAAAATTTAACTTTATTACATACTTTACTACATCTTTGTAGCTCGTACATTAATTTGTATTGAATATTTGGTACACCTAAATATATTCTCTGATAATCATCTTCACGACTATGATACTCAATCTTATTAAATAATGTAATTAAATTTTTAAATGATAAATTACCATTTGGAATAATATCCGTGATAGTATCATCTAAACTTTTAATTAGATTATAATTTTTTTGATAAATATTATTAAAAGTAGTTTTTAATACATTCAAATTTAAATTTTGTCTATTTAATGCATCACTAAATAGCATATTTGCATCTGGTCTTTGTAATTGATTTAAACGATGATTTTTTCTGCATAATTTTTCAGGTCTATTAATATCAGGACATTTATCACAAAATGAGTGAATTGTATGATTAATGTAATTTTCCTTACGATGAGGAGTATTACATCTAATATTAGTACAATTACAAAATCTTGGTAACTGAATTTCTTCAGTACCTTCATCATCAATAACTTCAAAGTATTGTTTTTTTGATTTTTTCTCTTTTTTTTCTTTTCTTTCTTTCTTCTCAACATGAGAAAAATCAAATTTAGCTTCTTTAGTTAAAAATTGACTATCATATTCACGTTGAAATTGTTCTTGTTCCTGTTCAAATAAGGCCATTTCTCTTTCAAATTCAGCTCTTTGAGCTGCTTCTACCTCTTCTCTAGCTTTAGCCTCTTTGGCAAGCTGTTTCATTTGTTTATTAGACATCTTAAACATTCTAATAGTCGAGTCTTGGGTTTGGTTAGGTTTAGGTTTAGTTATTATGTTAAACGATTGTATATATTTTATAATATTGTTATTTATTGTGTCTTAATATTATTTTTTTCAATTTTTTTATGATTATAATACATCGTAATAATATAAGGTTTTATATGATAATATAAGGTTTTATATGATAATATAAGGTTTTATATGATAATTTAGGTTTTATATAATAATATTAGGTTTTATATGATAATATTAGGTTTTATATTACAAGTTATTTAAATCTATAGAGTTAAATAAGTAATAATATTGAGGTTGCTAAAAATGGATTTATATTCAAAGCAATAATAAATTTAAATATTAAAAAATCAGTAGGCGATTGTAAATAATTAAATATAGGGAAATTAGTACTTACAATATTTAATGAACCATTATATAGTAAATTATAGAAAACGTCTTTTGACCCATTCTTTGAAATAGTACCATACTTTTTTAGAAGTTTTTACTTTTTTAATTTTCCCATTGTTGAATAAGAATTGAATTTGGGTTTTAATAGATTCTTTTTCAGCATCAGAAAGATCAGCAAATACTTTAGATAATATGATAACAACTAATTCTTTTTTATCAAGTTTCATTTTATCATTATCTCCAACGGTATTTTCAACTAAATTACAAACTAATAAAGTAAGTTCGGGATCTAATCTTAATTTAGAAATGTCATGAATGGTGTTAAGTTTTTCGTGTAAGGATGCGACAGTATTATTAAATACGAAATGTTTTTCTAAGTTGTTTTTGAGACAAACATCAGGGATTATTTCCATAAATGTATATATTATATACTAGATAAAAATATATTTATACTAAAAAATTTTAATTAGAAATTTTTTTTTAGTAAAAACGAATGTTTTTTTTATAAATGACGTTTATGATGTAATAATAGCAATTTATTTGTTTTATGATTATCATGATGATTTTTATGATGATTATCTGAATTTTTATTTGTATTTGTATTGTCTTCTTGCAATTGTACTACTTCTTGTTCATGACTATCATGATGTTCTTGTTCAATAATTAGCTCTTGTTTTAATTCTTGTTCATGACTAACATGATGTTCTTGTTCAATAATTAGCTCTTGTTTTAATTCTTGTTCATGACTAACATGATGTTCTTGTTCAATAATTAGCTCTTGTTTTAATTCTTGTACTAGTTCTTCTTTTAATTCATAAATTGATTTTTGTTTTATTTCAATAACTGGTTCTTGTTTTATTTCAATAACTGGTTCTTGTTTTATTTCAATAACTGGTTCTTGTTTTATTTCAATAACTGGTTCTTGTTTTACTTCAATAACTGGTTCTTGTTTTACTTCAATAACTAGTTTTTTTATTTGTGGTGGGAGTGTTAATGGTTTTGGAAATGGTTTTGGAAATGGTTTAGAAATTGGTTCTTGTTTTATTTCAATAATTGGTTCTTGTTTTATTTCAATAATTGGTTCTTGTTTTATTTCAATAATTGGTTCTTGTTTTATTTCAATAATTGGTTTTTGTTTTATTTCAATAATTGGTTTTTGTTTTATTTCAATAATTGGTTCTTGTTTTATTTCAATAATTGGTTCTTGTTTTATTTCAATAACTGGTTCTATTTTTTGTTCAATATAAAAATCATTTTGTGTTGTTTTTAATTTATTAGAAACTAATAAATTAATATCTTCTATTTCTATTTTTTCATTTAATTCATTATTATCACTATCTTGATATATTAAATCAAAGTTAAAAAATGATTCTAACTCTATATTATCATTATTATTATTTTCTATTTGATTATTATTTTGACGTGGTTTAATAATATTAAATTTTTCTTCAATAAATTTATCATATTCACCTTTATGATATTTATATATTTTAAAACAACATACAACACCTAATAATGACGACATAATAATTATAATAATAATAAATAATTTATATTGATGATTACTACTATTATTACTATTTGGTTTTATTATAGTTAGTGGTGAATTATTTATTCCTATTACAGAAACATTTGTTAATTCTGATGAATTTAATTTAATTGATTCTGCTATTAATAAATTTGTAAAATTACCTGAATTAGAAGCACTTATTAAACTATCACTTAATTTAGTATATAAATTTTCAGGATTATTTAAAAAATCTTTATATAAACCTTGTAAAGGAATTGATATTTTTGTTTGTGCAATAACATTAAATCCTAATAATTTAATAATATAATTAATATATCTTAATCTTCTATTTACTATTGTACTGCCTATATATTTAACATATTCATCATTTACATCCATAGTTTTTGATGTAGCTATTATTATTGCTTTTATTGTTGTATTTGATAATATAATTGAATTTAAGTTATTTAATTGTATATTTGATGTAAATGTTAATATTGGTACATTAATTGGTGTTGGTTCCATTGTTGGGTTTTTTGTTGGAATTAGTGTAGGACTATGAGTTGGTTTATAACTTGGTTCATAACTTGGTATATTAGTTTGTATTTCTGTAGGACTATGAGTTGGTTCATAAGTTGGTTCATAAGTTGGTTCATAAGTTGGTTCATAAGTTGGTTTATAAGTTGGTTCATAAGTTGGTTTATAAGTTGGTTCATAAGTTGGTTCATAAGTTGGTTTATAAGTTGGTTCATAAGTTGGATTATAAGTTGGTTCATAAGTTGGTTCATAAGTTGGATTATAAGTTGGATTATAAGTTGGTTCATAAGTTGGACTATTAGAATTAAATATTTGACTATAAAAAAGATTATTAGAATATAAAGAGTTAAATATTTGACTATTTACAGAATTATCTACTTGACTATTTACATAATTATTTGATTGACTATTAATAAAATTATTTGTAAATAAATCTTGTCTTATTTTAAATGCATCATATGAATTACTATGTGAATTACTATATATATTATTAATTGAATTACTAAATATACTATTATGTGATTCAATATAATTTGTTAAATATTTATTACTTTTTAAATTATTTTTAGTATCTGATAATGAATTACTAAAATATGTGTATTTTATTGACCTTGCTTCTGATTTTAATATATTTATACATATAAATAAAATAGCAATTGATAACATTATTATATATTATATAATATTTGTATAAATAGTATATAATATTTTTTTAATTTAGTAATTATACTTTTTCTTCATTATCTGAAGATAAAAAAGTATCTAAATATTTATTTAATTTATCTTGATTTTCATCTAAATTTGCTGTTTCCATATACATCAAATCTAATAGATCTGGTAATTTTTTATTTTTTAAATTAATATCATTAATTTTTTTTTTATAATATATACTTGATGTACAACATGATACACATCCAATTATACATATAAATGGTATTGTTACAGGTATATATTTAATACTAAATATATTATTTAAAAACCCTGTTATTAATACTCCATATTCATGGGGATTCATATTAATAAATATAATAAAATAAAATTTAATTATAATTAAATTTTATTAAATTAATAAAATAATAAATTAATATTTTTATAAATAATTATTATTTTTAATTATTTTTATTTTCATCATCTGATTCACCATCTGAATCTCTTTCAGAATCTTCATAATCAGAATCATCGTCGTTTATATCATATTCATCGTAATCATCATATATTACGTTGTCTTCTTCTTCATCATTATCATACTCTTCTTCAGCGTCGTCATCACTGGATTCACCATCTGAATCTCTTTCAGAGTCTACATAATCAGGGTCATCTTTTTCATCCTTATCAACAATATCATCTTCATGTTCTTCTTCTTGATGTTCTTGTTCTTCTTTTTGTTTTTCTTTTTGTTCTTGTTCTTGTACTTGTTCTTCTTCAACTACTACTTGTTCTTCTTCAACTACTACTTGTTCTTCTTCAACTACTACTTGTTCTTCTTCAACTACTACTTGTTCTTCTTCAACTACTA